>ERZ724525.600-NODE-600-length-20729-cov-9.091806_pt1 | contig 20729 bp, 21 predicted proteins | sample MGYA00376058_ERZ724525 | MGnify/ENA primary metagenome ERZ724525 (study PRJEB28724, sample SAMN07190888) | wastewater metagenome | isolation source: influent of sewage treatment plant in Hong Hong | place: USA: Christiansburg, Virginia | collected 2016-03-01 ... | reverse complement strand
CAGGCACCAATAGCCTCCAAACCCCCCCGTAACCTCACAAACAGGTCACGGGGGGGTTCGGTTTTGGGGGGTAGAAAATACATAAAAAAACTAGAAAGACAAAGTCTGAAGCTTGTCTCTTCTTCGTGGAGCCGTATATGCAACTACAAGATATTCTTTATTCTCAGGGATTCGGTACCCGTCGTGTTTGTGCTGGATTGGTACAACAAGGTTGGGTCGAGATTTACGATGTCGATGGGAATAATTTTCCTGTGGTTTGTACCAATTCAACGGCTGATTTCTCTCTTGAGGGTTTCAAATTTCGTGTTCAGGGGATAGATTGGGAATGCTTTTCTCAGGCTTATGTCATGCTTCATAAACCTGCGGGAACAGAATGTTCCCAAAAGCCATCAACATATCCCAGTATTTACACTTTGCTGCCTTCTCCTTTAAGAAACCGACCAACCAAAAGTGCGATCCAAGGTGTACAAGCAGTGGGGCGATTGGATCAAGATACTACGGGTCTTCTGTTGCTCAGTGATGATGGTCAATTCATCCATCGAATGAGTTCTCCTAAAAAACATGTTCCCAAGGTTTATCAAGTCACTGCCAAGCACCCTGTGACATCTGTGCAGGTAGAGCAACTTTTGGCCGGTGTAGTGCTTGACGATGATCCAAAGCCTGTACGTGCAGCAGCTTGCGTTTTGACGGATGAATATCGCTTGGATTTGACACTGACTGAAGGTAAGTACCATCAAGTCAAGCGCATGCTTGCAGCAGTCGGTAACCGTGTTGAAGCATTGCACCGATCCCGGATTGGTGCGTTAGAGCTTCCTGCTGATCTCGCCCCTGGTCAGTGGCGTTGGTTGACTACAGAAGATCTACAAAAATTACAGGCCGTAGCCTGAAAAATAGAACGCTTTAGGCATTTCATGCAAGCCCACGGCTAAACTCGTTGCATGTTTTGAAAGCTGTTTGTGAAATTTCTGATGCACGGCATGCTCCGCATTGCGGTTGTGGGGAGCGTGGTTTTTGGTGGGGTCGCCTTTGCTGCGCAGCCGCCTGTGTTTGTGCTCAATTCACTGGATGCCAACGTCAGTGTGATTGATCCGTCGAGTTGGGTGGAAACATCGCGTATTCCTACAGGGAAAGAGCCACATCACCTCTACCTCACACCCGATGAAAAATCCCTCATTATTGCCAACGCTTTGGGGGACTCGCTGACTTTTGTGGATCCGCGCACAGCGCAGATTCAGCGCACGGTGCGTGGCATTATTGATCCTTATCATTTGCGCTTCACACCGGATATGAGGTGGCTGATCACCGCAGGCAACCGGCTGGACCATGTGGATTTTTATCGCTGGGATGGCAAGGAGCTGACGTTGGTGCGGCGGGTTGCCACGGGTCGCACACCCAGCCATTTATGGATCGATAGCGCCAGCCGCCGTGTTTATGCCACGATGCAGGATAGCAACGAGTTGGTAGCTATGGACATCGCAAGCCAAACCATTTTGTGGCGCATTCGCACAGGGGCGACTCCAGCGGATGTGTATGGCAATGGGGATGGGCGTCGGCTTTTTGTTGGGCTGACGGGCAGTGATGGTGTGGAAGTTTTTGATATTTCTGCCCAAGTGCCACGCAGTCTCCAAATTATCAAGACGGGTGAGGGTGCCCATGCGTTTCGAGCCGCTGGTGATGGGCGGCATCTTTATGTCAGCAACCGCGTGGCCAATACCATCAGCAAGATTGACATGAAAGCCCTGGAAGTGACAGCGCAATACCCAGCCCCCGGTGGCCCCGATTGCATGGACGTCTCTGCGGATGGGCGTTGGATTTACCTGAGTTCACGCTGGGCACGGAAATTGACCGTGATCGATACACACACGCGCCAAGTGGTACGCCAAGTGAAAGTTGGAAAGTCGCCCCATGGTGTTTGGACGCTTAACCACGCGCCCCGTTAGAGCGGTGTCCCGCATGATTTCAGGTGCCAGATGGCGGCTTTTTTATGCTTCTGTATTGATAGCTGTTAGCGCTTATCCAGCGGGCGTTAGAGCCCAATTTGGTTGTGAAAAACCGGTGTATCTCACGCTGGATACCGGGCATATGGGTATCGCGCATTTGGTGGCCCAGGTGCTGGCCCGTCAGCAGGTCGTTGTGACTTTTTTTGCTGCCAATGAGCCAACTCAGCAAGGCGACGGCAGCTTGGGCAGTTATTGGTCTGCTTGGTGGCGTGATCGTGCAGCAGAAGGCCATGCCTTTGCTTCGCACACCTGGAACCATACCTATTGGCGTGCTGATGCAGGCACACCAACGGCACCTGCATTCCGTGTGCGCCCTTCGGCTGGGCCCCGGGCGGGCCAGGATTTCATTCTCAGCGCGGCGCAGTACTGTGATGAGATTACGCAATCTGCGCGCCGTTTGCAGGCATTGACGGGGCAGGTGCCTTTGCCGCTGTTTCGTGCGCCCGGCGGCAAAACGTCAGCACGGTTGCTTGCTGCGGCGCAAGCGTGCGGTTATGCCCATGTGGGATGGTCACCTGCCGGATTTTTGGGCGATGAGCTACCCAGTGAGCAGTTCAGCAACCAGGCATTGCTGCAAAAAGCCCTCAAAAACATTCGCAGCGGCGATATTTTGCTTGCCCACCTGGGCATTTGGTCGCGCAAAGACCCGTGGGCACCGGCGGTTCTGGAGCCGCTTATCGTGGGGCTGAAAGAGCGTGGGTTTTGCTTTCGCACGCTGCGCGAGCACCCCCGGTATGCTGGGTGGCAGGCAGGAAAATCCTGAATTCTTGGGGCAAGGACGACGCGATGGATTGGTTGGCAACAGGGTTTGATGCAGCGCAGCAATGGCTTTTTGAAGCCGTGGTGCAGCCGCTGCTGTTTGCCGGTGGCATGGCCAATTTTCTGGAGGATGGCTACCGTGCCACGGGGTGGCTGCTGGTCGGGCTGCTGCAATTGGTTGTCATCGTTGGCTTGCTGGTACCGCTACAGCGTTGGCGGCCTGTGGAAGCGATTACAGACCGCAGCGCGGTACGCACTGACATCATTTACACGCTGCTGCACCGGCTGGGGATATTCCGTGTGGGGCTGTTTTTGGCGTTGGATCCATTGTGGGACACGTTTTTTGGCGCGCTCAGCGTCGGCGGCATCACGACTTTCCAGCTCGACAGCATCTGGCCGGGTATTACTGATATTCCTTGGGTCAGTCTGCTGTTGTACCTGGCGGTTTTTGATCTGCTGGATTATTGGATTCACCGTGGTCAGCATCGCTTCGAATGGTGGTGGCGTCTGCATGCGTTGCACCATTCTCAGCGCCAGTTGACGGTATGGAGCGACAACCGCAACCATCTGCTGGACGATATTTTGCGTGACAGCATCATTGTGCTGGTAGCGCAGTTGATTGGTGTGGCACCTGGGCAGTTTGTTGCCATCGTGGCCCTGACGCAGTTGAGTGAGAGTTTCCAGCATGCCAACTTGCGGCTGTGGTTCGGCCCTGTGGGTGAGCGCTTGTGGATCAGCCCCCGGTTCCATCGACTGCACCATGCGTTGTATGCGGGCCATGCCTTGACTCCGAAAACCGTAGGGAGCAGCAATTTTGGCGTGCTCTTGCCATGGTGGGACATGCTGTTTGGTACCGCCAATTTTGAGCGGCGTTTTGACCCTACGGGGGTGTACGACCAGATAGAGCCGGGCCCTGATGGCCGGGTGCGTGATTACGGCCAGGGTTTTTGGGCGCAGCAGTGGCGCGGCTTATTGCGGTTGGCCGGGCGCGCGTAGCACCCCTCTGCATTCGTTGACAAAAGGTATGCTTGAACCCATGGCCCTTTTGCTGGATTCATTTTGGCGTGCGATGGCGTATTGTGTGCATCCACGCGTAATCATGCTGTCGCTGCTGCCCTTGCTGTTGATGGCCATTTTGGCTTTGGGGCTGGGTTATTTTTACTGGGATGCCGCAGTGCAATATGCGCAGGCATTGCTACAAGCGCCCGGTCTGATGAGTAGCTTTTGGAATTGGCTACAGCGCTTTGGCATTGCGGATGCCACATCTTTCGTTGCACCGCTGATGGTGGTCGCTTTCATCACCCCTCTGATCGTGCTGGTGGTATTGCTGGTGGTGGCTGTGTTGATGACGCCTGCCCTGGTTGCTTTGGTGGCCCAGCGCCGCTTTGCCACGCTGGAGCGCAAAAAAGGCGGCTCTTTGTTGTGGAGCTTGGGGTGGTCGCTGGGTTCAACTGCACTGGCATTGCTCGCCTTGGTGGTGTCGGTTCCTTTGTGGTTGATTCCGCCGTTGGTTCTGGTGCTCCCGCCGCTTATTTGGGGATGGCTTACCTACCGCGTAATGGCTTTTGATGCATTGGCAGAGCACGCCAGCTCTGCCGAGCGCAAAGCGCTGTTTTTGCGCCATCGCTGGAGTTTGCTTCTGATTGGGATTTTTTGTGGCTATTTGGGTGCGGCGCCAGCCATTGTGTGGGCTTCCGGTGTGGTTTTTGCGGCGGCGTTTTTTATCCTGATTCCGTTGGCTATCTGGATTTACACCCTGGTGTTTGCGTTTTCTTCTTTGTGGTTTGCACACTTCTGCCTTTCTGCACTGGCTTTGCTGCGTGCGGAAACCGACACCCGCGTCGTGATTGATCCCTCTGAGCGCACGCCAGATAGCGTACTTACCGACCACAATACACCCTCTGTTACCAATTTACCTCCACCTGAAAAAGCCGCGCCATGACGCAAAAATTTGGACTCATCATCGTTGGCGATGAAATCCTCTCTGGCAAACGCGTTGACAAGCACTTGCCCAAGTTCATTGAGCTTTTAGCTGCACGCGGTCTGGCGCTGTCTTACGCCGACTATGTGGGCGATGACCCTGAGCGCATTACTGCCACGTTGCAGCGTGCCTTCGCGTCGGGGGACATCATTTTCTCGACGGGTGGGATCGGTGCCACACCGGATGACCATACCCGCCAGTGCGCTGCACGGGCGTTGGGCGTGCAGCTGCAATTGCATCCCCAGGCTGAAGTGTTGATTCGTGAGCGCATGCAGGATATGGCGCGCGAGCAAGGAACGCCCTACGAACCTGAGCGTGCCGACAACGTGCATCGGTTGAATATGGGTGTTTTTCCAGTGGGGGCACACATCATTCCCAATCCTTACAACAAGATACCGGGCTTCAGTTGCAGCGCTGGTAGTGGCGGTGCCGTGCATTTTGTGCCCGGCTTTCCCGTCATGGCATGGCCGATGATCGAATGGGTACTGGATCAGCAGTACCCGCACCTGTTCCACCGTGCGCCGCAGATAGAGCACTCCGTGCTGGTACTGGGTGGCATGGAAGCCACACTCACGCCGTTGATGGAGCGGATTGAGCGTGAGCACGCACCTGTGCGGGTTTTCAGCTTACCCAGCGTCGATCACCCTGTGCACGGACGCCATATTGAATTGGGTGTCAAAGGCCCTGCGGCGGTGGTTCCTGCCGCATGGGTTGACTTGTGTGCAGGATTGCACTCTATTGGTGCAAAAGTAGGCCCCGAATTAGTGCGCAATCTTTGATGTGTCATTTTTCTCTTTTATTGCACCTTTGTGGTGCATCTATCCGCAGCGTTAGGCGTGAACTTATGGTGCATCTCTCGCTGTGCAGTGTCCGCAGGGTTGGCATGTAATCTGCTTTTCACCCGGCATACTTCTTTTTCAACAAGCGTTTTTTCCAGGAGAACCTGATGGCCCAGACCGTTGCAGACGTGATGAAGATGGTGAAGGAAAACGAAATCAAGTTCGTGGACTTCCGTTTTACCGATACCCTTGGCAAACAGCACCACACCACGGTGCCGGTGTCGCATTTCGATGAAGACAAATTCTCGTCGGGCCATGCGTTTGACGGTTCGTCGATCGCTGGCTGGAAGGGCATCGAAGCGTCGGACATGCAGCTCATCCCCGACCCGAACTCTGCCAACATCGATCCCTTCTTTGAAGAGCCTACGCTGGTCTTGACCTGCGACGTGATCGAGCCCAGCGACGGCAAGGCTTATGACCGCGACCCACGTTCCATCGCCAAGCGTGCCGAGGCTTACCTCAAGGCATCCGGCCTGGGCGATACGGCTTTCTTCGGCCCTGAGCCCGAATTCTTCATCTTCGACGGCGTGCGCTGGACCAATGAACCCGGCCACGTGAGCTATGAAATCGAAGAGTACGAAGCCCCCTGGAATACGGGCAGCAAACTCGAAGGCGGCAACCGCGGTCACCGTCCCACCACCAAAGGCGGCTACTTTCCGGTGCCCCCAGTGGACAGCACGCACGACATGCGTGCCGAGATGGCCCTGATCCTCGAATCCCTGGGCATCCCGGTCGAAGTGTTCCACCACGAAGTGGCCGGCGCTGGCCAGAATGAAATCGGCACACGTTTCAGCACCCTGGTGGAGCGTGCCGACTGGACCATGTTGCAAAAGTACGTGATCCACAACGTGGCCAATGCCTACGGCAAGACCGCCACCTTCATGCCCAAGCCCTACGCAGGCGACAACGGCTCGGGCATGCACGTGCACCAGTCGGTCTGGAAGGACGGCAAAAACCTGTTCGCCGGTGACGGCTATGCCGGCTTGTCGGATTACGCCCTGTACTACATCGGCGGCATCATCAAGCATGCGCGTGCCCTGAACGCCATCACCAACCCTGGAACCAACAGCTACAAGCGCCTCGTGCCGCACTTCGAAGCCCCGGTGAAGCTGGCCTACTCGGCCAAGAACCGCTCGGCCTCGATCCGTATCCCCTACGTGTCCAACCCCAAGGGCCGCCGCGTCGAAGCGCGCTTCCCCGATCCACTGATGAACCCCTACCTGGGCTTTGCTGCCTTGCTGATGGCGGGTCTGGATGGCGTGGAAAACAAGATCCACCCCGGCGAAGCCGCCACCAAAGACCTCTACCACCTGCCGCCCGAGGAAGACAAGCTGGTGCCCACCGTGTGCCACAGCCTGGACCAAGCCCTCGAAGCACTGGACAAGGACCGCGCGTTCCTGACCAAGGGTGGTGTGTTCTCCGACAACATGATCGACGCCTACATTGAGCTGAAGATGTCTGAAGTGACGCGTTTCCGCATGGCCGTTCACCCGGTTGAATACGACATGTATTACTCCATCTGATGCGTGGGCCCGGCAGGGCCCTGCACAGTGTTCAAGGCGGTGCTTGCACCGCCTTTTTTCATGCAGACCCGAGGTGTCGGCATGCGCTGGGAACCTGCGGTGTGTGGTGGTGTCCCATGCAGCATTTCGGCGGTAAGGTGCCGTCCAAAAATTGGTGCTGCATGGTGTTTGGGCGATACTCTGGCGCAACCCCTGCATGTGCCATGCGAGGAAAACGTATGACAAAAACTCTCACTACCCTGCTGTCCACCATCCTGTGCAGTGTCTTTGTGGCACCTATGGCTTGGTCGCAAGACCGTATTTACCGCTGTGGCAATGAGTACACCAACAACGCCAGCCAAGCCCGCGAGCGCGGCTGCAAACTCGTTGAAGGCGGCAATGTGACTGTGCTGCAAGGCAGCGCGCCTCGTGCACCAGCTCCAGCGTCTGCGCCTGCACAGGCCAGCAACCGCCCCGCCGGATCAGCAACGCCCCCAGCCGCATCGCGCATGAACGACAGTGACCAGCGCGCCCGCGATGCCGATGCGCGCGCCATCTTGGAGTCCGAGTTGCGCAAGGCAGAGAGCCGCCTGGCCGAGTTGAACAAGGAATACAACAACGGCGCGCCTGAACGCAATGCGCTCGATTTGCGCAATCCCCAGCGCTACATGGAGCGCACCGCAGAACTCAAAGCCAGCATTGCCCGTGCAGAAGGCGACATCGCTGGCATTCAGCGCGAACTGGGCCGCCACGGCGCGGCCAACAGCGGCAAATAATCCACGTGACCTCAGATACTGCATCGCACACGGCCAGCCGCTTTCAGGCGCTGGATTTGTTGTCATTGTTGGTGGCCGTATTGCAAAGCGATGGTGCGGTGCAATTTGCCAACGCTGCGCTGGAGAACGTGCTGGGCCTGTCGCGGCGCACTCTCGAAGGCGTGGGTTTTGCCCAGTTCTTTACCGATCCGGCGCTGCTGCACACCGCACTGCAAGGCGCCCGCAGCCGGGATTTTGCGGCCCTGCGCTTTGAAGGCAGTCTCAAGCGCTTGCACCAGGATCCCGTGCTGGTGCATGTGAGTGTGACCGCCGCAGAGTTGTCAGGGCAGATGCTGGTGGAGATGTGGCCCTTGGAGCAGCAGGCGCGCCAAGACCGTGAAGAGCGGCTGCGTGAACAGGCGCAGGCGCACAAAGAGCTGATCCGCAATCTGGCACACGAAATCAAAAATCCGCTGGGTGGTATTCGCGGCGCCGCACAGTTGTTGGAAATGGATTTGCAAAGCCCTGACCTGGTCGAATACACCCAGGTCATCATCCATGAGGCCGATCGCCTGCAAAGCCTGGTGGACCGGCTGCTGGCGCCGCACCGCCATCCCCATCTGGTGGGTGACGTGAACATCCACGAGGTCTGTGAGCGCGTGCGCTCGCTGATTCTGGTGGAGTACCCCCAGGGCTTGTCGATTGCGCAGGATTACGACATCTCCATTCCCGAATTTCGCGGCGATCGCGCCCAGCTGATCCAGGCATTGCTCAACGTGGTGCAAAACGCCGCCCAGGCCCTGGCGCCCCGCATCGCCCAGGGCGATGCCCGCATCACCTTGCGCACCCGCGTGGCCCGGCAGGTCACGGTGGGGCGTGAGCGCTACAAGCTGGCATTGGAATTGCATGTCATCGACAACGGGCCGGGCGTGCCTGATGCCATTCGGGAGCGGATTTTTTACCCATTGGTGTCGGGGCGCGACGGCGGATCGGGTCTGGGGCTGACGCTGGCACAAACTTTTGTCCAGCGCCACCATGGAATGATTGAGTGCGACAGCGTGCCAGGGCGCACCGACTTCCGCATCCTGATTCCTTTGCCCTGAGGACCCACACACCACCACCAGCGAGAACACAGCACATGAAGCCGATCTGGATAGTAGATGACGACCCCTCGATCCGCTTTGTGCTGGAAAAAGCGCTGGCGCGGGAACACCTGCCCACGCGCAGCTTTACCAACCCGCGCGAAGTGCTGGACGCACTGACCGAATTGGGCGCTGGAACCAGTGACCAACCCGCGCCGCAGGTGCTGGTCAGTGACATCCGCATGCCCGGTGGCACGGGCCTGCAACTGCTGGAAAAAGTGCATGCGCTACAGCCGGGCCTGCCCGTCATCATCATGACGGCGTACTCTGACCTCGATAGCGCGGTGTCGGCTTTTCAGCGCGGTGCTTTTGAGTACCTGCCCAAACCCTTTGACCTGCCCAAGGCCGTGGAGCTGATCCACCGTGCAGTCCAGGAAAGCCAGCGCGAGGACGTGGCCCAAGACAGTCCGGCGGCCACTGCCGAAATGCTCGGTCAGGCCAGTGCCATGCAGGACGTGTTCCGTGCCATTGGCCGCCTGAGCCAAAGCCAGGTCACGGTGTTGATCACGGGCGAGTCAGGCTCGGGCAAAGAGCTGGTGGCGCGCGCGCTGCACAAGCATTCGCCTTGCGCGGGGGGGCCGTTTGTGGCCATCAACACCGCGGCCATTCCCAAAGACCTGCTCGAATCCGAGCTGTTTGGCCATGAGCGTGGTGCTTTTACGGGCGCGCAGACCCAGCGCCGGGGCCGCTTTGAGCAGGCCGAGGGCGGCACCTTGTTCCTCGATGAAATCGGCGACATGCCCTTTGACCTGCAAACGCGCTTGCTGCGGGTGCTCTCGGATGGCCATTTTTACCGCGTGGGTGGCCACAGCGCCGTCAAAGCCCATGTGCGCGTGATTGCCGCCACCCACCAAGACCTGGAGCGCCGCGTGCAAGACGGCGCCTTTCGCGAAGACCTGTTCCACCGCCTCAACGTCATCCGCTTGCGCCTGCCTGCGCTGCGCGAGCGGCCCGAAGACGTGCCCATGCTCACGCGCCACTTTTTGCAGCAAAGCGCCCGCCAGCTCGGTGTGGAGCCCAAGCGCATTGCCGATGCGGCGCTGGCACGGCTGGCGCAGTTTGGTTTTCCGGGCAACGTGCGCCAGTTGGAGAACATCTGCCACTGGCTCACGGTGATGGCCCCGGCGCAGGTGATTTCAGTGCAGGATTTGCCGCCCGAAGTGCTGGCCGTTCCTGCGCCTTGCGCCCCGCAGGCTTTGCCGGGCAGCGCCCCGGCTGCGCCCGAGCCGCCGCCCGCCGATGCCGCCGTGCCGCCCGATGCCGCTGTTGTCCCTGTCCGCGCACCGCTGCGCAGCACCACGCTGGATGCCGTGCTCAGTCCCCAGAGAGAAGGCGCAGCGCCTGCCGACACCTGGGAAGACGCGCTCGCAGCCCAGGCACAGACCCTGCTGGGCACTGGCCAGGAGGCCGTGTGGGATACGCTCACGCGCCGTTTCGAATCGCGCCTGATCCGCACCGCTTTGGCGGCCACCCACGGGCGGCGCATGGAGGCCGCACAGCGCTTGGGTATAGGGCGCAACACCATCACGCGCAAAATACAGGAGTTGGGGCTGGACGTTCAGGATGATGATAAAAACAGCCTCTAGCGCTTACCGGTTAAGCGCAAGCAGCTATCATTTTGAATGACTTCCACACCTTCGATCCGTTTCATGTGCCGCGCCATCCTGACCACACTGGGGTGCGCCGGGCTGGTGCTCATAGCCGGATGCACCAGCGCCGGCAAGGCGTTTGCGCCGCAGGAAAGCTTTGGCTCCGTCGCCACCTACTCGCGCCTCTTTGACGCCACGCCCCACCAGACCTGCGAAGCCGCACGGCGTGCCCTGCTCAGCCAGGGTTACATCGTCAACACCACCACGGCCGAGCTGATCGAGGGCAAGAAAAACTTCCAGCCCGATGCCGAGTCCCACCTGCAAATGATGATTCGCGTGGTGTGCGTGCCTGAAAGCGGCGACGGCAAGGTCAGCCTGGGCTTTGTCACCGCCCTGCAAGACCGCTACACCCTGAAGAAAACCAACAACTCCGCCAGCCTGGGCGTGGGCGGGGTGGGGTCGGTATCGCTGCCGTTCATGTCGGGTGGTGAGTCGCTGGTGAAGGTGGGCAGCGAGACCATTGCCTCCGACCAGTTCTACGAAAGCTTCTTTGATCTGGTCAAGCGCTATCTGCTAGCGCTGGAGTAGCGGCGCGATGCCAGCCAAAAAGCCATCCAGCGAATTTCGGATTCTGGCCCTCAGTGGCGGTGGCTATCTGGGCCTGTACACCGCCGTGGTGCTGGCTGAACTGGAGCAGCGCGTGGGCGAGCCACTGGGGCGGCGTTTTGACCTGATCGCCGGTACTTCGGTGGGCGGCTTGCTGGCGATGGCGTTGGCGTTTGAAGTGCCCATGGCCCGCATCGTGGAGCTGTTTGTGCAGCGCGGGCAGGAGGTTTTTTCATCGCGGCGCCTGCCTGGCAGTGCGGTGAGCCGCCTTTTCGACATGACCCGCTCGGTGCTGGGCCCCAAATACAGCGGCGAGGCCCTGCGCCGCGAGCTGACGCAGCACTTCGGTGACAAAACCCTGGGCGATGCACTGCACGCGGTGGTGGTGCCAGCGGTGGACGTGCGGCGCAGCGTGACCAAGATTTTCAAGACGCCGCATGCGCAGGCATCGCTGGGTGATGGGGGGCTGAGCGCGGTGGACGTGACCTTGGCCACCTGCGCGGCGCCGGCGTATTTTCCGTGCGTGGCCGTGGGCGACCGGCTGTATGCCGATGGTGGCCTGTTTGCCGTGGCGCCCGACCAGGTGGCGTTGCACGAGGCCGAGCTTTTCATGGGGGCCAAGCCCGCCCGGGTGCGCATGCTCTCGGTGGGCACCGCCACCATGGGCTACCAGCCCGCCAGCCAGGTCGAGGCCGACGCGGGCGCCGTGGGCTGGCTGACCGACGGGCGCCTGATCCTCACCATGATTGCCGTGCAGCAGCAGCATGTGCAGGCCGTCATGGAAGACCGCCTGCAAGAGCGCTACCTGCGCCTGGACGCCCCCTGGCCTGCCCGGGCCGGGTTGGGTATAGACATTGCCACGCCAGAGGCGGCACACACCTTGTCGGCCCTGGGGCGCCAGACCCTGGTGCAGACCGATGCCCAGCGGTTGCTGGATTTTCTGTAGCGCTGGCAATCGGGTGCGGCGCACCTTTACTTTTGCTGGTGCTTGCAACACCATGGTGCCTGCACATTTCATTTGCACGGAGGTTGAATCCCATGAGCACCATTACCTTGAACCAGGACGCCGCCAGCCGTTACACCAGCGCTGCTGTCAACGCTGGTGCCCAAGAGCGTGCTGCGGTGGCAGCGGCCAACCGGCGCAGCAACGAGCAGGCGGCTGCATCTGCACCCGCCCCCAGCACACGCAATGAAACCACCGTCACCTTCAGCCCGCGCGCCTTGGAACTGGCCGCCAATGCCGAGCGTGAGGATGCCCGCCGCACCGCCGAGCAGGCGCAGACGCGCCAGAACAGCGAGCAAATGGCCAGCCAGCGTGCCGCCGAATTGAACGCCCAGGCCCGCGCCGCCAGCGAGCGGGGCAGCAGCTGACGCCTTGCCTGTCTAAAATACAGGTAAAAAGTGGCTATAGCCCTTGCTGGGTAAGCGCTAGCAGCTATCAAATTAAAAGCAAATTGGTCGGCCGATGCGGGCCATAGAGCGGTAGTTGAACCGCTGCCATTGCTCAGGTAGGCAGAAACAGGGCTGGATCAACCATCGCGCGGTTGAGCATCACGCCCCAGTGCAGGTGCGGCCCGGTGGCGCGGCCCGTAGCGCCCACTGCACCCAGGCGCTGGCCGGTGTGCATGGCATCGCCTACCTGCACATCGATGGCGCTGAGGTGGCAGACCATGCTCAGCAGCCCGCCACCGTGGTCCAGCCACACCGTCTGGCCGTTGAAGAAATAGTCGCCCGTGTCGATCACCCGCCCCGGCAGCGGCGCCACCACCGGCGTGCCCGTGGCTGCGGCAATGTCCATGCCGCTGTGCGGATTGCGCGCCTGTCCGTTGAACACCCGCCGCAGCCCGAACGAGCTGGAGCGCCGCCCCGGCGTGGGCACTCGCATGCGCAACTGCTGTGGCAGCGGCTCTGAGAAAGTGGCTATCACCACCGCCTGGTGGTCGCGCTCGCGTTCATAGCGGGCTTGGTTCTCGGGGGATAAATCGACCGTGCGCGGCGCCACCTGCAAGCGCTGTTCCTGGTAGCGTTTGGGTGCTACGGTGTAGGTCAGCTGCTGCGGTGCCTGGGTGCCGTGCTGCACGGTGATGTGCGCCTGGCCTGGCGCTGCAGCCAGGGCAATGCCGACCAGCGCCGTCCATTCGATGGCATCGCCCAGCACCAGCAGCGGTACATCGCCTGCGCGGGCTTGTGGCCGCACAGCCCCTGGGCCCAGCGACAACCGCACCACACCGCCTGGCACGGGCAGGGCGTGGGGCCACGGGTCGGAGTCGGGCGCGGGCAGATTGGCCGCGGCCAGGTGCTGTGTGGGCAACGCCAGCAAGCCCAGGGTGCCGAGCAGGGCGGTGCGCCGTTGCAGCGGCGCCGAGTCAGCAAAAAGTGCAGTCGTCATCAAGGTACGGGCGGTGAATGTGGTGGGGGCTGTGGCAGTGGCGATGGCTATCAGGGCATGGCCAGCGCCGCTTCGGCACGCAGGCTGATGTTCAGCACGGCATCGTCGCGCAACGGGCCGTGCCAGACCATCAGGCCCACCGGCAACTCGCCCGCTTGGTGGCAAGGCAGCGACAGCCCGCAGCCATCGAGAAAATTGATGGGGCTGGTATTGCGCAGCAACAGGCTGTTGGCCTGGGCAAAAGCGGTATCGCGCGCGGCGTCTTGCGCCGGGTCTTGTCCGTCGGCGGGCGCCACGCTGGCGATGGTGGGCGCCACGATGGGAACGGTGGGCGAGAGCAGGGCGTCAAACCCGTCGATGGCGGCCTGCATGCGCTCGCTCCAGCGCTGGCGTGCGTCCAGCAGATCAATGTAGTCTGCTGCGCTCATGGCGGCGCCCCGCTCAATCCGGCTGCGCACGCGCGGGTCGTAGCGGTGGCCATGCTGTGCCAGCAAGTGCCGGTGCCAGGCGTAGCTTTCGGCGGCGGAAAAGCCACCGGTAGCGTTGATTTGCAAGGCCTCCGCTACCTCAGGCAGAGTGATTTCTTCGATGTGCGCGCCTGCGCTACGCAGCGTTTGCAGCGTGCGCGCAAAAGCCTGGGCCACGGTGGCGTCCATGCCCTCCAGAAACAGGGTTTGCGGCACGGCCAGACGCCAGGCCGACAGAGGCGCCGGGCTGCGGGTGACGCGTCGCGCGGCCAGAATCTCATGCGCCACGATGGCATCGGACACTGAACGCGTCAGCGCACCCACGGTATCGAGCGTGCGCGACAGCGGCACCACGCCCGAGGCCGGCACCAGCCGCGCTGTGCTTTTAAAGCCCACAATGCCATTGAGCGCGGCAGGAATACGGATAGAGCCACCGGTGTCGGAGCCCAGGCCGATGAAGGCAGCACCCGTGGCCACCGATACGCCCGCGCCGGAGGACGAGCCGCCGGGGACGCGCGCTGGGCCGGGCAGGGTGCCAAAGCGTGCATCCCAGGCGGCAGGTGTGCTGAAGTGCGGATTGGTACCGACACCAGAAAACGCGAACTCCACCATATGGGTGCGCCCCAGAATGCTGGCGCCCGCCGCGCGCAGCCGGGCTACGGCGGCGCAATCGTGGGCAGCGGCGGGGGCGTCTGCCAGCACCACAGAGCCCGCTGCCGTGGGTTGACCACGTACATCGAACAGGTCTTTGATAGACACCGCCAGTCCGGCCAGTGGCAGGTGCTGTGCGCCGGGCTGGCTGGCGCGCTGGCGGGCTGTAGCAAAGTCGGTGCGGGTGAAAGCGTGGGCGCAGGCATCAGACTGGGCTGCCGCGATGCAGCGCTCAATTTCGTCGGTAGCGCTGGTGCGGCCTGCCTGGATCAGGCGGCGCGTGGTGCCGAGGTCTTGGGTCATGGTGTGCTAGAATCTCGCGGTTTTGCCGAGCAGTGAGCAGTTTGCCTTGCGAACTGTGGTCGTAGTGGCAAGATAAATCGCAAACCAGCCCTATCAAGGTGTTGTCTTCCGAATCAGGAGGGCAAATGACGGGCTGAATTTTAGACCCAACCTTTGGAAAATATTATGTCCGTTACCATGCGCGAAATGCTGGAAGCCGGTGTCCACTTTGGTCACCAAACCCGCTTCTGGAACCCCAAGATGGCTCCGTTCATCTTCGGTCACCGCAACAAAATCCACATTATCAACCTGGAAAAATCGCTGCCGATGCTCCAGGATGCGGCCAAGTTTGCCAAGCAACTGGCTGCCAACGGCGGCACCATTCTGATGGTGGGTACCAAGCGCCAAGCCCGTGACACCATCGCCGCTGAAGCTGCCCGCGCTGGCGTGCCTTACGTCAACCAGCGCTGGTTGGGCGGCATGCTGACCAACTTCAAGACCGTCAAGACCTCGATCAAGCGCCTCAAGGATATGAAGGCGCAGCAAGAAGCTGGCTTGGAGTCCCTGAGCAAGAAAGAGCAACTCATGTTCACCCGTGAGATCGAGAAGCTCGAAAAAGACATCGGCGGTATCCAAGATATGGCTGCGCTGCCCGATGCCATTTTTGTGATCGATGTGGGCTTCCACAAGATCGCCATCGCTGAAGCGCGCAAGCTGGGCATTCCGCTGGTGGGTGTGGTTGATACCAACCACTCTCCTGAAGGCATCGGTTACGTCATTCCCGGTAACGATGATTCGGCCAAGGCCGTTGATCTCTACGCCCGTGTCATCGCTGACGCCATCATCGAAGGTCGTGCCAACGCGATCGACGAAGTGGCCCGTGCAGTTGTGGCCAACGAAGGTACAGACGAATTTGTGGAAGTGCAAGAAACTGCTGCCTGAGCAGTCCTTGCTGCGCGTTTGTCGCGGTAAAAAGCGGGGCTCTTTTGGCCCCCTTTTTTTATCTTGAATCGATTGAACTGAATACGGAGAAAACAAATGGCTGCAATTACCGCAAGCATGGTGGCTGAACTGCGCGCTAAGACCGATGCTCCCATGATGGAGTGCAAGAAGGCCCTGACCGAAGCCGAAGGCAACATGGACAAGGCAGAAGAACTGCTGCGCGTCAAACTGGGCAGCAAGGCGGGCAAGGCCGCTTCGCGCGTGACAGCTGAAGGTGTGGTGGCCAGCGCCATCAACGGCACTACCGGCGCGCTGGTGGAAGTCAACTGCGAAACCGATTTCGTTACCAAGAACGATAGCTTCATCGCTTTGGTGCAGGCAGCTGCGAAGCTGGTGGCTGCGAACAATCCTGCGGATGTGGCTGCCCTGGGTGCTTTGCCCTACGAACAAGACGGTTTTGGCCCTACGCTGGAAGACGTGCGCAAGGGCCTGATCGGCAAGATCGGCGAGAACATGTCGTTCCGCCGCTTCAAGTATTTTGCTGGCACCAACAAGCTGGCGAGCTACCTGCACGGCACGCGCATTGGCGTCGTGGTCGAGTTTGACGGCGATGAAGCCGCTGCCAAAGATGTGGCCATGCACATTGCTGCCATGAAGCCCGTGGCGCTGACCAGCGCTGACGTGCCCGCTGAACTGATCGAAAAAGAGCGTTCGGTGGCAGCTGCCAAGGCCGAAGAAGACAAGAAGGCTGCTGAGGCAGCTGGCAAGCCTGTGCAATCGGACGAAATCGTTGCCAAGCGCATTGAAGGCGGCGTGCAAAAGTACCTGAAGGAAGTGTCGCTGTTCAACCAGCCTTTCGTGAAGAACGACAAGCAAACCGTTGAGCAAATGCTCAAGGCCGCTGGTACCACCGTCAAGGGCTTCACGCTCTACGTTGTGGGCGAAGGCATTGAGAAGAAGGTTGATGACTTCGCTGCTGAAGTGGCTGCCCAAGTGGCTGCTGCCAAGGCTGCTGCCTGATCATTGACGCCTACTGCCACCATTTACTGCATTTGATTTACGGAGAATCCCCATGTCCATCGCTACACCAGCCTACAAGCGTATTTTGCTCAAGCTGTCTGGTGAGGCGTTGATGGGGGACGATGCTTTTGGTATCAACCGCACCACGATTGAGCGTATGGTGCAAGAAGTCGCTGAAGTCACCCGTATGGGTGTCGAAGTGGCGGTGGTAATTGGTGGCGGCAATATTTTTCGTGGTGTGGCCGGTGGTGCGGTCGGTATGGATCGCGCTACTGCCGACTACATGGGCATGTTGGCCACGGTCATGAACGCATTGGCGCTGGCCGATGCCATGAACAAGCAAGGTTTGACGGCACGTGTGATGTCGGCCATTTCGATTGATCAAGTGGTCGAGCCCTATGTGCGTCCTAAAGCATTGCAATACCTTGAAGAAGGCAAGGTAGTGGTTTTTGCTGCGGGTACGGGTAATCCGTTTTTCACTACCGACACCGCAGCCGCCTTGCGTGGTGCTGAAATTGGTGCTGAGCTGGTGCTCAAGGCCACCAAAGTGGATGGTGTGTACTCCGCAGATCCGCACAAAGACCCGGCTGCCACGCGCTATACCAAGTTGACTTTTGATGAGGCCATGGTGCGCAATCTGGGCATCATGGATGCGACAGCATTTGCCCTGTGTCGCGACCAGAAACTGCCCGTGAAGGTGTTTTCCATCATCAAGCCAGGCGCACTCAAGCGTGTGGTCATGGGCGAAGATGAAGGCACGCTGGTTTACGCTTGACAGGCTGCATGACTGCGGCGCCTTGCGCGGCGCAGCCACCAGCTTTTCACCCGAGGAAAAAACATGACTGCCGATATCAAGAAAAACACAGAAGCCAAGATGGATCAATCCATTGTGGCCTTCAAGAACAATCTGCTGAAAATCCGCACGGGCCGTGCTAGTCCGGCACTGCTCGATACTGTGCATGTGGATTACTACGGCTCCATGGTGCCACTGAGCCAGGTGGCCAACGTCTCGCTCATTGATGCGCGCACCATCAGCGTGCAGCCCTGGGAAAAGAACATGGGCGCCAAGATTGAAAAAGCCATCCGTGAAAGCGATTTGGGTCTCAATCCCGCTTCCATGGGTGATCTGATCCGCGTTCCCATGCCTCCCATGAGCGAAGAGCGCCGCAAGGAAATGACCAAGCTGGCGCGCAACGAAGGCGAGTCGGCCAAGGTGGCTGTGCGCAACCTGCGCCGTGATGCCAACGAAGGCGTCAAAAAGCTGGTCAAAGACAAGCTGGCATCCGAAGACGACCAAAAGCGCTCCGAAGCCGAAATCCAGAAGATTACCGATCGGCATATTGCCGAGATCGATGCGCTGGTGGCGGCCAAAGAGCAAGAAATCATGGCGGTGTGAGGTCGGGCGCATTTTCTGTGTCCACCGCTCTAGCCCCCTTGCTCCAGGCACCACGCCACATCGCCATCGTCATGGATGGCAATGGCCGCTGGGCGCAGCGGCGCTTTCTGCCCCGTTTGGCTGGACACAAGCAGGGTGTCAATGCGCTGCGCCGTTGTACGCAGGCCTGCGCCCAGCGCGGTGTGGCTGTATTGACGGTGTTCGCTTTTTCTTCCGAGAACTGGAATCGCCCGGTCGATGAAGTCAGTGGCCTGCTGGAACTGCTGGCTTTGGCCCTGTCGCGCGAAGTGCCGCAACTGCGCAAGGATGGCGTATGTGTGCGCTTTGTGGGCGATCGGGCAGCATTGTCTGCCAAAGTGCGCAGCGGTCTGGAACAGGCCGAAGCAGCCACTGCGCACAACACCCGTCTGGTGCTCAACGTGTGTTTCAACTACGGTGGGCGCTGGGACATTGCCCAGGCGGCTGCCGCACTGGCCGCGCGCGGTGAGCCCATCACGGAAGCCAGCCTGAATGCTGCCATGTCCTTGTCTGCCGTACCTGATCCGGATTTGTTGATCCGCACGGGTGGTGAGATGCGGCTGAGCAATTTTCTCCTGTGGCAGGCTGCGTATTCCGAACTTTTTTTCAGCGACAAGTTGTGGCCCGATTTTGACGAAGCGGCACTGGACGAGGCGATTGCCGACTACAGCTCACGCCAGCGGCGCTTCGGGAAAACTTCAGAGCAAATCCTGGCAGCGCCTTCTCAGCCGCTGCACGCTTGAAAGGGCGCCATGCTGAAGCAGCGCGTAATCACGGCCTTGGTGTTGTTGGCCATTCTTTTGCCTGCACTGTTTTACCCGTCAGTGGTGCCATTTGCTGTGGTCGTGCTGTTGTTGATGGCTGCCAGCGCTTGGGAATGGGCGCGTCTGAATGGTTATGGCATGGGGCCATCGGTAGCAGCAGGTATCGTCTGTGTGGCCTTGTGCGCGCTAGCCTGGCAATCGGGCTGGTTGTTGCAGCCGCTGACCGGGCTGTGGCTGGTCGGCGGTGTGTTGTGGGTGTTGGGCAGTGCGGCCATGCTGTATGCAGGCGTGTCGGGTTGGCCGCGTGTACCAGTACTGCTGCGGCTCCTGGGCGGGTTGTTGGTGTTGTGGCTGGCTTGGCTGGCTGCGGTGCAGGCGCGCATGGTGGGCATCAACTTTTTGCTGTCGGCACTGGCGCTGGTCTGGGTGGCTGACATTGCGGCGTATTTTGCGGGCCGTGCTTTCGGCCTGCGCTTCACTAAAAACCGGCTGGCGCCTTCCATCAGCCCCGGCAAGAGCTGGGAAGGCGTGTGGGGCGGGGGCGTGGGGGTTCTGGTGCTGGCGCTGGTCTGGGTGGTGGCGGATGCTGCCTGGCAAGCACCCGTGGCCAGCCTGTTCACCCGCCTGACAAGCCATGGTGGCTGGTGGTTGCTTCCTGCCATGTTGTTCATGACGGCCATGAGCGTGGTGGGTGATCTGGTCGAATCCCTGGTCAAGCGTGCTGCGGGCGCCAAAGACAGCAGCGCTTTGCTGCCTGGGCACGGTGGCGTGCTCGACCGCGTGGATGCCCTGCTGCCCACCTTGCCCCTGGCGATGATGTTTTACTCTTTGGTACACACAAATTCATGAAACAACGGCTCACGGTTCTGGGCTCGACCGGCTCGATTGGCACCAGCACCCTCGATGTGGTGGCGCGCCATCCCCAGCGCTTTGAAGTGTTTGCACTCAGCGCTGCCACGCAGGTCGATGCCATGCTGGCGCAGTGCGCGCAGTTTCAGCCGCGCTATGCCGTTATGGCCAGCGCTCCCCATGCCCAGTTGCTGGCTGAAAAAATCAAGGCAAATAGCCTTCAAACCCAGGTTCTGCAAGCGCCAGAAGCTCTTGAATTGATAGCGTCTCACCCTGAGGTCGATGCGGTCATGGGGGCCATCGTGGGCGCCGCTGGCTTGGCACCTTGCCTGGCGGCGGCCCGTGCGGGCAAGCGCCTGTTGCTGGCCAACAAAGAGGCACTGGTGGTGGGGGGCGCGTTGTTCATGCAGACGGTGCAAGAAGGCGGTTGCACCCTGCTGCCCATCGACAGTGAGCACTCGGCCATTTTCCAGTGCTTGCCCGAAGATCCGGGCACTTGGGCGCAGCGCGTGGACAGCATTTTGCTCACCGCTTCCGGTGGGCCGTTTCGCCAGCGCGATCCTGCCACTTTGGCGGCCATTACCCCTGAGCAAGCCTGCGCGCATCCCAACTTTGCCATGGGTCGCAAGATATCGGTGGATTCGGCCACGATGATGAACAAGGCCTTGGAGGTGATCGAGGCGCGTTGGCTTTTCAATCTGGCGCCGGAGCAGATCAAGGTGGTCATCCATCCGCAGCAAATCATCCACTCGATGGTGCAGTTCAAGGACGCTTCGGT
>ERZ724525.592-NODE-592-length-20825-cov-8.917140_pt1 | contig 20825 bp, 17 predicted proteins | sample MGYA00376058_ERZ724525 | MGnify/ENA primary metagenome ERZ724525 (study PRJEB28724, sample SAMN07190888) | wastewater metagenome | isolation source: influent of sewage treatment plant in Hong Hong | place: USA: Christiansburg, Virginia | collected 2016-03-01 ... | reverse complement strand
TGGGCGTACACCAGGACGGGCTGGTACACGTGAGCCAGCTGGCGCACAAGTTTGTCAGCGACGCGCGCGAGGTGGTCAAGACCGGCGATATCGTCAAAGTGAAGGTGCTGGAGGTGGATGTGCCGCGCAAACGCATCAGCCTGACCATGAAGCTCGACGCCGCCCCGGCCCGGCGTGACGGCCCGCGCGACAACCGCTTTGAAGGCGCAGGCCGCAGCCAGCAAGCGCCGCGCCGCACGCCCGAGGCACCCGTGGCTTCGAGCATGGCCGCTGCGTTTGCCAAATTGCAAACCAAGGGGCGCTGAGCGCGCCCGAAAAAAGGCCTATTGATGTTGACGCCAGAATTTGTACAAGCGCTACTGACCGATTTGGAATCGGACTGCATCGAACGCACTACCTCGACCAGCAACACCGACAAGTTCGCCCAGGCCATTTGTGCGTTCGGCAACGACTATCCAGGCCACCGGCAGCCTGGGTACCTCATCGTGGGTGCAAACGACGATGGCACCCCTTGTGGTTTGGACGTGACCGACGAGTTATTGCGCAATCTGGCTGCCATCCGCGCAGATGGCAATGTGCTTCCACCGCCAGCCATGACCGTCGAAAAAGTGGTGCTGTCCACCGGAGACGTTGCAGTGGTGATTGTGCAGCCCTCCACGGTTCCACCTATTCGCTACAAAGGCCGCGTTTATATTCGTACTGGGCCACGTAAAAGTATTGCCAACGAACAGGAAGAGCGCATTCTTTCGGAGCGCCGGGCCAGCCTGGTTACCACCTTCGATGCCCACCCGGTACCTGAAGCGACGCTGACCGACCTGACGATGCGGTTGTTCGATGAATATCGAATGCAAACCGTCGATTCCGACACCATTGCAGCCAACCACCGCACCACGGAGGAGAAGTTGGCGTCGCTGCGCTGCTACGACCTCACCGCTGGCAGGCCCACGGTGGCAGGGCTCTTGCTGTTTGGCTCCAATGCGCGCTATTTTTTGCCCGGTGCTTACGTCCAGTTCTTGAAATTTCCTGGCCATGGAATGACGGAGCGCCCAGACGATGAAAGCGAGGTTTCCGGAGACTTGCGCACCGTGGTGGAAACCATGCGGCAAAAAATCATGGCTTACAACCCGGTTCGCTCCTTGCAAGGAGAAGGGTTTCAAGATCGCTCTGGGGCTGATTACCCTGAGTGGGCATTGCGCGAGTTGTTTCACAACGCCATCATCCACCGCGACTACCAGTCCAACACCCCTGTGCGTTTTTACTGGTTTGCTGACCGCATCGAGATCCAAAGTGCAGGCGGCCTTTATGGCGAAGTGACCCCCGCAACCTTGACGCGGCGCAACAGCTATCGCAACCCTGTGTTGGCTGAAGCCATGAAGTCGATGAACTACGTCAACCGTTACGGCTACGGGATTCAGCGGGCACAAGATCTCTTGGCAGCCAACGGCAATCCACCTGCCGAATTTGAGATTGACGACAAAGTGTTCCTCGTCACCATCCGCAGGAGATCCTCATGAAAAGCGTTGCCTTTTTCAACAACAAAGGTGGCGTGGGAAAAACTTCGCTTATCTATCACTTGGCGTGGATGTTTGCCGAGCGTGGCGTCAACGTGCTGGCGGTGGATCTGGATCCACAAGCTAACCTTACCTCCATGTTTCTGGACGAGGAACGGCTCGAAGAACTTTGGCCCGATGGTGAGCACCCGGAAACGGTATACGGCTCCATACAGCCGATATTGCGTGGCATTGGTGATATTGCAATGCCTCACGTTGAAAAACTGGCACCCACACTGGGGCTCATACCGGGTGACTTGGGTTTATCACGCTTTGAAGACAAGCTCTCTGATGCATGGCCGCGCTGCCACAACCGCGACGAGGCAGCCTTTCGCACTATGACTGCATTCCATCGAATGGTTTTGCAAGGGGCGCAGTGGGGGGCTGACATTGCTTTGATTGACGTTGGCCCCAATCTCGGTGCCATCAACCGCGCAGCACTGATTGCATCAGACCAAGTAGTCGTGCCATTGGGGGCAGACTTGTTTTCGTTGCAAGGGCTGAAAAACCTCGGGCCAACCCTTCGCGAATGGCGGCAAACTTGGAAAGAGTTGGTACCAAAGGCACCTGCGGACCTAGCGACGCCAACAGGCCAAATGCAACCCATTGGCTACGTGGTGAGCCAGCACGGTATCCGGGAGAGTCGGCCCGTCAAGTCTTATCAGCGTTGGGTTGATCGCATTCCATCGGTATATCGGGAGGCTGTACTGAATGAGTCTGCGTCCAAAGTACCCAGGCCTTCGTCAGACCCTTACGCTCTGGCCTTGCTCAAACACTACCGCAGCCTGATGCCCATGGCCATGGATGCGCGCAAACCCATGTTCGCCTTGCGCGCTGCTGACGGTGCTATTGGTTCCCACATTGAGGCCGTGCGTGCCTGCTACGACGACTTTTCTCAATTGGCCCAGAAAGTGGCTAATCATGCTGGCCTGGCTCTTGGCTAGTTGTTAGAAATTTCGTTCTACAAACTCACGTCCCCATGGATCTGAACGCCCTGTTGGCCACGCCCCTTGCGCTGCCCAGCCAGCCGCGCGCGGTGGCATTGCTGATGAACGAGCTGGCGCACGACGAGCCCAATCTGCGCCGTGCCAACCAGCTGTTTGGCACCGACCCGGCGCTGGCGGCGCGCCTGCTGGAGCAGGCCAATGGCGAGGGCTTTGCCCTCTCGGGCCAGATCGCCGGTATCTCCGAGGCGCTGGCGCTGCTGGACGTGGCGCAGCTGCGTGCGCTGGTGCGCAGCGCGCCGCTGGGCACCACCTCGCGCTCGGTGCCGGGCATGAACATGCAGCAGTTTTGGCGCTACAGCCGCAACACCGCCAAGCTGGCCCGATCCCTGGCGGGCAGCGTGCAGCAAAGCCAGGTGGCGGCCTACACCGCAGGCCTGCTGCACGCGCTGGGCGAGCTGATCATCCACCTGGCGCACCCGGACAAGGTGCAGTCGCTCAACACGCTGGTATCTCCGCTGGACGTGCGCCGTGGCAAGGTGGAGCAGCGCATTTTTGGCTTTGGCTACGGCACCGTCAGCGCGGCCCTGGCCCGGCGCTGGCATTTGCCCCAGGCGGTGGTGGACGCGCTGCACCACCAGCACGCCCCTTTTGACAACCACGCCTACGAGCCTTTGGCAGGCGTGCTGCACTTGGCCTCGTGGCGGGCCCGTGCGCGCGAGGCCGGTTGGGGCGACAAGGAGATGGCGGTGACGTTTCCCGGCGAAGTCGGGCTGGTGCTGGGGCTGGACATCGACATGGTGTTGCAGCAAGACCCCATCGACTGGCTGGCCCGCCCCGAACCTGAAGACGCCTGGTAAGCGCCCGGCGAATGGGCGCTGCGCGGCCGCATTGGATTCTTTATTGCAATATTTCAACTATTGTTGAATAATTGCTGAATGGAAAAAACCACTGCTACCACTGTGTTTGAGTCGCTGGCTTCGGGCGTGCGCCTGGATGTGTTTCGCCTGCTGGTGCGCCAAGGCCCCGAGGGCCTGGTGGCGGGCGAGATTGCGGCGGAACTGGAGCTTCCGCCCACCAATTTGTCGTTCCACCTGAAGGCGCTGACGCAGGCGGGTTTGCTCACCGTGGTGCAAGAGGGGCGCTACCAGCGCTACCGCGCCAACATCGCCCTGATGACCGAGCTGATCGCCTACCTCACCGCAGAGTGCTGTGCTGGCAACCCCAGCCTGTGCCTGGGCAGTGATGCCCCGGTGGCTTGTACCGGCGCCTGAGTTCGCCACAACACCCCATTTCTTACTCCCCCCAACGGACTGGCACCATGCTCAACGTTCTGTTTCTTTGCACCCACAACGCGGCCCGCAGCATCCTGGCCGAGGCCTTGTTGAACCACCTGGCCGCTCAGGAAGAGGTGCCGCGTTTTCGCGCGTATTCCGCAGGCAGCAGTCCGCGTGAGCACCAGCAGCCCCACCCCCTGGCACTGCAAACGCTGGCCCATGCAGGCATCTCCACGCAAGGACTGCGCAGCAAAAGCTGGGACGAGTTTGCTGCCCCCGGTGCCCCGCACATGGACGTGGTGATCACTGTGTGCGACAACGCTGCGGGCGAGGTGTGCCCTGTCTGGCCCGGCCACCCGGCCACGGCGCACTGGGGTTATGCCGATCCCTCGGAGGGCAATTTGTCCGAAGCGCAGCAGCGCGACGCTTTTCGGCAAACGCTGCACGCCATGGGCAAGCGCCTGGAGCTGCTGCTGAGCCTGCCCACCGACAAACTGCACAAAGCGCTGTTGCAAGACACGGTTCGCACCCTGGCCACGCCGTAGCCCGGGCTACTGCGCCATCCCCTCCATTTTTTGTTCCACCGAAAGGTCACACCATGTCCACCATTGAAATTTTTGATCCGGCCCTGTGTTGCAGCACCGGCGTTTGCGGCGTCGAAGTGGACCAGCAGTTGGTCAACGCTGCCGCTGATGTGGACTGGGCGCGCCAAAACGGCGCCCAGATCGAGCGCTTTAACCTGGCGCAGCAGCCCATGGCATTTGCTGACAACGCCCAGGTCAAGGCCATGCTGCAACGCTCGGGCCAGGAGGCTTTGCCACTGACGCTGGTTGATGGCGAAGTGGCCTTGGCCGGGCGCTACCCCACCCGTACCCAGCTGGCGCGCTGGGCTGGATTGGCCGAACCCGCTCCAGCAGCCCCTGCTGCGGGTGCTTGCTGCACGCCCCCTGAAACCGCTGCCGAGCCCCGCACGGGCGGCTGCTGTGGTGGCAGCACTGGCAGCCGCTGCTGCTGACGCAGCGCACCCAGATCGCACTGTTTGAAAGGCTTTCCCATGCAGTTTCTCGACAACGCCCCGCGTTTTTTGTTTTTTACCGGCAAGGGCGGCGTGGGAAAAACCTCGCTGGCCTGCGCTGCGGCGGTGCAGTTGGCGGCGCAGGGCCAGCGCGTGCTGCTGGTCAGCACCGACCCGGCCTCCAATGTGGGGCAGGTGTTTGGCCTGCCCATCGGCAACCAGATCACAGCCATCCCCGAGGTGCCCCGTCTGTGGGCGTTGGAGATTGACCCCCAAGCTGCCGCCCAGGGTTACCGCGACCGCATCGTTGGCCCGGTGCGCGGCGTGCTGCCCGACGACGTGGTCAAAGGCATTGAAGAGCAGCTCTCGGGTGCCTGCACCACCGAGATTGCTGCCTTTGACGAGTTCACCGCGCTGCTGACCGATGGCAGCCTGGATGCGCGCTACGACCACATCCTGTTCGACACCGCGCCCACGGGCCACACCATCCGGCTGTTGCAGCTGCCGGGCGCGTGGAGCGGTTTTTTAGAGGCCGGCAAGGGCGATGCGTCTTGCCTGGGGCCGCTGGCCGGGCTGGAGAAGCAGCGCAGCCAATACCAGGCCGCAGTGGCCGCGTTGGCCGATGGCGAGCGCACCCGGCTCGTACTGGTGGCGCGGGCACAGCCCTCATCGCTGCGCGAAGCCGCCCGCACCCACGACGAGCTGCACGCCATCGGGCTGGGCCAGCAGCATCTGGTGGTCAACGGGGTGTTGGCGCCCGAAGAGGCCGCGCACGACCCGCTGGCCGCTGCCATCTGCCAGCGCGAGCAGGCCATGCTGGCGGCCATGCCCGCTGCCTTGCAGGCGCTGCCCACCGATGTGATTGCGCTCAAGCCGTTCAATCTGGTCGGGCTCGATGCCTTGCGCCAACTGCTGGTGCCTGCCACCCCGGCCACCCCGCAGGCCGCTGCTGCCGATGCCTTGCCCCAGGCGGCCATTGCTGCACCGCGTTTGTCTGATTTGGTCGACGCCATTGCCGCCGACGGCCATGGCCTGGTCATGCTGATGGGCAAGGGCGGTGTGGGCAAAACCACGCTGGCTGCTGCGCTGGCCGTGGCGCTGGCGCAGCGTGGCCTGCCGGTTCACCTGACTACTTCAGACCCGGCAGCGCATTTGGTCGAAACCCTGGGTGGTGCGCTGGAGCACCTGAGCGTGAGCCGCATCGACCCCCATGAAGTGACCCAGCGCTACCGCGAAAAAGTGCTGGCCAGCAAGGGCGCCCAGCTTGATGCGGCGGGCCGGGCGTTGCTGGAGGAAGACCTGCGCTCGCCCTGCACCGAAGAAATCGCCGTGTTCCAGGCTTTTTCGCGCGTGATCCGCGAGGCGGGCAAGAAATTTGTGGTGATGGACACCGCGCCCACCGGCCACACCCTGCTGCTGCTGGACGCCACGGGCGCCTACCACCGCGACATCGTGCGCCAGATGGGCAGCACGGGCGTTCACTTCACCACGCCGATGATGCAGCTGCAAGACCCGAAGCAAACCAAGGTGTTGTTGGTCACGCTGGCCGAAACCACGCCCGTGCTGGAAGCGGCGCACCTGCAAGAAGACCTGCGCCGCGCGGGCATTGCGCCCTGGGCCTGGGTCGTCAATAACAGTGTGGCAGCGGCCCACGTCAGTTCGCCACTGCTGCGCCAGCGCGCGCGCAACGAGCTGCGCGAGATCGACGCCGTGGCCACGCAGCACGCCACGCGCTATGCCGTAGTGCCCCTGCTGGCACAGGAGCCCGTGGGTGTGCCGCGCCTGCTGGCGCTGGCCAGTGCCGATATTTCTTCTTCCGGAGTCTGATATGGGTTTGTTTGAGCGCTACCTGACCGTGTGGGTCGGGTTGGGGATTTTGGCGGGCGTGGGCCTGGGACTGTGGGTGCCGGGGGCCTTCCAGGCCATTGCGGCGCTGGAATACGCCCAGGTCAACCTGGTGGTGGCCGTGTTCATCTGGGTGATGATTTACCCGATGATGATCCAGATCGACTGGGCTGCCGTCAAAGACGTGGGCAAAAAGCCGCAAGGGCTGGCGCTGACGCTGGTGGTCAACTGGCTCATCAAGCCCTTCACCATGGCGGCGTTGGCCGTGCTGTTTTTTCAGTATGTGTTTGCGCCGTGGGTCGATCCGCAGTCGGCCAGCGAGTACATCGCCGGCATGATTTTGCTGGGCGTGGCGCCGTGTACGGCCATGGTGTTTGTCTGGAGCCAGCTGGTCAAGGGCGATGCCAACTACACGCTGGTGCAGGTGTCGGTCAACGATCTGATCATGGTGGTGGCGTTTGCGCCCATTGCCGCCTTTTTGCTTGGCGTGACCAACGTGACCGTGCCCTGGCAGACGCTGGTGCTGTCCACGGTGCTGTACGTGGTGCTGCCGCTGGCGGCGGGCATGGCCACGCGCCATGCGTTGCAGCGGCGATCGAGCCACGCGGTGGCCGATGTGGTGGCGCGCATCAAGCCGTGGTCAATCACGGGGCTGATTGCCACGGTGGTGCTGCTGTTTGGTTTTCAGGCGGGCACCATCGTGGCCAAGCCGCTGGTGATTGCCATGATTGCCGTGCCGCTCATCGCGCAAAGCTATGGCATCTTTTTCATCAGTTGGTGGGGCGCGCGCTGGCTCAAACTGCCGCACAACGTGGCCGGGCCAGCCTGCCTGATCGGCACCTCCAACTTCTTTGAACTGGCGGTGGCGGTGGCGATTTCGCTGTTCGGCCTGAACTCGGGCGCGGCGCTGGCCACCGTGGTGGGCGTGCTGGTAGAAGTGCCGGTGATGCTGTCGCTGGTGGCCTTGGTCAACGCCTGGAATCCGCAAAAATCGACCCTCAACCCTTGATTGGATGACTCTATGACCGACGACATCACCATCTACCACAACCCGAAATGCGGCACCTCGCGCAACACGCTGGCGCTGATTCGCCACTGCGGCATCGAGCCTACCGTGATCGAGTACCTGAAAACCCCGCCCAGCCGCGCCGAGTTGCAGGCACTGATTGCGCGCATGGATTGCCCGGTGCGCGAGGTGCTGCGGCAAAAAGGCACGCCCTACGACGAGCTGGACCTGGGCAACCCGCGCTGGACGCCCGATGAACTGCTGGACTTCATCGCGCAGCACCCCATCTTGCTGAACCGGCCCATCGTGGCCACGCCCCAGGGGGTGCGCCTGTGCCGCCCCAGCGAGGCCGTGCTGGCGCTGCTGCCCCAGCCCCTGCCCAGTCCGTTCACCAAGGAAGACGGTGAAGTGGTGGGCAGGGCCTGAAATGAGGCATAAAAAACGGCTGCAGCGCCCGCAAATCAAGCGCTATTAGCTATTAATTTAGTAGTAAAAATGAACGACGAGAGGGTGGCTAGGCATGTGGTGTATTCGAAGAAAAAAATAAAAACTCTTTGTTTTAGATCAACTGATTCATAGAATTGGCACAGGGTTTTCCCTTAATTACTAATTTTTTGGTCGTCCGCGTGGCCGTTTTCCTGTGCTGTGCTTGTGGCTTGGGGCGCAATCGGGGCGCCAACATACACGAGGGTTTTTCACAGGTGTCATTTCTCAATTTGAAAATCGGTACCCGCCTGGGGGTGGGTTTCGCCGCAGTGCTGTTGTTTCTGGTGGCTGTGCTGGCCATGGGCTTGAATGCGCTGGTGAACACCAGGGCCAACATGGATGCCATTTCTGCCAGCCATGCCAAAGAGGGCACCACCAATATCATGTTGGACAACATCCGCGACATTTACGGCGCTGCAAGCACCATCGTGGTATTGACCGACCCCGCCCAGATACAGCAGCACATGGCCCAGGTGGCCGCTGCCCGCGCCAGGTACACGCAGGCCAAAGCGGATTTGGCCCAGCGGGTGCAGACCGAGAGCGGCAAGGTCTTGATGGCCGAGGTGGAAACCGCATTGGCTGCTGCGGCGCCCCAATCAGACCACCTGTTTGAGCTGACCCAGAAAAACCTGAGGGACGAAGCCACGGTGCATTTGCTGACCAAGGTGCAGCCCAGTTTTCAGGCGGTGATCAGGGCGCTGGACAAACTGATTGCCCTGGAAACGGAGCTGGCACAAAAAGAAGAAAAGAACGCGCGCGCACAGTACGAATCCGCCCGCAACTGGATGCTGGGCCTGGGGGGCTTGGCCATTGTGTTGGGATTGGCCATTGCCGCGCACATCACCCACACCATCACGCAGCCGATCAAGCACGCTGTGGAGGTGGCCCGCACCGTGGCCGAGGGCGATCTGTCTTCGCGCATCACGGTCAACTCGCAGGATGAAACCGGCCAGCTCATGCAGGCGCTGCAGCACATGAACGACAGCCTGGCCAGCGTGGTGGCCGACGTGCGCAGCAGCACCGACAGCATGGCCACGGCCACCACCCAGATTGCCTCGGGCAACCGCGATTTGTCCTCGCGCACCGAAGAGCAGGCCAGCTCGTTGCAGCAAACGGCCGCTTCGATGGAACAGCTGACCTCGACGGTCAAGCAAAACGCTGACAACGCCCAGCGCGCCAACCAGCTGGCTGTGATGGCCTCTGGCGTGGCCGTCAAGGGCGGCGGCGTGGTGGCGCAGGTAGTGGGCACCATGGATGCCATCAGCACGTCTTCGCACAAGATCGTGGACATCATCGGTGTGATCGACGGCATCGCTTTCCAGACCAACATCCTGGCCCTGAACGCGGCAGTGGAGGCGGCGCGTGCGGGCGAACAAGGCCGGGGTTTTGCCGTGGTGGCCGCCGAGGTCAGAACCCTGGCGCAGCGTTCGGCTGCGGCGGCCAAAGAGATCAAGGTGCTGATCGATGAGTCCGTGGGCCAGGTCGAGGCGGGCAGCAAGCAGGTGGGTGAAGCGGGCCGTACCATGGAAGAAATCGTCAGCAGTGTGCGCCGCGTCACGGACATCATGGGCGAGATCTCTGCCGCCAGCCAGGAGCAGACCACGGGCATTGAGCAGGTCAACCAGGCCATCTCGCAGATGGACCAGGTTACCCAGCAAAACGCGGCTCTGGTGGAAGAGGCAGCTGCTGCTGCCGATTCACTGCAGGGGCAGGCCAGCCACCTGATGAAGGCCGTGAGCGTCTTCAAGCTGGCTTCTGGCGCTGGTTCTGTCAGCGTGGCTGCGCCTGCGGTGCGCAGTGCCGCCACGGCACGTGCGGCGGCGGTTTCGTCCACCGGTACTGGCCGCAAGAATCTGTCTGCACCGGCACCGGCGCGTGTGCCTGCGGTCAGCACGGTGGCCAAAGGCTCGGAAGCAGACTGGGAATCTTTCTGAACAGTGCCCCGTGGCAGGGGCTTGCATACGCGCTGGCGCTGCGCCCCCTGGGGCACAATCGCCAGCGCGTTTTTTTATCTGAGTTCAAACATCTTTTGGCGGGCTTTTTTGTGATGGCTACTTCTTCTGCTCAAGCAACGTCTGCAGCACAGGCTGCACCCGGCTGGGTGGTGTGCCTGTGCGCCGCCTGGTGCCGCACCTGCGACGCTTACCGCAGCGTGTTCGATGCCGCCGCCGCGCAGTACCCCGGCGCCCGTTTTGTCTGGCTGGACGTGGAAGACGAGGCCGCGCTGGTGGATGACCTGGACATTGAGACTTTTCCCACCCTGCTGATAGCCGATGGCACCGGGCAGGTGCGCTTTTGGGGGCCGCTGTTGCCCCAGCCGGGGGTGCTGGCGCGCATGCTCACCAGCTTGCCCGCCGCCGCACCCATGCCAGAGGCGCAGGCGCTGCTGGCGCGTATCAGTGCGGCGCAAGCCGGTAGCACGGCCCAGTAACGCAGGGATGACCATGGATTCTTTGCGTGAGCCCAGTGCCGGTTTTTGGATACACCCCGACGTCATCCGGCAAGACGCCAGCACCCTCACCTTCGAGCGCGGTCTGGCGCTGTACCGCACAGGGAAGGTGCTGGACTTTGACATGGAGCCGCTGGACGACCACTGGCAGCTGTTTGGCGAAGTGCAGGGCAGTGCGCACTATCCCTACGAGTTGAACATTGAAGTCTGGCTGGACGAGGCGGGCGAGCCCGAAGAGTGGGCCAGTGATTGTTCCTGCCCTGTGGGGGCGCAGTGCAAGCACGCCGTGGCGCTGATGCTGGAGGCGGCGCACCAGGGCAAGGCGTTCATCCAGTCGCTGGGGGTATTGCCGATTCCCGCTGGGCCCCTGTCGCCCGAGGCGCTGTTGGCGCAACAGCAGGCGCATGCGCAAGCCGAGCAAGAGCGCCAGGCCAAGGCCCTGCACGCGCAGGCAGAAATAGCCCGCGCACGGGCCAAGGCGCAGTCGTTGCAGTGGCTGCAGGCACTGGGCCGTGTCAGCGCGGCGGACAGCGTGGCGGCACTGGGCACTTCCACCCGGCGCAGCGGCGAGCGCGAAGACCAGTTTTTGTATGTGCTGCGGGCCGATACGCAGCAAAAACCGCCCCAGTTGCGCCTGAGCGTGCAGGTTTCTTACCAGAAAGTGGCGGGTGGCTGGGCCAAATTGCGCGGCCTGCGCGATATGCCCGGGCCCCACCAGCCCCTGTACCAGCAGGCCAGCCAAACCGACCGGGATGTGCTGGATCTGGTCAAGGGGATGATGGTCAGCCCCGGCGCATATGGGGCGTATTCGTATGGTGCACGCCTGGACGATGGCGTGGCTCTGCGCGGTCCCGCCGCCGCGCTGGCGTTGCAGATGGCGGCCAGCACGGGGCGGCTGTTTGCGGGCATGCACGATGGCCAACCCGGCCAGGCCCTGCAATGGGGCGCCGAGCGCACCCTGGCCTGGCGCTGGGATGCTGTGTCGCCCGGCGCGGATGGACAAAAGCAGTGGGCGCTGCGGGCATGTCTGGAGCAGGACGGCGCTGTGCTCTATGCCAATGCCCCGCCCCTGTACCTGGATGCGGCCCAGGGCCTGTGCGGCCCGGTACAGGTGCCCGGGGTATCGCCCGCGCAGTTACAGGTACTGCTGACCGCCCCGGTGCTGCAAGAGGAGGTTTTACAAGCCCACTCGGTAGAGCTGTTGCAGGGTCTGGGCCCGCTGCCCGCCCCTCCGAGCGTGCATGGTATCCAGAAAGTCGATGGCGGTGCCCCGCGTGCACTGCTGCACCTGGCGCCCACACCAGCAGCGCAGGTGGCGCAGCAAGGGCTGCTGAGCGCACAACTGCGCTTTGATTACCAAGGCCACTGCGGCTGGTGGGCCGGGCAGCCCGATGCCGTGCTGATCGACAGCGCCGAGGGCCGCCTGCTACTGCGCCGCACCCCCGAAGCCGAACGCCAGGCCATTGAGCGCCTGCTGGCGCTGGGCCTGCACCCGCGCGGCGATGGCGGTGACTTTGGCCTGCCCGGTGCTGCCACCCAACACACCTGGCTACAGTGGGCCGATAGCGATTTTGCTGCCCTGCGCAGTGCCGGTTTTGAGGTCTTTTTGGACGATGCCCTGCAAGGCTGGTTCAGCCACGCCGACGATTTGCAGGTGCAGTTGCAGCCGCACGGGCTGGACGATGGTCTTGCGGCTGATCCCCATACCTCGCCCTGGTTTGATTTGTCGCTGGGCATGGAGATCAATGGCCAGCGCCACAACATCCTGCCCTGGCTGCCTGACCTGCTGGCCACCGTGGCCGAGCAGCCCATCGACAGCGCCACCGGCCAACCCCAGTGGCCGCCGTTTGTCTATTTGCCATCGCCATGGGGCGAGGGCTTTGTGCGCGTGCCCACCGAGCCGCTCAAGCCCTGGCTGGCCGCGCTGCTCGATCTGGTGGGTGACCGTCAGCACGATTTGTCGGGCCAGAGCCTGCGCCTGTCGCGCCTGGAGGCGCTGCGTACCAGCGCCGCCCTGGGCGAGGGCGTGGTCTGGGATGGTGCTCAGGCCCTGCGCACCCTGGTGCAGCAGCTGCAAGGTACCGCCCACCTGCCTGACGTGGCCGTGCCCGCCAGCGTGCAGGCCGATTTGCGCCCCTACCAGCGTCACGGCCTCAACTGGCTGCAGTTTTTGCGCGCCCATGGCCTCAGCGGCATCCTGGCCGACGACATGGGGCTGGGCAAAACACTGCAAACGCTGGTGCATATCCAGGTCGAAAAAGACGCGGGCCGCCTTGCGTGCCCCGCGCTCATCGTGGCCCCGGTCAGCTTGATGGGGAACTGGCAGCGCGAGGCAGCGCGGTTCTGTCCGCAACTGCGCTGCCTGGTCTGGCATGGCAAAGAGCGCCACGCCCTGGCCGATGCCGTGGCCGATCACGATGTGGTTGTCGCCCCGTACTCGCTGTTGCAGCGCGACCGCGAACATTGGCTGGCGCACGAATGGCACCTGGTGGTGTTGGATGAAGCGCAGAACATCAAAAACGCCAGCACCCACGCCGCGCAAGTGGTGGGTGATTTGCAGTCACACCACCGGCTGTGCCTCTCGGGCACTCCCATGGAAAACCACCTCGGCGAAATCTGGAGCCTGTTCCACTTTTTGATGCCGGGTTTTCTGGCCAGCCAGAAGCGGTTTGGCGAGTTGTTTCGCGCGCCCATCGAAAAGCTGGGCGACACCACGCGCCTGGCCCAGTTGCGTGCGCGCGTCACGCCCTTCATGCTGCGGCGCACCAAAGACCTGGTGGCGCACGAGCTGCCCGCCAAAATCGAGACGCTGATGCCTGTGGAGTTGGAAGGCAAGCAGGCTGATTTGTACGAAACCATCCGTTTGGGAATGGAAAAAACCGTGCGCGACGCACTGCAGTCCAAGGGGCTGGCCAAGTCGCAAATCACCATCCTGGATGCCCTGCTCAAGCTGCGCCAGGTGTGCTGCGACCCACGCCTGGTGCCGCTGGAGGCAGCGAAAAAAGTCAAAAACTCGGCCAAACTGGAGCAGTTGATGGACATGCTGCCCGAGATGCTGGCCGAAGGGCGGCGCATTTTGCTGTTCTCGCAGTTCACCAGCATGCTCAACCTGATTGAGGCTGAGCTGGAAAAACGCCAGCTGCCCTGGGTCAAACTCACTGGCCAGAGCCAAAAGCGCGACGCCATCATCGAGCGTTTCACCAGCGGCGAGGTGCCTTTGTTTCTCATCAGCCTCAAGGCGGGCGGCGTGGGACTGAACCTGCCCCAGGCCGATACGGTGATCCACTACGACCCCTGGTGGAACCCTGCGGTGGAAAACCAGGCCACCGACCGCGCCCACCGCATCGGCCAGTTGCAGAACGTCTGGGTGGTCAAGCTGGTGGCGCAGGGCACCATCGAAGAGCGCATTCTGGCCCTGCAAGAGCGCAAGGCGCAGCTGGCCGACAGCCTCTACAGCGGTGCGGCAGCGCGGCGCGAGCCCATGTTCACCGAAAGCGATTTGGCTGAATTGTTCAAGCCGCTATCAAAAAAATAGCTACTTGCGCCCAGAGCGCGGGCGTTAGAAGTCGATTTGATGCTTAACTGACGGGGAGAGGACGCGTTCGGGTGGCGCGCTGGGTGTTGCGGGGCAATTCTTTGCCAATCGGCGGTTTGCAGGCTACAATACGCGCCTCACGACCAAACGGGCGGGTACCAACCGCCCGTTTTTTTTGGTCGTTTGCTTTTGGAGCTCGAAGCCTCTGGGGGTTATCGGGTTTTTTGTTTTTCCGGGATTGAATCAAAGCACGTGGCATTGCAGCAAATAGTCGAACAAACGGTGGCGGGTCTGGGCTACGACCTGGTGGAGATTGAACGCTCTGCGGGTGGCCTGCTGCGCATCACCATTGATTGGCCCTGGGAGGTGCCGGTGCCCGGCGTGCCCGCTTTGCCCGACCAGTTCGTGACGGTGGAAGATTGCGAAAAAGTCACGCGCCAGCTGCAATTTGCACTGGAAGTCGATGGCGTTGAATACAAGCGTCTGGAGGTCTCCTCCCCCGGTATCGACCGTCCGCTGCGCAACGAGCAGGACTTTCTGCGCTTTGCCGGAGAGGTGATTGACATTACCCTCAAAAATCCTATGGGCGCTGCCGCCGCAGGTCAGGTCAGCGCCAATCGCAAAAAGTTTCGTGGCACGCTGGAGCGTACGGATGCCGGTGGCTGGCAAATCGTCTGGAGCGATGAGCCCGCGCCCAAGCCAGGGCAGCGGATCAGCAAAAAACGCGTGCCCGCGCCCTTGCAGGCCCTGGGATTCACACTGGACGAGCTGCGCGATGCGCGCCTGGCGCCTTTGGTGGATTTCAAAGGGCGCAGTGCAGGGGGCAATCCCACGCAAGGCTGATGGGCTAGTGGTGGTATGGGTGGCGCGGGCCGGGGTTGCCGGGCTGTTGGATGCAGGTGAAGGAAACAGGAGAGTCGTCGCATGAATCGCGAATTATTGATGTTGGTTGAGGCCATTTCGCGCGAAAAAAACGTCGAGCGCGATGTGGTGCTCGGTGCCGTGGAATTGGCGCTGGCCCAGGCCACCAAAAAGCTGTATGAAGGCGATGTGGATATTCGCGTGGCGGTGGACCGCGACAGCGGCCACTACGAAACCTTTCGCCGCTGGCTGGTGGTGCCTGACGATGCCGGGCTGCAAAACCCCGAAGCTGAAGAGCTGCTCATGGATGCCCAAGAGCGCGTGCCCGGCATTGCCGTGGGCGAATACATCGAAGAAGCCATTGAGTCGGTGCCGATTGGCCGCATCGGCGCCATGGCAGCCAAGCAGGTTATCTTGCAAAAAATTCGCGACGCTGAGCGCGAGATGCTGCTCAACGACTTCATGTCGCGTGGCGAAAAAATCTTCACCGGCACCGTCAAGCGCATGGACAAGGGCGATTTGATCGTCGAGTCTGGCCGCGTGGAAGGCCGCCTGCGCCGCAGCGAAATGATCCCCAAAGAGAACCTGCGCAGTGGCGACCGTGTGCGCGCCATGATCATGGAAGTGGATCTGACGCTGCGCGGTGCACCCATTGTGCTGTCGCGTTCGGCGCCGGAGTTCATGGTGGAACTGTTCCGCCATGAAGTGCCTGAAATTGAACAAGGCCTGCTCGAAATCAAGAGCTGCGCTCGCGACCCTGGCAGCCGTGCCAAGATTGCAGTGCTCTCGCACGACCGCCGTGTCGATCCTATCGGTACCTGCGTGGGCGTGCGCGGTACGCGTGTCAATGCTGTCACCAACGAGCTCGCTGGCGAGCGCGTGGACATCGTGCTGTGGTCTGAAGACCCGGCACAGTTTGTGATTGGTGCCCTGGCGCCGGCCAACGTGCAGTCCATCGTCGTCGATGAAGAAAAGCACGCTATGGATGTGGTGGTTGACGAGGAAAACCTCGCCATCGCCATTGGCCGTGGCGGCCAGAACGTGCGCCTGGCCTCTGACCTGACGGGTTGGAAAATCAACATCATGGATGCTGCCGAATCGGCGCAAAAACAGGCCAACGAGACCGATACGGCCCGTCGCCTGTTCATGGAAAAACTCGATGTGGACCAGGAAATGGCCGACATCCTCATTGCCGAAGGCTTTGAGAGTCTGGAAGAAGTGGCCTACGTGCCGCTGCAAGAGATGCTCGACATCGAGAGTTTTGACGAAGACACCGTGAACGAACTGCGGGCGCGGGCCAAGGATGCCCTGCTGACCATGGAGATCGCACGCGAAGAAAGCGTGGAAAGCGTGTCGCAAGAGTTGCGTGACCTGGAAGGTTTGACCCCCGAGCTGATTGCCAAGCTGGCTGAGGGTGGCATCCATACACGCGACGACCTGGCCGATTTGGCCATCGATGAACTGACCGATCTGACCGGCCAGTCCGAAGAAGAAGCCAAAGCCTTGATTTTGAAGGCACGCGAACATTGGTTCGCGGGGCAAGAGTAAAGGTCAGGGAGGCACGAACCACATATGTCCAGTACCACTGTCGCCGAGTTTGCTAGCGAACTCAAAAAATCCCCCGAAACCCTGCTTGAGCAACTCAAGTCGGCCGGTGTTTCCAAGGCAGCGCCCTCCGATGCGCTGACCGAATCTGACAAGCAAAAACTGCTTGCCCACTTGCAGGCCAGCCACGGCGTGGCCGCAGCAGACCGCAAGAAGATCACGCTGGTCACCCGTTCGACCAGCGAGATCAAACAAGCCGATGCCTCGGGCAAGGCACGCACCATCCAGGTGGAAGTGCGCAAGAAACGCACTTTCATCAAGCGCGAGGAGGGCGCGGAAGCCCCTGCTGAGGATGCGGCCCCTGAAGCGGCGGCACCACAGGCAGCCCCTGCACAGGCAGAAAACCCTGAACTGGTGCGTCGCGAGGAAGAAGCACGCCGCCAGGCAGAGCTGATCCGCCGCCAGGAAACCGAGTTGGCAGAAAAGCGCCGCGAGCGCGAAATCCGCGAGCAGCGTGAGCGTGAAGCTGCTGAGCGCGCCGCTGCCTACGCTGCCCAGGAAGCAGAAAAGAAGGCCCAAGCCTCTGCTGTGAAGCAGGAAGCCTCCCGCGAGCAAGCGGCCGAGGCCGCTGCGCGTGCCGCTGCCCAGGCCGAAGCGCGTGCCAAAGCCGAGGCTGAATCCCGTGCCCGTGCGCAAGAGGAAGCGGCCCGTGCCAACGACCTCGGCGAGCGCCGTCGCAAGGCCGAGGCCGAGGCTGCTGCCATTCGCTCCATGATGTCTGCGCCTGCCAAAGTGCTGGTGGCCAAGAAGCCCGAAGAGCCCAAACCAGCGCCCAAGCCCGCCGCCGATGCCAAGAAGGGCACCTTGCACAAACCCGCTGTTGCTCCTGGCGCTTCTGCGCGTCCCGGCAGCGCGCCAGCAGCACCAGCCGCTGGTGCAGGTAAGGAAGTCAAATCCGCCAAGCTCTCGTCCAGCTGGGCTGGCGATACTGCCAAGAAAAAAGAAATCAAGACCCGGGGCGACAGCACCGGTGGTGCAGGCCGTGGTGGCTGGCGCGGTGGTCCCAAGGGCGGCAGTGGCCGCCGTGGTAACGACCGCAATGACCGTGGTGGCGATCACCATGGCCACGCCGCACCCGTTGAGGCACGCATCATTGAAGTGCATGTGCCCGAAACCATCACCGTGGCCGAACTGGCGCACAAGATGTCGATCAAGGCGTCTGAAGTCATCAAGGCGCTGATGAAGATGGGCCAGATGGTCACCATCAACCAGCCGTTGGACCAAGACACCGCGATGATCATCGTGGAAGAGATGGGCCACAAGGCTGTGGTGGCGGCGCTGGACGATCCAGAAGCGTTCACGCAAGACGACGCAGCGCAGCAAGATGCTCCACTGATGCCGCGCGCTCCGGTGGTGACCGTGATGGGCCACGTGGACCACGGCAAAACCTCGCTGCTGGACTACATCCGCCGCACCAAGGTGGCGACGGGCGAAGCCGGTGGCATTACCCAGCATATTGGCGCTTACCACGTCGAAACCCCGCGCGGCATGGTGTCGTTCCTTGATACCCCGGGTCACGAGGCTTTCACGGCCATGCGTGCCCGTGGTGCCCAGGCCACCGACATCGTGATTCTGGTGGTGGCAGCCGACGATGGCGTCATGCCCCAGACCAAGGAAGCCATCAAGCACGCCAAGGCGGCCGGTGTTCCTATCGTGGTGGCCATCACCAAGTCCGACAAGCCCGATGCCAACCCCGACCGCGTCAAGCAAGAGCTGGTGGTGGAAGAGGTGGTGCCTGAGGAGTACGGTGGCGAGTCGCCTTTCGTGCCCGTGTCTTCCAAGACCGGCATGGGTATCGACGAGTTGCTGGAACAGGTGCTGCTGCAGGCAGAAGTGCTTGAACTCAAGGCCCCGGTCGAATCCATGGCCAAGGGCCTGGTCATCGAAGCCAAACTCGACAAGGGCCGTGGTCCGGTCGCTACGGTGCTGGTGCAATCGGGCACGCTCAAGGTGGGCGATGTGGTGCTGGCTGGCCAGACCTTTGGCCGCGTGCGTGCCATGCTGGACGAAAACGGCAAGACGGCCAAGACCGCAGGCCCTTCCATTCCCGTCGAAATCCAGGGCCTGACCGAAGTGCCCCAGGCGGGCGATGAGTTCATGGTGCTGTCCGACGAGCGCCGTGCGCGCGAAATCGCAACCTACCGCGCTGGCAAGTTCCGCAACACCAAGCTGGCCAAGCAACAAGCGGCCAAGCTGGAAAACATGTTTGCCGACATGACGGCGGGCGAAGTGAAAATGCTGCCCATCATCGTCAAGGCCGACGTGCAGGGTTCGCAAGAAGCGCTGTCGCAGTCGCTGCTCAAGCTCTCGACCGACGAGGTCAAGGTGCAGCTGGTGTACACGGGTGTGGGTGGCATCAGCGAGTCCGACATCAACCTGGCGATCGCCTCCAAGGCCATCGTCATCGGCTTCAACGTGCGGGCTGACGCCGGTGCGCGCAAGCTGGCCGAGAGCAATGGCGTCGATCTGCACTACTACAGCATCATTTACGACGCTGTGGATGAGCTGAAAGTGGCCATGTCCGGCATGCTGGCCCCAGAGCAGCGCGAAGAGATTCTCGGCACCGCCGAAATCCGCACGGTGTTCGTGGCTTCCAAGATCGGTACGGTGGCGGGCTCCTACATCACCTCCGGGATGGTGCACCGCAACGCCAAGTTCCGCCTGCTGCGCGACAACGTGGTGGTGTACACGGGCGACATCGACTCGCTCAAGCGCCTCAAGGACGATGTGCGCGAGGTCAAGGAAGGCTTCGAGTGCGGTATCAAGCTCAAGAACTACAACGACATCAAAGAAGGTGATCAGCTGGAGTTCTTCGAGATCAAGGAAATCGCGCGGACGCTGTAAGCCATGGCTGCCAAAAAGTCCACGACCCCCAACCGCGCCTTCAAGGTGTCTGACCAGATCCAGCGTGATCTGTCGGAGCTGATCGCGCGCGAGTTGAAAGACCCGCGCGTGGGCATGGTGACGCTGCAAGGCGTGGAGGTCACACCCGACTACGCCCATGCCAAGGTGTTCTTCAGCCTGCTGACGGGGGACCCGCAGCAGACGCAGGACGCCTTGAACCAAGCCGCAGGCTTTCTGCGCAACGGCCTGTTCAAGCGCCTGCACATCCACACCGTGCCCACGCTGCACTTTGTCTACGACCGCACCACCGAGCGGGCTGCTGACATGAACGCCTTGATTGCCAAGGCGGTTTCTTCCCGCGCCAAAGAGGATTGAGGCATGAACGCGCCACGCACGAGGGTGCAGCGGCGCCCTGTGCATGGGGTGTTGCTGCTCGACAAGCCGCTGGGTTTCTCCAGCAACGATGCCTTGCAAAAGGCCAAGTGGCTGCTGCGCGCTGAAAAAGCGGGCCATACCGGCACGCTGGATCCACTGGCCACGGGCGTGTTGCCCCTGTGCTTTGGTGCGGCCACCAAGTTCAGCCAGTTGCAGCTCGATGCCCCCAAAACCTACGAAGCCATTGCCCGCCTGGGCGTGACCACGACCACCGGCGATGCCGAAGGCGAAGTGCTGCGTGAATGCGCCGTTACCGCCGACATGCTCACGCCCGAGCGCCTGGCGCAGGTGCAGCAGCAATTTACCGGCGCCATCCGCCAGGTGCCGCCGATGTACAGCGCTTTGAAAAAAGACGGCAAGGCGCTGTACGAATATGCCCGCGCGGGAGTGGAAGTCGAACGTGCTGCGCGGGATATTCAGATTTATCAGTTAAATGTGGCTCCAGCCCTTACAGGGCAAGCGCAGCCAGCTATCAAAATCATAGTTACATGCAGCAAAGGCACGTATATCCGCACGCTCGGCGAAGACATCGGAGCGGCACTCGGGTGTGGCGCCCACCTGACCTTTTTGCGCCGCATTGACACCGGTGGCCTGGGAATTGACCGCTGCGTCACCCTGGCCGATCTGGAGGCCATGGACGAGGCCCAGCGCCTGGCCTGCCTGCAGCCACCCGAGGCGCTGCTGGCCGATCATCTGCACGTCACATTGGGCGCCGAAGATGCAGCGCGCTTTCTGTCGGGCGTGCGCCGCCGGGGCGCCTGGCCCGACGCCAAGGCTGTGGCCGTGTTTGGACAATCGCCGCGTGCGCTGCTGGGCGTGGCCCATGTGGCCGCTGGCGAGCTGATTCCCGACCGGCTGCTCAGTCCCCTTGAAATTCAACAAATCCTGCAAAGTCAGCCGGGCGCATCCGCCGCCGGCATTTTGGAAACACCATGAGCACACAAATTCGCAATATCGCCATCATCGCCCACGT
>ERZ724525.589-NODE-589-length-20873-cov-7.342588_pt1 | contig 20873 bp, 21 predicted proteins | sample MGYA00376058_ERZ724525 | MGnify/ENA primary metagenome ERZ724525 (study PRJEB28724, sample SAMN07190888) | wastewater metagenome | isolation source: influent of sewage treatment plant in Hong Hong | place: USA: Christiansburg, Virginia | collected 2016-03-01 ... | reverse complement strand
ATGCTCTTTCATTGCATACCGATCGGTCATGCCCGCAATGTAATCGGCAATGCGCACGGCCTGCAATGCCCCCCCCTCATCCACCACATAATCGGGCGGCAACAAGCGTGGCTCATCCATGAAGGCGTCGAATAAATTGGTCACGATGCGCTTGGCTTTTGTGCCACTGCGCATCACTTGGTAATGGCGATATAGATGATCCATCAGGTATTTTTTCAATTGCTGCATTTCAACATGCATCTCCGTTGAAAACTGCGCCAACCGTGGAGCGGCACGGACATCATCGATGCTGTGCACACCACGGGCTGCAATCTGAGCCGCAGTGGTGCTGGTCAAATCCACCACCATCGCATTGATCATTCGCCGCACGGTTTCCAGCACCTCGCGTCGCCCACGCAAATCAGGAAACCGCTGACGCACTTCATCATGGTGTAATGCAAACAACCCCATCTCTCGCATGCCGTCGATGCTTAAAATGCCTGAACGCAGGCCATCATCAATGTCATGGTTGCTGTACGCAATCGCATCGGCAATATTGGTCAACTGCGCCTCAAGGCTCGGCTGCGTGCCTTCCAAAAACCGCCGCCCAACGTCACCCAACAGCTCGGCTTTATTGCGCGCGCAATGCTTCAAAATGCCTTCGCGGGTTTCAAAAGTTAAATTCAAACCATCAAATGCGCCATAACGCTCCTCAAGCACATCGACAATGCGCAAGCTTTGCAAGTTATGTTCAAAACCACCAAAGTCGGCCATGCACGCATGCAAAGCATCTTGACCCGCGTGACCAAATGGCGTGTGCCCCAGATCATGCGACAACGCAATCGCTTCAATTAAATCTTCGTTCAAGCGTAAATTGCGTGCCAAAGCACGGGAAATCTGCGCCACCTCCATGCTGTGGGTCAAGCGCGTGCGAAACAAATCGCCTTCATGGTTCACAAACACTTGGGTTTTGTATTCCAATCGGCGAAAAGCCGTTGCATGCACAATGCGGTCACGATCACGCGCATATGGACTGCGCGCGGGATCAATGATTTCCTCATGCCGCCGTCCGCGTGACGTCATCCCTTGAGCCGCATAAGGGGCAAGGTGTTGTTCCTGTTGCAACCAAGTCATGGAGGTCATAAGTCAACGCTTTCGTACAATTAAACGGCCAAAACACAACTGAACCCACACACATCCAAAAGCAAATCAATGCCCCTGTACTCAAAGCACTGGGGATGATGGGCACATGCATTGTACGACATCCCCTCATCAACGGTCATCGACTGCACCCATGGCGATTTATGCACACACTTGTAAAGTCTCGCGCAGTACGTCTTCTGAGACGGCCTGAATCACCGCATGGCCAATGCCGTTCAGCAGAATAAATTTAATTTGACCGGCTTCTGCTTTTTTGTCGAGCTTCATCATCTCAATCATTCTGTCAACGCCCAGTGGAGGCGGGGCTGTCGGCAAACCTGCAGCCTGAACCACGGAACGAACACGCGCCACCTCTTCTGCACTGAGCATGCCCAAACGTTGAGACAAGTCAGCCGCCAATACCATGCCAACCCCCACCGCTTCGCCGTGCAGCCATGCGCCATAGCCCATGCCCGCTTCAATGGCATGGCCAAACGTGTGACCAAAATTTAAAATGGCCCGTTGACCCGATTCGCGCTCATCACCCGCCACCACCTCCGCTTTGATTTCACACGAGCGAACAATGGCATGGGTTAAGCTGGCCTCATCTTTTGCCATGAGTGCGCCCATATGGTGCTCAAGCCATGCAAAATATTCGGCATCAAAAATGGCACCATGTTTGATGACTTCAGCCATGCCCGCAGACAATTCTTTTTGTGGCAGTGTGTTGAATGCATTTAAATCGGTCAGTACAAGCTGTGGCTGATAAAACGCACCAATCATGTTTTTACCCAGTGGGTGGTTGATGCCCGTTTTCCCACCCACCGATGAGTCAACCTGTGACAGCAATGTGGTCGGTATTTGAATAAACGGCACGCCGCGCATGTACGAGGCTGCGGCAAAACCCGCCATATCGCCAACGACGCCGCCGCCGAGGGCAACGATGGTGGTGCGGCGATCACATTCATTTTCAAGCAAAGCATTAAAAATGGTGTTCAAGGTTTCTAAATTTTTATATTGCTCACCCGTCGGCAGCATGTGCACCCGCACGGTTTTGCCTAAGCCACGTAAGGTTTCGACCAATTGGTCTGCATATAAAGGCCCAACCATGTCGTTGGTGACGATGACCACCGATTGGCCTTTAATGGCGCGCTCAAGGTGTTCTTTTGAGTGCATGGCACGGTTACCGATGACAATCGGATAAGCCCGATCGCCGAGTTCGACGTTGATGATTTTCATAAGGATGGCCTTTTGGAAATACAAAAAATAAGCCTCTGGGATAAATAGCTTTTTTTCTGAGTGTGGTTGACTTCAACTTAAATATTTGACCCAAGCTCATGTGCGACTGATTGGGGCGATCAAGCCTGTCGCTAAGTCAAGCCTTGGTCTTTGGCTATTTTTTTTGAAATGGCTTCAATGATGTGCATCGCGACCTGACTCACTTGACCAGACCCCGTCGTGACAATGATGTCAGCCATTTGTGAATAAATCGGATGGCGAAATTCATGCATTTTTTTCAAGGTTCCAAGAGGATCAGGGTTTTGCAATAAAGGGCGATTGCGGTCATAACGCGTGCGCACCAACAGGCGCTCGGGTGTGGTTGACAGGTACACAACCAAACCGCCCGCTTTCAATGCTGCGCGGTTGTCTTCTCGCAACACAGCACCGCCTCCTGTGGAAATAACCACTTGCTGCTTTTCACTGAGCTCTCGGATCATTTTGGCCTCGCGCTCACGAAAACCTGCTTCACCTTCAATTTCAAAAATAGTGGGAACCGATGCACCCGTGCGGCTGACAATTTCTTCATCTGAATCAAAATAGGGGCGTTTCAATGTGTTGGCCAAAATCCGACCTACGGTTGACTTGCCTGACCCCATGAGGCCAACAAGGCTGATGTTGGGCACATCAGCAAACAGTGCTTGTTGAGCCGCCGTGATCGGCAGACTGGAGTGAATGCGTTTTTTACTCATTTTTCGGGTTGTGCTAATAATGTGGTGTTGCTCACCGCTAACGGGTGTCCTTGCTCATCGAGCACGTAAGGCGTGAGAAAAATCAGCAGCTCAGTTTTTGAGGTGCTTTTGTTTGTGGTTTTAAATAAATTGCCAAGCAAGGGTAGGTCGCCGAGCAAAGGTACTTTTTCGACCGTATTACCAGTGGACTCTTGATAAATACCGCCAATAACGACTGTGCCGCCGTTTTCGACTTTCACTTTGGTTTTCACATGTTTGGTGTTGATGGTGTAACCCGCTGAGGTCAATGTGCCCACTGAATCTTTGGCCACATCCACATCCATCACCACATCGCCCTTGGGGGTGATTTGAGGGGTGACTTCCAACTTCAGGCTCGCTTTACGGAATGACACCGTTGTTGCACCAGAATTGTTGGCCTGCTGTTGATATGGGATTTCTGTGCCTTGCTCAATCACAGCGGCAACGTTGTTGCTTGTGACCACCCGTGGACTGGAAATAATTTTGCCTTTGCCATCCGTTTCAAGCGCACTGACCTCCAAATTGACAAATTGACTCAAACCCGAGCTGTACAAACTCAGCGCAAAACTCGCAGCAGATGTGCCCGAGCTGTTTGACAGTGCTGGAAAATTAATCATATTGCCCACGGTGGAGCTGGATGTTTGCCCAGTCGCGCCAAGCACATTGCTTAAATTGCTGCCGACGGTCACACCCGAACGCACAGGAACAGAAATGGTTTTGGTCGAGTCCAGAGGATCTGTGACGGTGGTGAAACCTGAATGGCTGGCGTTATTAAACCCCAACTTAACACCTAAACTGCGTGAAAAACTGTCTTCTGCTTCAACAATGCGCGCCTCGATCAACACTTGGCGTGATGGCAAGTCCATTTTACGCATCACCTGACGCATTTGATCAACGCGATCAGGGGTGTCCATCATCACCAGTTGATTGGTGCGATTGTCCCATATCACGGCACCGCCATTGGACAGGAATGATTTACCATCGGTATTGATCATTTTGCCCACATCTTCAGCCTTTTGATATTGCAATTCAATCACCTCTGGGGTGCGATAAACACCGTCTGATGTGTTGGCAACACCACCCGAGCCATTGTTCGACTCAAAGCTTTCACCTCGCACAAAGTAGGTGTTTTTATCTTGCTCCACACGCAGGTGTTTTGAACGAGCGATCACGTCCAAAGCCTCTTGCCATGTGGCGTCTTTTAAATTCAAAGTGATGTTGCCAGTGACCGAGTCATCGGCCACAATGTTAACGCCGGCCGTTTCACCCAGCACCTGCAATAAAGCGCGGGCAGGCACATCTTGAAAAGAAAAAGCCATTCGCTTCTGAATTGCATTCAAACTGCTGATGGGCACATTCACAGCTTGTGACCACGCCGTTGAACTCAAACCCAACAAAGCGATTAAAAGTACAGATTGCCATTTTTTTGAATGATGCACACCAGTCATGACGGAAGCCTCTTTTAAGATTTTATTTTTAATTTCGATCATAGCGCTTCACTTTACCACCCACTTGCAATTGCATGGCCTGCGCGTCCAAAGCAACGACACGCCAATGACCGTGACCCACCACATCCCCAACATGCACACGGTATAAACGATCTTCAATTTTGATCAGACCCAGCGATGCCTCCTCCTGCATCAGCAACCCTGCATACCGAAAGCCATCCAACCCAACCTGCGACACATCCAAGACCTTGGGAGGCGCACTGAGCACATCTTGACCATAGTTTACTGTACTTGTGGCTTGAGTATTTTGATTGGGCGTCACATTTTCAAAAGCACGAACCCAGTCTTTCACCATGCCATCCACAACCATTTTGACATTTTTGAGTGCTGTTTTTTCTGGCTTTTGTGCCAAGAACACCACTCCCGCTGGTGCGCTGAGCGACACACTGAGCAATCGACTGTCCTCTTCCACTTGCGCCCGTCCAATTTGTGCTTGAGCATCCGCGCGCACCTGAGCACTCCACGCCCTCACCTCTTCAAGCGATCCAAGCAATTTAGGTAATGCGGGATCAGCAGTTGCAACGGGTTTATCCGTACAAGCAAACATGCCAATCACAACCAGTCCCAATGCAAGCCCTTTCAAAACCAATGCTGGCGTCATTTTCTTCATGGTTTGACCTCTTGCGCAAAAAACACTCGCGCTTGCCAACGCACCCGCCCAGCGGTGTCGCCAGTCAAGGTCATTTCATCCACACCCAATACCTCCTCACGCACAGACATGACCGTGGCCCAGTTCAGTAAATCATCGTATTGACCCACGCCACTCACCATTAAAAGCCCCACATTCGGATCGCCCAGCAATTGATTTGTCTTCTCACCGCTGGCGCCACCGCCTGCATTGGGACCACCTGGGGTGTCGTATATCGGCTTAACCGATACTTCAGAAAAATGTTGCGCTTGCGTCACTTTAGCAAACTCACTGAGCCAAGCAGGCAAGCCTGAAGCTGGAATGGCTTTGATGCCATGCGATTGAGCCATCGCCTTTTCTCGATCATTCCTAGCAACGTGTTGAGCCATCTGAATGTACTGTTGCTGCAATACTTTTGTTTGATTTTTTTCAATGTTCAATGTCTCATACATGGGCATCAACAAAAACCAAGCCAAAACAGCAGCCAGCAGCACCGCACAGAGGGCCAAAAAAAATCGCCGTGGCACATCCGGCCAATGGACAATTTGCGCCACATCCAAATCACGCCAATTGTTGCCCGAAGCATTGGGAGGGGAACCCAGCATGTTCATTTCACATCCTTTAATACAGGCTGTGCAGTGACTTCGCCAGCATGATCCTCAACACCATTCACAGAACCCTCAGCAGCACTTGCCGAAGTGCTCACAGGTGTACCCAGTTCTGCACCAAACAACCATTGGCTTTGCTCAATTCCTTTTTTAGCCGCCTCCGCACCTGCCTTTTTATTTTCAAGCAAGGTGAGCTTCAACAATTTATAGTGATTCATGTTAGAAGCAAATGAGTTCATCGCATTTTTTACGGCCTCAGGATCACTTGCTTGTCCCGTGATGGTTAGATTCGCATTCGACTGCTTCACTGAAATGAATTTCACCTCACCGCTCGAAGCCTCAGCCAGAGCCACCAACCAATTCAACTGCCCAGACCGCTGCGCCCGCCATTCATTCTGCAACCGAGCCACCTTGGCATCATGCAATCCAGCCACATCCCCCACCTCGTTTTTGCCTTGCAAAAGATGTTGCGCTTGACTCAATTCCGCATTCACCGCGCGAACTTGCGTCGTGCGCCATGTGACCCAAGCACTGACTGCTGTGATGAATAAAACCACCAACAGCCCAAACAAAATAGACTCTAACAACAACTGTCGTCGAGAATCAACCCGTTCTCGGGCATCCACAGGCCACAAATTTAAAAAATGTTGGCTCATGATTGCACCTGTTGCGCCAAATGCCAAAGGCCGCCAAAACAATCCACATCTTCGTCCTTATCAAACCCAACAACCTTGGCCTCAATCACTGCGCGCACGGGCAAACCCAACCTCTGTTGCAATTGCGCACGCGCCGACAACCAATCAACCCCTCCGCCGAGGCCATACACAACGCCCACATGACGTAACCCATCCCCGCCCAACCAGCGCATCATGGCCGAAGACACCTCCTCAATGACAAAACGCAGTGGCAAACGAACGGCCGCTGCCCCACCATTCACATCGGTCTCATACACAAACCCAGCTTGCGCCATCATATTGGCATCAAACCGACGGCTGAAATAATGCGCTTGCCCTGTACCATCCACATGCCACACAGATAATTGAGCATACTCAACCCTCAGCACAACATATGGCGACTTATTTTCAGGAAAAGCATTCGCCCAAACAAAGCTTTCTGGTGACACCCAGCGAATGCGCCAATTTTCACCAAACACATGGGCATAAGGTGCAATGTCCGACTGGCGCGCAACAGCCAACAAAACATTTTGCTCAGCTGCCGACTTTTTAAACCCCAATCGCGACCAATCATAATACACATCGGACATCGACAAACCCAATGTCTGCGTGATGTGCCGAGCGACCTGATAATCCAGTTCCTCTTGGTTCAAACCATTGGGCAAAGTCAGCATGTGTGCATGCACGACATCTGAAGACAACATCACCGCGACCTGCCCCACATAACCCTTAAGACAAGGCTTCACCAGAGGAGCCAAATGTTCAGCAGACAACAACCGGCCACCTGCAACCACATCAGCAGGGAGTGTCATTGAACCTGAATGAAAAACACGCGCACCTTGGCAAAACACATACCGCAGCTCATTATCAATGAGCTGCACGGCTAAAATGGTGCGTTTTTTATCAAAAATTCGCCAATTGAACAAAAGTTAACCTTTAGTTGGATTTTAGTGCGACGATGTCGCTCAAACGGTACAGGGCACACAAACCCCCTGTTACTTTTTTAGTCGCTTTATGACACAAAGCACCCGTGCGAGTATACAATAAGCAGCGTTGCCTTGACCTAACTTTTAAGTATAAAAATCACATACAATGAGCATAGAAAACACCCCAACACCCGTGCAAAACGCACCCGAACCCAGCGAAAAGCAGCCAAAGAAACAAGGGGCTCTGCTGTGGCGTATTGTGAAGGGCTTGATGTTGATGGGCGTATTCGGTGCCATCATCCTGCCCATTGTGGCGGCCATTTTCATCGCCATGGCTTGGCCCTCACTGCCACCGGTTGATACGTTAAAAGACTACAAACCCCGCATGGCCATGGAAATCTACACCGAAGACGGCCAACTGATTGGCGAGTTTGGTGCAGAACGGCGTAAACCCACATCATTCAAAGACACCCCGACGCACCTGAAAAACGCCATTTTAGCGATTGAAGACGCACGCTTTTATGAGCATCACGGGGTCGACTACTACGGCCTTGCCCGCGCGGTGGTCAATAACATCCTGCATCCTGGTGAACCCCAAGGTGCATCCACCATCACCCAACAATTGGCTAAAAACTTCTTTTTGACCAATGAACGCACGCTGTCTCGTAAGGCCTATGAGGCCATGATGGCGGTCAAAATTGAAAACAACCTGACCAAAGATGAAATTCTTGAACGCTACATGAATCACATCTATTTGGGCGAACGTGCATATGGTTTTGCCGCCGCCGCAGACATTTACTTTGGCAAAGAGCTCAAAGACCTCACCATTGCTGAATCGGCCATGCTCGCCGCGCTGCCACAAGCACCCAGTGCCAACAACCCAATTCGCAACCGTGCCAACGCACAATCCCGCCAGCAATACGTCCTGCAACGCATGCACGAGTTGAACATGATCACGGATGCCGAATATGCACAAGCAAAATCCGAAGTCGTTCGTGTCGTAGACACCAAGGCCGCTTCAATCAACCAACAATATGCAGTTCATGCTGAATACGTTGCTGAAATGGCTCGCCAACTGATGTTTGACCGCTACAAAGAAGCCGCTTACACAGAAGGCTTAAAAGTCTACACCACCATCAACAGCACAGAACAAACAGCCGCCTACAACGGCGTGCGCAATGCAGTCATCAGTTATGATCGTCGCAAAGGTTATCATGGCCCAGAAGCCACCTACCCTTTACCAAGTAAACCTGAAGAACAAACCAAAGCACTCGACAAAATTTTTGATGAACACAATGATTTTGATGAAATGCGTGCTGCGGTTGTCACGGGTGTATCAAGCACTGCCATCAAAGCCATTTTGGCCGATGGTGAAAACATCAGCATCACAGGTCCAGGTTTAGGATTGGCTCGAGGTGCACTCAACCCGTCCAGCAAAATCGCCATCAAAGTGGGCTCTGTCATTCGAGTGGTTGAATCCACAGACGACGCCACATGGAGAATCGCCCAAGTGCCCGAAGTGCAAGCCTCATTCGTCGCCATGTCCAGCACAGATGGCGCCATTCGCGCACTTGTCGGCGGCTTTGACTTCAACTTAAGCAAATTCAATCACGTCACACAAGCCTACCGCCAACCAGGCTCAGGCATCAAGCCCTTTGTCTACTCATCTGCCATGGAAAAACTGGGCCTCACACCAAACTCAATTGTGGATGACACCCCAATCAAGGTGGGCTCATGGACGCCACAAAACTCAGATGGTCGCTTTTTGGGCCCCATTCCTTTAAGCGCAGCATTGGCAGGCTCACGCAACATGGTGTCCATCCGCCTGCTTCAAAGTGTGGGCAATGACTACTTCCGTCAATACGCCTCACGTTTTGGTTTTGAGCCCAACCGAATTGATCAATATTTAACCGTCGCGCTCGGTGCGATTGAAACCACCAGCTGGCAAATGGCAGGCGCATACGGTGTCTTTGCCAATGGGGGTTACAAAGTCAACCCTTACATCATCAGCAAAGTGGTCGACCGCAATGGCGCCGTGATTTTGCAAGCACAACCGAAAAAAGCAGGCGACCCCGCCAACCGCATCATCACCGAAAAAAATGCCGCCATGACCGACTCGTTGATGCGTGGCGTGGTGCGCAATGGCACTGCGCGGGCGGCGATGGCACTTGGTCGCTCAGACATTGCAGGCAAAACAGGAACCACCAACGATGCCATTGATGCATGGTTCAATGGCTACCAACCCAAACTGGTGGGCATTGCTTGGATGGGCTTTGACAAACCCAAATCACTGGGTGAAAGCGAATTCGGCGGCACATTAGCACTGCCCATCTGGATGAACTACATGCGTGTCGCATTGAATAAACAAAAAGTTGAAAACCGCACGGACAGCTTCGACAGTGGCAACAACCTGTCTTCAGGCGGTGGCAGCGCGGGCGATGGCGGCGGACACGCCAACAAAGCCCCTGAAGAGCTCAAAGTCGACAGCAATGCAGTCCCTCCAGCCAACAGTGAAGCGCGTCAAGCCGCAGAAAAAGTCAATGAAGCGGATGTCAAAGAAGCGGCCAAACCAAAAGCACCTGCGGGCCCCGACCCTCTGGCACCTTTTGTCTACAAACCGCCTGTGGCACAACCTGCGAAACCATAGTGCATAAAAAAAGCGAACCAACGGTTCGCTTTTTTTATGGCTTTGCTGAGCTACTGTGCCTGTGTACTATGTGGTGCTATGGAATGATTGACAAGACGGACACCACCAAAACAAAAGACCTGCCCTGCCCCATCCAATCTCATCATACAAAGACATCACCCCTCACAACTCAACCCGACCTTTTGCTGTTTTTTTAGCCATGCGCCGCTCTTTAAAAAACCGCTGCAACACCGCACGCGCCTCGTCCGCCAAAACCCCTCCGACCGGCTGAGTATGGTGATTCACTTGTTCATTTTGAAACACGTTCATCACCGACCCAGCCACGCCCGTTTTGTGATCATACGCACCAAACACCACCCGACGGATGCGCGCATGCATCATCGCGCCAGCACACATCAAACAAGGCTCCAAAGTCACGAACAGCTCACATTCTGGCAAACGGTAATTACGCAACATTAAACCCGCCGCTCGCAAAGCTTGCATTTCAGCATGCGCGGTTGCATCATGCAAACCGATGGGTTGATTAAACCCTGTGGCCACCACGACATCTTGACAAACCACAACGGCCCCCACAGGCACTTCACCTGCGGCATAAGCCAAATGCGCAGCCTCCAAGGCAAGCCCCATAAAATAGGCATCACGCGCCTCAGGAGTATCCCAAGCCGACATCCCACTGGGCATATTAAGCCCGCACCAAGTTGTTGCGGTGAATCAACTCCGCCTCATCCGCATCACGACCAAGCAATTGTTCGAAAGCATCGCTGGCGTGGCGGGCAATGCGCACGGCATCGCCACTGCTGTAATTCACCAAACCGCGCGCCACTTCAACGCCTGCCTCATCAACACAGGCCACCACATCACCGCGCTCAAACACGCCAAGCACTTGCAGCACACCAATTGGCAAAACGCTTTTCCCACTTTCTTTTACCGCACGCACCGCCCCGGCATCCAGCACCACCCGACCACGCAACTGTAAATGATCGGCCAACCATTGTTGGCGTGCCGTGAGCAAGGCCACGCTGGCGGTTAACTCAGTGCCAATTCGTTCACCGCTCGCCAAACGCGGCAACACATGCGCCTCGCGACCGCTGACAATGACCGTGTGCGCACCACTTTTCATGGCTCGCTTGGCCGCCAACACTTTGGTCAACATGCCACCCGTGCCAATATTACTTCCTGCACCACCCGCCATGTGTTCCAGCGTCAACAAGCCTGCGGGTGCCGTTTGAATCAACTCAGCCTCAGGGTTTTTACGCGGATCTGCGGTGAACAAACCCGCTTGATCGGTCAAAATCACCAACACATCGGCCTCAATCAAATTCGCCACCAAAGCACCCAGCGTGTCATTGTCACCCACTTTAATTTCATCGGTGATGACGGTGTCATTTTCATTGATGATCGGCACCACCCCCAAACGCAACAAGGTGAACATCGCCGAACGCGCATTGAGGTAACGCGCACGGTCGGCCAAATCAGCATGGGTCAATAAAATCTGTGCAGTCGTGATGCCATGCGCCGCAAATTTGCTTTCATACACCTGCACCAAACCCATTTGCCCCACCGCTGCGGCCGCTTGTAACTCGTCAATATTGGTTGGACGCTTGTGCCAACCCAATCGCTTCATGCCCTCAGCAATGGCACCGCTGGACACCAGCACGACCTCTTTACCCAATGCACGCAAGGCTGAAATCTGCGCCGCCCAGTTGGCAATGGCATCGGCATCAACACCGCGTCCCTCATTGGTCACAAGGCTGCTGCCAACCTTCACAACCACGCGCTTGGCCGATTTTAAAACCGAAGCCGTCGCTAAATCGGCGGCGAGATTCCAATCGCTCATGCCTGCCCCTCGATGTCTCCATCCAAATGGGCTTGTCGATCCAAGCGCGCCTCAATTGCCGCTGCTTTTGCGGCACGGATCTGCTCCATGCGCACTTGTGCCTCCCGATCGGCAATGATTTTTGCTGCTTTTTCAGCTTGCTCGCGCTCTTGTTTCGCACGATCTTCTTCAAACTTCACTTGGTCAACGAAATTTTGCACTTCGCGCATCAACTCCTCCGTGCCTTCACGGGTTGCCGCAGAAATTTGAAACACACGCCCGTCCCAACCGTAAGCTTCAACAAATGCCGCCACACGTTCGGCACGCTCATCTTCAGCAATCATGTCAAGCTTATTCAGTACCAACCAGCGGGGTTTGTCATATAAAGCAGGATCGTATTTGCGCAACTCTTCCACAATCGCACGGGCCTCATACACAGGATCCGTGTGCTCATCCATCGGCGCCAAATCGACCAAATGCAACAGCACACGCGTGCGCTGCAAATGTTTCAGGAAACGATGCCCCAAGCCCGCACCATCCGCCGCACCTTCAATCACGCCCGGAATATCTGCAATCACGAAACTGCGTTCAATGCCCGTGCGAACCACGCCCAGATTGGGATGCAGCGTCGTGAATGGGTAATCAGCGATTTTCGGTTTCGCATTCGACACCGCCGTGATCAACGTTGACTTGCCCGCATTCGGCATGCCCAGCAAACCCACATCCGCCAAAACTTTCAATTCCAAACGCAAAGAAAAACGCTCGCCCGCAGTACCGGGAGTTGATTGGCGTGGCGTGCGGTTGGTCGATGATTTAAAGTGAATGTTACCCAAACCGCCTTCACCGCCTTTCGCCAGCAAAATTCGCTCGCCATTGACCGCCAAATCATGCAACAAGTCCCCTGATTCGCCATCATAGATCATCGTGCCCACAGGTAATTTCAGAGTGATGTCATCACCACCTTTGCCATAGCAATCCGAACCCCGTCCAGCCTCACCTTGCTGCGCCAAAAATTTCTTGGTGTAACGGTAATCAATCAATGTGTTCAAGTTGTCATCGGCCTGCGCATACACGCTGCCGCCCACACCACCATCCCCGCCATCGGGGCCGCCATCGGGTTTGTTTTTTTCCCGACGAAAACTCGCCACACCTTTACCGCCATTGCCCGCGATGACATCGATATTTGCTTCGTCAATGAATTTCATTGTTTAATCCAATCTGTTTATTGTGTTATTTTGGTTATTTCTGGGTATTTTTGTAAAAAATGTCTGCTTCTTTTATGTCTGCTTTTTTATCCGACTTGACATGTGATGCATCACCACATGAACTCAGCGCGCCACCACACAGCGGATGGCCTCAGCCTCATACACCTTCAATGAAATCAGCCACCCTATGAAAAGAGTGAAATGACATGCGCGGCTTGTGAAAAATCAGCCCACACTATCCATTTCTTGCCTGATCTGCCATGATTTGACATAAAACCCACTCAAGTCACATCCACATCGCTCACAAAAATAGCCGTATACGTCCCATTATAAACGCACTCAAACGCTCACCCACAAAAAAAGCCCCAAACAAGGGGCTTTTTTATGCAATGCAATCAAATCGATTAAGACACGATGCTTACAGTACGGCGTTTTTGAGCGCCTTTAACTGCGAATTGCACTTTGCCTTCAACCAAAGCAAATAAAGTGTGGTCTTTACCCATGCCCACGCCTTCACCTGCATGGTACTCAGTACCACGTTGGCGAATGATGATGTTGCCAGGAACAATGTGCTCACCGCCATACATTTTCACGCCCAAGCGTTTCGATTCCGATTCACGACCATTTCGCGTCGAGCCGCCGCCCTTCTTTTGTGCCATGATGACATCCTTTACATAATTTTTAAACCCGATGCACTGCTCGCACACCAGCGTTAAATCAAACTTGCCGAAAAAACTGATTAAGCGTTAACTGTTTCGATAACGATTTCAGTGTAGTTTTGACGGTGACCTTGGCGTTTTTGGTAGTGCTTACGACGGCGCATTTTAAAAATGCGAACTTTGTCGTGACGGCCTTGAGACAAGACCTTGGCTACCACAGAAGCACCTGACACCAACGGCGTACCCACAACCAAACCTTCGCCAGAACCCACGGCCAAGACTTCGTTCAAGGTAATTTGTTGTCCAACGTCAGCAGTGATCTGTTCTATTTTCAATTTTTGACCAGCGATAACGCGATACTGCTTACCACCAGTTTTTATGACTGCGTACATGAATATTCCTTAAATTTAAACCCTCTTTGCGCACCATTGCGAAAAGAGGGTCAATTGTATAAGCTTTTCTTAAAGAAATCAAGTAAAACAATCTGTTAGCATTTTTTTATGGTGTTGATTTGCTTTTTAGCGCATTTTTCGTGGGGCTTTTCCGACAGTCCCAGTCCAAACAAATCAACAAAAAAAGTAGTTTTTACTTTTTTCAGCCCATCGGTCAATGCAGGCACGCTTCTGTTTGTTGCAGCCAATTGTTGTCGCATCAATTGTGATCGTGCTTATTGGCCAATGCTCTTATAAATGCTTATCAATGCTTGTGAATGCTTATATTTCCATCATTTCAAAATCTTCTTTGCGCGCACCACACTCAGGGCAAGTCCAATTCATCGGCACATCCTCCCATTTTGTCCCCGCAGCAATGCCATCTTCTGGAGAACCGAGCTCTTCATCATAGACCCAACCGCAAATTAAGCACATCCAAGTTTTCATGTTATTCCTTTTTTATTTTCCAAATCCATTCAAATGCGCATTATCGCATCACAAACGGGTACAATATTACCATCGAATGACCGTGTTTAAATAGGGCTTTTGCCGTAATTTTCAAGTTTTGAATGTTTAGATTGAATTTACACACAACCCGATGAACGAGTTGATTGTGATGTGTTTTTTCTGGATTTGTGAAAGTTTCTCACTCAAAACCTCTGATCTTAACAAGCACAAAGTGCCTATGACAAGGCGGCTTATTACTTTGTGCCCAACAATAAAGAGAACGCCATGAGCTACCCCATTGTTTTGAGCTTCAACGCCCACGATCCCACAGGCGGCGCGGGCATCGCTGCTGATGCACTCACCTGCGCCAGCTTGGAAGCCTCGGCTTTTACTGTCCCCACTGCTTTATTAACGGGTGATTTTTCTCAATTGGACGCGGTTTGCCCTTTGGATGCCGAATGGATCGACGACCAAGCACGCACACTGCTTGAAGACTCGGTGATTCATGCCATAAAAATCGGCGTGTTGCCGGACCTCAACATGGTGCGCGTGATCGCCGAAATCGTTTCGGATTACCCGCAAGTACCTGTTATTCTTGCCCCCTCCATCCTCGTCGCAGACGATGACGAGGACAACGATGCCGACGACATCATTCGCGCCATTCATGAGCTGATTGTGCCCAACACGCATTTGCTGATCACGCAAAAATCATTGCTGGCACAATTGGCTGAAATCAAACACGATTTTTCCAGCATCGCCAAAAACGATCCTGCTGCACTTGCGCGCGCTCATGTTCAAGCCATTCTCGGCATGGGCTGCGAATACGTGCTGTTGACCGATGCTTTTGCGCCTGAACCACAGGTGGTGCACCAATTGTTTCATGATGACGGCCTGCTGCGCTCGGATGCTTTTGTGCGCTTACCCGACTCTTTTCTGGGTGCAAACAGCACCTTATCGGCTGCCATTACCGCGCTCATCGCCCACGGCCAACCCACCCCACAGGCTGTCGGTGAAGGATTGGAGTTCACGTGGCAAACATTAAAACATGGCATCAACATGGGCATGGGCAAAAAAATCCCCGATCGTTTTTATTGGACACGAGAAGGCGATGAAGCAAAAACCACCGCTGAACCTCAGAAAACCGTGAGCGGTAAACGCCCCACCCCGTCACCAAGCACATTGCAATAAACCCTCAACAGCGTGATTCGCTCGCCCCTCAGCCAATCAAAGCATGTGGCAAACGGTGCGACGATTCACTTGCTACGTGGATCAACCGCATGACCATGACACTCAAAAAAGAGGGTCAATCGCACAAGCAATTCGGACTGGACGGGCATCGATGAATTTCAGATGACGCTCATCACCACAAAAGACAAAGTAAATCGCAAAGTAAATCGTTAACGCATTTGAATCGTGAAGCAATTGCCCCATGTCATCCCGCAAACCCTTCAGCCCAATGCACACACCTGACGCACCACCCCGCCCACATTACTGCAATCATTTTAAAAACCAATTCCAAAACCATTTAACTTTTAGCTTATGAACATCACTTTTCAACACCCCAACCTTTTGTCCGACACGCTCATCGCACAACTCACCCACGCCCTGCCTGGTGAACTGCGCCGCATCAGCCCAAACTGTGTCAAATTAGAAAACACCCTGTTCGACCCCGCCCTTCGTGCACGCCTCAACGCTGAAGCGCAAACAGCGGGCATCGACATCGCATGCCTCGAACGCACTTACGCATGGTCCGACTTCAAACTGCTGGCCATGGACATGGACTCCACCGTCATCAACATCGAATGCATCGATGAAATGGCCGACATGTGCGGCAAAAAAGCCGAAGTGGCCGCCATCACCGAAGCCGCCATGCGCGGCGAGATCACCGATTTCAATGACAGCTTGCGCCGCCGCCTCGCCATCCTTGCGGGCACTGACGCCAACATCCTGCAACGCGTCCTTGACGAACGCCTGCAACTCAACGCCGGTGCAGAACAATTGGTCGCTGCTGCCCACGCGAATGGCCTGCAAACCCTGCTCGTTTCGGGTGGCTTTACTTTTTTCACCGATGCCGTGCAAAAGCGCCTCCACCTCACCCACACCCGTTCAAATGCACTTGAAATCATCGACGGCCGCCTCACAGGCCGCGTCACCAGCACCATCGTCAACGCCGACATCAAAGCCGAAACGGTGCAAGCGCACTGCGACGCACTCAATGTCCCAAGCAGCAGTGCGATCTGCATGGGCGATGGCGCCAACGATTTGACCATGATGGGCATCAGCGGCCTATCCGTCGCCTACCACGCCAAACCCCGCGTGCAAGCGCAGGCCATGATCAGCTTTAACCACATGGGTTTGGATGGGTTGATTCAGATTTTCGATTAAGAGCTGTGTTACACAGAAAGCAAAAAGTTTTTTCTAGAGAGTAATATATTTTATACGCCTAACGCCGTCACTCCCGCGCAAACAGGAATCCATGCAAATGTGCAATATTTGTTAACCGTAAAGGCGTCTCCTCAAGGTGCGCTTCGCGCCCACTGGATTCTGGCGTGCGCCAGAATGACGGTGATTTTTGCATTGCTTTGGCTGTTCTTAATTTTTACTAGTGCACAGCATAAACATTTAAAAACAAAAGCCCATGAATTTCATGGGCTTTTGTTGATACAACAAAGGTGATTATTGGCTACATAAAGCAGCGGCAAGACAAGTGCTAGTACCATCAACAGCCCAAGTGACACCATTTGCAGTGTTTGCACCAGCAAGTCCTGGGGTAAGAACGTAAGTTGTAGCACCATCAGAGAAATTTGCAGCAACACTGGTTGCCGTAATCACGCCAGCGGCCACATCCACAGAAGCAACATTGCCAGAAGATGCAGCAGTCGCAGCAGGTATGCCATTAGCACCAGCATTACAACCAGCCAAACCATTATTAGTCTGTGCACAAGCCTCAACTGCTATTTTAAAAGGCCCCGTCGCATTCACCACCTCAACAAAGCGCGCACGTTGAATCTGAGTCTGCAAACGCGGCACAGCCAAACTCGCCAACACGCCAATCACGGCGATCACCACCAACAACTCCAAAAGGGTAAAGCCCAATTGATTATGCAATTTTTTATTCAGCAAACGACCGTTCATATTAACTCCACCTTTGATATAGTTACACTGGTAAAAATTATATCTCACTTTTTAAAAAAAGTACATCCCATACACCGTGACCGAGTTTATTTCCACGATTTTCATACTTTGTCAGCGGTCTTGCGTCGGGACGCGGGATAAAACCACCCTTTTTGTTGTAATTTGTTAACAAATCTACAGAATTAAAAACTTCCATCATCTGCTCTGCATAATTTTCCCAGTCGGTTGCGCAATGGATATACCCTTGTGGTTGCAATCGTTTGGCCAGTTCATACACAAAAGGAATCTTAATGAGACGACGCTTGTGGTGGCGGGCTTTGTGCCATGGGTCAGGGAAATAAATATGTACACCCGAGAGCGTTTCGGGGGCAATCATGTCACGCACAATCTCAACGGCATCGTGCTGCATCACGCGCAAATTGGTGATGTTATTGTCCTCAATGCGCTTAAGTAAAGCCCCCACACCGGAGGTAAAAACCTCTACGCCAATGTAATTAATATTTGGATTTTGCATGGCAATTTTTGCGGTGGTTTCGCCCATGCCGCAGCCGATTTCAAGCACGATGGGGTTGTCATTGCCAAAAACTGCCGCCCAATCCGCTGCACTTTTAAGTACTTTATCGTAGGGAATGCCAAATTTTGGCAGCATGGTCTCATAAGCGCGGCGCTGGCCTTCTGAAAAATGCCCTTTTCGATGAACAAAGCTTTTGATGTGGCCATAAACGGGGGTGTCGGCAGAGCCAGTCTCGGCTGGTTCTGCATTTTGACTTTTGGCAGCCTCATCCGTGAGGGCTTCTGGATTGACTTGTGTGTTGTGCTCTGTGTTGTCTGTGTGGATCATGGTTTACTTTGCTTGAGTTTAACTTGATGTGTCTGATGCAGCGTTGATGTGACTGCGACTTCTCAAAAGATGCTGTTAAGAAACTGTTAAGAAATTTAGGTTGAGATTTTACGCGAGAAAACAGATTGTGTTTGGGGTAGATTGCGTTTAAAGTCAAACCAACCTCCTTACAAAGGAAGTCAAGCGACCGCACCCATCGTACCCTCGCACCCATGTCGCATGAAATAGGATAACAAGCGGACGTGCCCATAAAATCGAACCCTTGGCTTTGAAACAGCACCTTTTTGGGTCATTGAATACAAAACCCCAGTCACATGGACTGGGGTTTGATTCGCCAAATGACAGCGAAAAAAGCTTATTTCAAAGCGTCAATGATGCGGGTGCGAATGTCTTCAACAGCACCGAGACCTGACACTTTGCGGTATTGAGGGGCTTTCCCATCACCACTGTCCGCCCACTTGCCATAGTAGTCAACCAATGGGCGCGTTTGCTCTTGGTACACATCCAGGCGTTTGCGCACGGTTGCTTCCACGTCATCGGCACGAATGATGAGGTCTTCACCGGTCACGTCGTCTTTGCCTTCAACTTTCGGCGGGTTAAAGACAATGTGGTAAGTGCGACCTGAAGCTTCATGCACACGGCGACCGCTCATGCGCAGGATGATTTCTTCAGCAGGCACATCGATTTCAAGCACGTAGTCGATCGCAACATCGGCATCCTTCATGGCATCGGCTTGCGGAATCGTCCGTGGAAAGCCATCGAACAAGTAACCTTGTGCACAATCGCTCTCGGTTAAACGTTCTTTAACAAGGTTGATGATCAGATCGTCAGAGACAAGTTGACCTGCATCCATGACTTTTTTTGCTTCGATACCGAGCGGTGTGCCTGCTTTGACTGCGGCACGCAACATATCGCCCGTTGAGATTTGGGGGATATTGAAGTTCTCTTTGATGAAAGTGGCTTGAGTGCCTTTGCCTGCACCTGGTGGCCCTAAAAGAATAATACGCATGATGTCCTCAACAATTTATAAATTTTTACCGTGCGTCTCCAGCACGTTGGGCATGAGTCTTGCAACCCCTTTAACCCGTAACCTTACCGCAGTCTGGCCTGCGGGTCAAGTTCAGCGACCCGCTCGCGCTTGCAAATACGCTTCGACCAATGCCACATCGGTGGGTTCATCGACCCCTGGTGCAGCGGCGGCATCACTGACATGAACAGAGATGCTGTGGCCATTGGCCAAGACCCGAAGCTGTTCAAGGCTCTCATATTGCTCCAAAATGCTGACAGGCAACTGACCATATTGCTTCAAGAAGCCAACCCGATAGGCATATATCCCCATGTGACGCAGGGCGGGTAAATCGTGGGGCAATGCTGTGAGCGTCTCACCATGTGTCGCCCGCATGGCGTCGCGTGGGTAAGGGATGGGGGCTCGTGAAAAGTATAATGCACGGTTGGCGTCATCCATCACCACTTTAACGATGTTGGGGTTCAAAAAATCAGCAGCACTGCTCAACGCATGAGCGGCTGTGGACATGACGCTGTCGCTTGAAGCATGCAAGCTGGCCGCCACAGCGGCAATCAAGTCGGGCTCGATCGCAGGCTCATCGCCTTGTACATTGACCACGATGTCATTGTCATGCCATCCCCTTTCGACAGCCACTTGCGCAATGCGATCCGTACCCGACGGGTGGTCGGCATCGGTCATGTGCGCAAGGTAGCCCGCATCGGTCACGCATTTGAAAATCGCCTCGTGGTCGGTGGCAACGATGACGCTGTCCGCCCCCGCAGCGAGGGCTTGTTCAACAACCCGCAGCACCATGGCACGCCCTGCGATGTCAACCAAAGGTTTACCGAAAAAACGCGTGCTGCCCATGCGGGCGGGGATGACAACATGGAATGCGTGATTCATGATGCGTCAGCGACAACATCTGTAACACCATTCAATGCGATGGCTTGCTCAATCAACATGATTGGCATGCCGTCACGAATGGGGAAAAACAAGGCATCAGCAGCGCAACTTAAACCTGCTGCGCCTTCATGCTGCGCTTGCGTCAATTCACCTTTACATTGCGGGCAACGCAATACATTCAACCATGATGGGTTTGACATAAATTTCCTATTTTTCGATGAATTGGACGAGTCCAATGGGTTAAAAGAAGTTTTTTACTGCGATGCACATGTCAATCAAGTCATGTGGTTCAAATCAATGTGGGCTTTTTTTCGCATGTTTGCGGTTGTTTG
>ERZ724525.579-NODE-579-length-21055-cov-5.713762_pt1 | contig 21055 bp, 16 predicted proteins | sample MGYA00376058_ERZ724525 | MGnify/ENA primary metagenome ERZ724525 (study PRJEB28724, sample SAMN07190888) | wastewater metagenome | isolation source: influent of sewage treatment plant in Hong Hong | place: USA: Christiansburg, Virginia | collected 2016-03-01 ... | reverse complement strand
GCCAAGGAAAGCGCCATGCAGGTGCTGGAAGTGAACCGGGCCAAGGCCGAGATCAAGCTGGGGGATCGCCAGCCCTGGTTTTGCTCCGGTTGCCCACACAACACCAGTACCAAGGTGCCCGAGGGCTCACGCGCCATGGCTGGCATTGGCTGCCATTTCATGACCATCTGGATGGACCGCGCCACCGTCGGATTCACCCAGATGGGTGGCGAAGGTGTGCCCTGGGTCGGCCAGCAGCCCTTCAGCCACGACCAGCACATGTTCGCCAACCTGGGCGACGGCACCTATTTCCACAGCGGCCTGCTGGCCGTGCGCCAGAGCATTGCAGCGGGCGTCAACATCACCTACAAGATTCTGTACAACGACGCGGTGGCGATGACTGGCGGCCAGCAGGTCGGCGAGCGTCCCGAGGGCCACAGCGTGGTGCAGATCGCGCAAAGCATGCGCGCCGAAGGCGCCGTCAAGATCGTTGTCGTGACCGACGAACCCGAGAAATACGAGGGCGCTGAACTGGTCCAGGGCGTGAAGGTGCACCACCGCGACCTGCTCGACACCATCCAGAAAGAATTTCGTGAGATCAAGGGCACGACGGTCATCATTTACGACCAGACCTGTGCCACCGAGAAACGCCGCCGCCGCAAGCGCGGAACCCTGGTGGACCCGGCCAAGCGCGTGGTTATCAACGAGCTGGTGTGTGAGGGTTGTGGCGACTGCAGCGTGCAGAGCAATTGTGTGAGTGTGGAGCCGCTGGAGACCGAGTTTGGTCGCAAGCGCCAGATCAACCAGAGCAGCTGCAACAAGGACCTGAGTTGCGTCAAGGGCTTTTGCCCCAGCTTTGTGACGGTGGAGGGCGGGCAACTGCGCAAGAAGGCCAAGGGCCCAGGGGCGTCGCCAGTGGACGTGGTGGCGCTGCCTGAGCCCCGTATTCCACAGTTGATGGGTGCGACCCAAGCTGCGACAGGTGGTGCAGAGCGTGAAGGGACAGCCGGTGCCTGGGGCATCATCGTCGCCGGTGTCGGAGGCACGGGTGTCATCACCATCGGACAGCTTTTGGGCGTGGCCGCCCATCTGGAGGGCAAGGGCATCGTCACGCAGGATGCCGGTGGCCTGGCGCAAAAGGGCGGCGCCACCTGGAGCCATGTGCTGATTGCAGCCTCCCAGGACGACATCCGTACCACGCGGGTCAGCATGGCCTCGGCCGACCTGGTGATTGGCTGCGATCCGATTGTTGTGGCCGGCAAGGAGACCACGCTGCGCATGCGCCAGGGCCGCACCCATGTTGCGCTGAATTCCCACAGCGCGCCCACGGCGGCCTTTGTGTCCAACCCCAATTGGAGCAACCCCGGTCAGGAGTGCCTGGCGGACATCGCCCGCGTGGTGGGTGAAGACGGCGTGGGCGCGTTTGACGCGGATGCCATTGCCGTGCAATTTCTGGGCGACAGCATTTACACCAACCCCATCATGCTGGGCTATGCCTGGCAAAAAGGCTGGATTCCGCTGCAGCTGGCGTCCCTGATCCGCGCCATTGAACTCAACGCCGTGGCCGTCGACAACAACAAGACCGCCTTCGCCTGGGGCCGCAAAGCGGCGTTGGACTGGCCGGCTGTGCAAAAGCTGCTGAACCCGGGTCAGGTGGTGCAGTTCACGCTGCCGGTCAAGGAGCCGCTGGATGCGATGGTCGCCAAGCGCGTGGACTACCTGACCAGTTACCAAAACGCCGCCTATGCGGCGGGCTATGCCGGCTTTGTCGAAACCGTGCGCCGTGTGGAGGAACGCATCGCAAGTCCCGAAGCGCTGAACCCGTCAAAACCCCATGCGTTGCCGTTGACCCAGGCCGTGGCCCGCTACCTTTTCAAGCTCATGGCCTACAAGGACGAGTACGAAGTGGCACGCTTGCACACCGACGCCGCGTTTCTGGCCAAAGTGGGTGCCCAGTTCGAAGGTGACTTCAAACTGCACTACCATCTGGCGCCACCCCTAGTAGCCAGGACCAATGCGGCCGGCGAGTTGCAAAAACGCAGCTATGGACCCTGGATGCAAAAAGCCTTTCGTTTGCTGGCGCCACTGAAGGTACTGCGCGGTGGTCCGCTGGACATCTTTGGCTACACCGAAGAGCGTCGCGAGGAGCGGGCCTTGGTCACGGAATACCGAAGTGCTCTGGAGGCCATGTTGCCGCTACTCACGGCGGATAACCGGGATGCGGCACTGGCGTTTGCGCGCTTGCCTGAACAGATTCGCGGCTTTGGGCATGTCAAGGCCCGCCATCTGGCAACTGCGCGACAACAGTGGCCCATGCTTGTAGAGCAGTTTCACCGTCCAAACTAGTACGGCCGTGTGGGGACAAGTTGTCCAAAAAGGCAGTATTAGGCCCCACCCGACTACAATCAAGGGTTGCTCTAACGCACGCGCGTCGCCTATTTGAGGGCGGCCGGTTTTTTGTTGTCCTCTGTTTTGTGGAGTTTTCCAGTGTTCATTTCCTCTGCTTTTGCCCAAACCGCTCCCGCCGCTGCCGCTGGAGGCGACATGCAATCTTCCTTGATGAGCATGCTGCCCCTGGTTTTGATGTTTGTGGTGCTTTACTTTGTGATGATCCGCCCCCAGATGAAAAAGCAGAAAGAGCACAAGGCCATGATTGATGCGGTTGCCAAGGGTGACGAGGTGGTCACCGCCGGTGGTGTGCTGGGCAAGATCAGCAAGGTGGGCGACAGTTATCTGGGGCTGGAAGTGGCCAATGGTGTCGAGATCCAGATCCAACGCAGCGCGGTGGTGCAAGTGTTGCCCAAGGGCTCCATCAAGTAATTTTTAGCAACTTTTTCTCAAATCTGAAGTGCGATCATGAACCGTTACCCGGTGTGGAAATACGCGATCCTTCTGATCGCACTGGTGGTTGGCGGCCTGTTTGCGCTGCCCAACCTGTTTGGTGAGTCCCCTGCCGTCCAGGTGTCAATCGCCAAAGCATCCCTGAAGCTCGATGCCGCGGCGGTAGGCCGTGTGGAAGAGGCGCTCAAGGCGGCAGACATCACGGCGGATGCGGTTACGCTGGACGGGACGTCCATCAAGGCGCGTTTTGCCAGTACCGATGTCCAGCTCAAGGCCAAGGACGCCATTCAGAAGGCGCTCAATCCCGATGCGAATGACCCCTCTTTTGTGGTGGCACTCAATCTGTTGTCACGCTCGCCGGCCTGGTTGACGTCCCTGCATGCGTCGCCCATGTTTCTGGGTCTGGACCTGCGTGGCGGTGTGCACTTCATGCTGCAGGTCGATATGCAGGCGGCGCTGTCCAAGCGGGCCGAATCGCTTGCGGGGGACATTCGTACCACTTTGCGGGAAAAGAATGTGCGCCACAGTGGTATCAGCCGCAACGGGCAGACGGTAGAGATCCGTTTTCGCGATGCCCAGGCGGCCGAAGCGGCCAGGCGCATTGTTCAGGACCAGTTTGCTGAATTGAGCACCGTAGAGTCTACCGATGGTACGGATATCAAAATGGTCGCGTCGATCCAGCCTGTGGCCGCCCGCAAGCTACAGGAACAGGCGCTCAAGCAGAACATCACTACCTTGCACAACCGGATCAATGAGCTGGGTGTGTCCGAGCCGGTGATCCAGCAGCAAGGGCTGGACCGCATCGTGGTGCAGTTGCCGGGTGTGCAGGACACCGCCAAGGCCAAGGATATTCTGGGACGTACGGCCACGCTGGAAATCCGCATGGTTGACGAAGGCACGGAGGCGCGTTCTGCCGAACTGGGTACCGCTGCCGTTCCGTTTGGTTCGGAGCGTTACCTAGAGCGCAATGGGTCGCCGATCATCGTGAAAAAACAGGTGATCCTCACCGGTGACAACCTGACTGACGCGCAGCCCGGGTTTGACAACCAGACGCAGGAAGCCGCCGTGCACCTGACGCTGGACGCCAAGGGCGCCCGCATCTTCCGTGACGTGACACGCGAAAGCATTGGCAAGCGCATGGCGATCCTGCTGTTTGAAAAAGGCAAGGGCGAAGTGGTGACTGCGCCAGTGATCCGCTCCGAGATTGGCGGTGGCCGTGTGCAAATCTCCGGTCGCATGACCACGGTGGAAGCCGCTGACACAGCCCTGCTGCTGCGCGCCGGAGCCCTCGCTGCGCCCATGGAGATCATTGAGGAGCGGACCATTGGTCCCAGCCTGGGGGCCGAGAACATTGCCAAGGGCTTTAATAGCGTGACCTGGGGTTTTGTGGCGGTGACGGTCTTCATGTGCGCTTACTACATGCTGTTTGGCATGATTTCCAGCGTGTCGCTGGCGTTCAATTTGCTGCTGCTGGTGGCCGTCCTGTCCATGTTGCAGGCCACGCTGACGTTGCCCGGCATGGCGGCCATGGCGCTGGTGCTGGGCATGGCCATTGATGCCAATGTGCTGATCAATGAGCGGGTGCGCGAAGAGCTCCGCGGAGGGGCGTCGCCTCAGGCTGCCATCCATGCGGGCTATGACCGCGCGTGGGCCACGATCATTGACTCCAACGTCACCACTCTTATCGCTGGACTGGCTCTGCTGGCATTCGGTTCTGGCCCCGTGCGCGGCTTTGCCGTGGTGCACTGCCTGGGCATCTTGACCAGCATGTTCTCCGGTGTGTTCTTCTCCCGTGGCGTGGTAAATTTGTGGTACGGTCGTCAGAAGAAATTAAAAAATGTGTCCATAGGTACGGTTTGGCGCCCTGATTCCCAGAATCGGGTTGCGACAAACTAAGGGGATTTGGCATGGAATTTTTCAAAATACGCCGCGACATTCCGTTCATGCGGCATGCGCTGGTGTTCAATCTGGTTTCGCTGGTTACGTTTCTTGCGGCCGTCTTTTTCCTGTTTTCGCGTGGCTTGCACTTGTCCGTCGAATTCACCGGCGGCACCCTGATGGAGGTCAGTTATTCGCAACCCGCTGACCTCAATGCCATCCGCGCCAGCGTTTCCGCCTTGGGCATCAATGACGTGCAGGTACAAAACTTTGGCACGGCGCGCGATGTCCTGATTCGCATGCCGGTGCAAAAAGGCAGCAGTTCCAGTGCGCAGAGCGAGCGCGTGCTGGCCACCTTGAAGACTAGTGATGTCAGTGTCACGATGCGGCGCACCGAGTTTGTGGGTCCACAGGTGGGGGACGAGTTGGCAGCCGACGGTCTCAAGGCCCTGGCCAGCGTGATCGTGGGCATCATGCTCTATCTGGCGATTCGTTTTGAATGGAAGTTTGCCGTTGCAGCCATCTTCGCTAACCTGCACGACGTCATCATCATCCTGGGCTTTTTTGCGTTCTTCCAGTGGGAATTTTCCCTGCCGGTTCTGGCGGCGGTCCTGGCGGTCCTCGGTTATTCGGTGAATGAATCGGTGGTGATTTTTGACCGGATCCGGGAGAATTTCCGGCGCTTCCGCAAGATGAACACCGAACAAATTATCGATAGCGCAATCACCTCCACCATCAGTCGCACCATCATCACCCACGGGTGTACGCAATTGATGGTGCTGTCCATGTTGCTGTTTGGTGGGGCGACACTGCACTACTTTGCGCTGGCTCTGACTATTGGCATCTTGTTTGGTATCTATTCCTCGGTGTTTGTGGCTGCAGCCATTGCGATGTGGCTGGGCATACAGCGGGAAGACCTGATCAAGGGCCCGGTCAAAAAGGAAGGTGACCCTGCCGACCCCAATGCGGGCGCGACGGTGTAAACGTTTCCTGATTTATGGCCATTGCACCCGGTAATTCCAGCCTCACGCCCCGGCAGCAGTTTGCCAGGGCGTTGCGCGAGCGTTTTTTGGCAGAGGCCGGGCAGGCCATGTCGGAAATTGGCGTCGCGGTACTAGACCAAATCACCACCTTGATGGACGCGCCGTCCAATGCCCGGGAAAGCCAGGAGCGTCGGGACGTGTGGATGGCCTACAAGAAGTGCAGGCCTATCTGGCTGGAAGGCACGATGAAGGTCTGGCGGGAGTGCCTAGACCCGCCTACCAGGAAGAAGCAAGCCGACCCTGAAGTGATGGGCTTGCAGCTGGTGGGAACCGAGGTTGTAGAGAACAAGATTCTGGCCTCGCGCATGGTCATGGCCGTGATGGAAAAGGTCAACAGCCAGTTGGAAGACCTGCGCTTGCGCATGCAGTTTCTGGAAGGCACGGAAGAATTGGCGTTGAACGACCTGTTCCGCCCCGAAGTGCTGGTGCTGTTGATGGTCGAGCAATGGGCGAATTCGGGTATGCCGGGGGATTCCTGGGCCATGGTGAATGATGTCGTCCAGAAGCTTTTGATCGAGCGTCTGAAAGCGGCCTACGCCAGTGCCAATGAGGTGCTCATCAAGAAGGGCGTCATGCCGACGATTGAGCTCAAGGACCGGGTAAAGGCCCCTCCTCGCGCAGCGCCGACGCGTGGACGACCACCTGCTCCTGCCGGCAGTCCCCAGCAACCTCCTGAAGGCAGGAACACCGCTTCGGGCGACTTGGGTCGTGCCGGCGGTGGAGATGTGCATTCTCAGGGAGGCTACCCGCAGGGCCATCCTGGACAAGGCGGTTACGCACAGGGGCCGTCGCAACAGAGCGGCAATGGCCCGGATGGAGGTGCGGGTAGCGGTGAATCTGGTGGAGCGACCGGGCCGCAGGGGTCGGGCGGCGGTTTCTTTGGGGGACGCTTGGGTTGGGGTGCGAAGGCGCCGGCGCAGTCTGGTGCCCAAAGCGATCGTCCGTCCGGACCCAATCCCACGACGTCCTCGCCCACTCCGTTCTGGAAGCAATCCTCTGGCATGCAGAACAACATGGGCCAGGGCAATTCAGCGTCTGAAGAAACCCGCATGATGACGGCCGCCTCGCCCATGGCGCGTGCGCGCAATCGGGCGCAGGGGGTCATTGGCCAGATACGGCGTTTGTTTGTCAATCATGCCGGCGGCGATTTCACCGGTACAGCACACCACCAGGCTCCGTCACCTGCGTTGGCGGCCGCGATGGCGCCGCCGCGGCCTGGACAGGCACCGAGTTACGCAAGCGGTGGCACCCTGTATGAAGACTACAGCCCTGCAGGGGTTGCTCGCGTAGCGGGTGATTTGCGGGAGAAGACCGCTGAACTGAAGAAAAAGGCCGAGACCAAGGGCGAGAAAGCGACGATTGAAATCGTTGCCCTGATGTTCCAGGCCATTCTTGCCGAGGACCGCATCCCACCGGGTATCCGCGTGTGGTTTGCACGTCTACAAATGCCGGTGCTGCGCATGGCGCTGGAAGATCCAGACTTTTTGGGCACCACGACGCATCCAGCCCGATTGTTGATCGATCGCATGGGCTCTTGCGTGATGGGATTCGATTCCACAGGTATCCAGGGCAATGCGATGGAGCTTGAAATCAAGCGCATCGTGCAGGTGATCGAGCAGTATCCCGAGACCGGCAAGAAGGTCTATCAGGTTGTCTACGAAGAGTTCCAGAAGTTCCTGTCCAAGTATCTGACCGAAAAGGGCGCCACCCAAAAAGTGGTCAGCGTGGCGCAGCAGGTGGAGCAAAAAGAGACACTGGCCATTCAGTACACGATTGAGATGCGGAACATGCTCAAGGACATGCCGGTGCGCGACGAGATCCGGGAGTTTTTGTTCAAGGTCTGGGCCGAAGTACTGGCGGTCGCGGCCGTGCGCAAGGGCCCCCAGCACAAGGACACGCTCACGCTCAAGAAGTCCGCAACCGATCTGGTGTGGGCCGCCAGCGCCAAACCCAATCGTGCGGATCGGGCCCGCGTGATTCAGGACTTGCCCAATCTGTTGTTGCGTTTGCGCTCCGGCATGACGCTGCTGGCGATGGCACCATCCGAGCAGGACGCGCACATCAAGACCGTCAGCGACACGCTGGCCGACGCCTTCCTGTCCAAGACACAGGCGATACCGCAAGCCAAGATTGACGCCATGGCCCAACGCCTGGGCAATCTGGAAGACTTCGTCAGTGAAGACGGCATGGGTGATTTGCCGCTGGACGCCGAAAGCATTGAGATGATGCTGGGCATCGACGCCTCAGCCATCGAAGTGGTCGGAAATGGTGGCTCCAAACCGACCGCGGCCATGGTGGCTTGGGCGCAGGAACTGCAGCTGGGTTCCTGGTTTACCTTGGACCACAACAACCAGATCACCCAGGTCCAGTTTGCGTGGCGCAGTGACCGTAAACACTTGAACCTGTTTGCGGCGAGCTCGGGCAAGAGCTATCTGATCCAGGGTGGGCGACTGGCTGCCTACCTGCAGGCCGGGCTGCTGTTGCCGCAAGAAGAAGAAACGCTTACCGTGCGGGCAACCCGCGATGCGCTATCCAAGATTGATGCGAACCCTGAACGCCTGATGGCGTGAGCGGTGAATTGCAGGGATAGGACGGGGCAATAACTCGCCGCCGGGCCGCCACAAGGCTAGTTGGCCCCCTCGGGGGGTAGCGACCCGCGCAGCGGCGGAGCGTGGGGGCACGCTCAATGCGCCACACGATCGCTGCTGTCATCGCACAGTTCATCCAGAACCAGCGCGTCGGGCTCCTGTCCAAAGCTCCAGTACACCATCAAGATGATGATTTTGAGATCATCCAGTGAAACCGGTGACCCCGGGGCCGCCATGGCCCGCTCGATAACGACTTCGCGCATGGAGGCCGGCAAGACGCCCGCAGACTCCAGAAAGCTGATGAATCCCAGGCATTCCACCCCAAGATGGTTCTGCTCGGCGATCGGATAGACGCGAACGCTGGTCGACGAGGGTTCCCGCAGCCAGGGTTCAGGCGCAGCCAGCTGCGAAGTACCAGCAAAGCCCTTGGAGCCGCGTGCGGCGGTATTGAGACCGGTCAGCCATAGCAGGGCGTCTTCAATTTCGTCGGACTCAAATCCGACGGCGTTGAGTTTTCGCTCCAGGTGTGCTGGTTCGGGGCAGCTATCGCCGGCGTAGTAGTTTTCGTAAACGAAGACAAGCACTTCAAACATGGCCCCAATATAGCGCAGAAGATCAAGCACTTGGGCTGTCGCCTGAATTTCCCCGTTATTTCTCGCTTAGCGCGCAGATCGGGGGCGGAGCCTCAGGCTCGGCCCATGCGCTGGAACAAACCACCGGGTAGTCGCGCCACCTGCCCATGGATCTCCAGTTCCATCAGGCGAGCCTGCAGGGTGGACGTGGCCATGCCGGTTCTGGCCTGCAGCGCGTCCAGGCCCGTCGGATCAAAACCAAGGGCGTCCAACACGGGATCGTCTGCTTCCTCGGTCTCAAAAAGCCCATCCGATGAGGCCCCTGTTGCGCCGGATGCGGGGGCAAGATTGGCCGGCAGCAGTTCCTCGATGACATCCTGTGCGCACTCCACCAGCTTGGCGCCTTGCTTGATCAAAGCGTGGCATCCACGTGATTGGGCGGTATGGATGGAGCCGGGAATCGCAAACACGTCCTTGCCCTGCTCGGAAGCCAGCCGGGCGGTGATCAGCGAGCCGGATTTGAGGGCGGCTTCCACGACCAAGGTGCCCCGGGACAGTCCGGCAATGATGCGGTTGCGTCTCGGAAAATTCGACGAAAGCGGCGATGTGCCCAAGGGATACTCACTGAGCAGAACACCCCGTTGTGCGATGCGATGCGCCAGGTCGAGATGTTGCCTGGGGTAAACACGGTCCAGTCCTGTACCCACCACCGCAATGGTCGCCAGTTGTCCCTGCATCGCACCGGCCAGTGCCCCTTCGTGGGCCGCACCATCGACTCCCAGCGCCAACCCGGATACAACGGTCAGTCCGCCCTGCGCCAGGGCCTCTGCAAACTGCCGTGCGTTCGCCGCCCCCTGTGGGGTGGGATTTCGGCTACCAACCACCGCCACACTGCGGGGCATGCAGGTGGACAAACCGCCTTCCTGCCATGCGGTGGCAGCCCCCATGCCATACAACACGAGGGGTGGATCTTCCATATTCAATAGCGATTGAGGATAGGTCGGGTCCCCCAGGGTCAACACCCGGTGCTGATCTGGATTGGCCTGCAACCACTGCCAGGTTGTATCCAGAAGGGCCGACAGATCCGCGGGCTCGCGCTGCAATGCCGCACACTGTGCCGCAGTGGCAATTTGGGCCAGCGCCTGTGAAGATGCGGCAAACACGTTGTGTGGCAAACCGAATGCCGCGAGCAGGCGCCGGGCCGTGGAGTCGCCCACGCCGGGGGTCAACTGCAGGCGCAACCACGCGGCCAACTCCTCGCGGTCCATGGGACTAAGGCCTGGTCAGCCGGTGTACTGCTGAAGCCGGCGCACGGCGGGTGGTCACTATTGCCGTGGGCTGACCAAGCGGTCGCCGACCCGTACACCGTCGGTGATTTCCAGAATCAGGGCGTACGACAGTCGTTCGAACGTGCGAAACACCATCAATAGTCCATTGCGTTCGTCCGGCAGCTTCATCACCGGACGGCTCTCGTCAGACTTGTCAACGACACGCGCGCCGTCGCTCAGAATAGCCAGCACGATGCCGGACTCCATTCCGTCGGCAGTCCCCTTGTTGATCGCGACGACCTGGTTCTGGCCCGCATTGACCACGGCGTTGCCGTAGACCGAGACAATACGGCCTTCCACTTTGCCAACTGGCGCATGGGGGGTGTAGGTCTGCAACTGCCGGGGTGGCTCGGGTAGCAAGCGGTCGCCGACGCGCATTTCTTCCTTGGCCCCAGTGATGTCAATGGTAGCCGGCACAACGGCTACGCTTTGGGAACCGTCGCGGTTTTCCACCTCGCCCTTGCCCTCGCCGCGCACCAGTAGGGCCTTGCCGACGTACTGTGCTTCGTAGCCCAGCACCTCACCGGTGGTTGGGTCCTTCAGCGGGGTGGCGTTGCGGAACACACGGAACTGCTGGTCCTTGCCCTGGTCGTCCAGCAGCGGAGTACCTTCGGGGCCGCGTGCATACGCACGGTCACCCCGGGTAATCAGAACACGGCTTTCCAGAGCGGCCACGATACGCGCAGCCGATTGCAGGCCGGCCTCGTCGACAATGATGGGCTCCGCCAGGAAGGCCTCAATGATGTTGGACCGCAAGGTCGGCAGTGCGCCGTCGGACAACATCTCGTAGCGGGTGCGCGGAGACACTTTTACCGTTGGTGGATCGCTTTGTTCACCCTCTACACGCAGGCTGGCAAAGCCGTCCTTGCGCACCAGGATCAGAACCTGGCCAGGGTAGATGCGGTGAGGGTTTTTGATATCTTCAAGATTCATGCCCCACAGTTCGGGCCAGCGCCAGGGGCTCTTCAGGTAAAGGCGGGAGATCGCCCACAGGGTGTCGCCGGATTTGATGGTGTAGCGCTCTGGCGCATTGGCCGCCAGCTCGCTGAGCGGCACGCCTTTTTGCGCAACTTCTCTCGCCGTCTGCTTCTGCGCTGCAGAGATCGGGAAGTTCTGGGCCCATCCCGAAGTGGTCACCAAAGTACTGGCCACAGCGGCCAGCGCGGCCAGCTTGGCGAGTGCCACGGTGGATTTGCCCATAGGTTGTGTCGTCATAGCGTGCTGTATTTCCAGGAAATAACTTGATAAGTTACGCGCGATTTTGCGCTCAAGCCCTTGATTCGGCAACGTTTTTAGCCATCTGAGGGTGCGCGACCGTCCAAAAGTGGCGAAAATAGCCACAATTGTGAAACCTTGCGGGACAGACCGCAGCACGCGCAGCGGGCAAGCTCTGTCCTCAACTGACTACTATGCTACTCCCCATCCTTTGCTATCCCGATCCCAAGTTGCACAAAGTTGCCAAACCGGTAGCCACCGTCGATGAGCGCATCCGCACCCTGGTCGCCAACATGATCGAAACCATGTATGACGCCAAAGGGATTGGTCTGGCGGCCACGCAGATCGATGTGCATGAGCGCGTCATCGTCATTGACGTGTCCGAAGAGCGCGACGAACCTCTGGTGCTGATCAACCCCGAGCTGGTCTGGACCAGCCCGACCACCCATTTGAATGAGGAAGGCTGCCTGTCGGTGCCGGGCATCTACGACGGGGTCGAGCGTTTTGACGCCGTGCATGTGCGTGCGCTGGACCTGACAGGCAACCCCCGCACCATTGAAGCGGACGAGTTGTTGGCGGTTTGCATCCAGCACGAAATGGACCATTTGATGGGCAAGGTATTTGTCGAGTACCTGTCGCCTCTGAAGCGCAACCGGATCAAGAAAAAAATGCTCAAGGCCCAGCGCGAGGATGCCCAGTGAGGACCTGGCCACCAGGAGCCCTGCCGTGAGGATCATTTTTGCCGGAACCCCAGAATTTGCCCGGGTCGCGCTGGAGCGATTGCACACGAGCGGCCATAGCATTGCGTTGGTGCTGACACAGCCGGATCGCCCGGCGGGCCGGGGCATGAAGCTTCAGGCCTCTGCGGTCAAACAGTTCGCGCTGGACCATGGCATCGCCGTGGCCCAGCCGCGTAGTTTGCGGCTGGATGGCAAATACCCGCAGGATGCCGCCGACGCGCGCCAGGCCATGGCTGACGCCCAGGCCGACGTGATGGTGGTGGCTGCCTACGGGCTGATCCTGCCGCAGTGGGTTCTGGATGATATGGCCGCGCCAGGGAAATTCGGCTGTCTGAACATCCATGGTTCGCTGCTGCCGCGTTGGCGCGGTGCGGCCCCGATTCACCGGGCCATTGAAGCGGGCGATGTGGAGACCGGTGTCACCATCATGCAGATGGATGCAGGGCTGGACACTGGCGACATGCTGCTCATGCACAGCCTGCCCATCGTAGCGTCGGACACCACCGGGAGCCTGCACGACCGCATGGCCGATCTGGGCGGCAAACTGATTGTGATGGCGCTGGACCTGGCGGCAGCGGGGCGCCTGAAACCGATTCGCCAGCCCGAGGACGGGGTGACCTATGCCCACAAGATCGAGAAACACGAGGCGGCCATTGACTGGCGTCTGAGCGCGCAGCAGATCGTGCAGCGGGTGCGGGCGTTCAATCCGTTTCCGGGTGCCACGGCCAGCCTCAACGGTGAAACCATCAAGGTGTGGGGCGCGCGTGTGGCTGAAGCGGGTGCGGAAGACGCGGCGGGTGCCTCGGCTGCGCGCAAAAGCCCTGGAACTATTCTGGCGGTAGCCATCGACGGTATTGAGGTTGCTGCTATGCATTCAATAGTAACTTTGACCGAACTGCAGCGTCCGGGTGGCAAGCGGCTGGCCGTCGCGGACTTCGTGCGAGGGTTCGGACTGCAGGCAGGCATGCGGTTCGACCTGCCTGCCACCACCCCATGATTCTGCAACGCGCCTACCGCGACGATCCCGAATTTCGCCACGGTGTAGTGGACATGCTCGGCGTGGCGCCCGGCATCGCCGCCTGGGGGCTGATGACCGGTGTGGCCATGGTCAAGTCCGGCATGAGCACGGTTGAGGCCCTGCTGATGGCCGCCATCGTGTTTGCCGGCAGCGCGCAGCTGGCCTCCATCCCGTTGATCCTGGCCGGCGCGCCGATCTGGGTGATCCTGGCCACCGCCTTGTGCGTGAACCTGCGCTTCGTGGTGTTCAGCGTGCACATGCGCCCCTATGTCATGCACCTGCCGCTGCGGGATCGCCTGATCGCCGGTTACCTGACCGGCGACCTGACCTACGTGTTGTTCGTCAAACGCTTCCCCCAGCCGGGTGTCGATGCGGCCGAGCGCACTGGCCAGATGGCCTATCTGGTGGGCAACGGTGGCATCAACTGGCTGACCTGGACCGTGTGAAGCGTGCTAGGCGTGGTGCTGGCCAATGCCATTCCCACGCAGTGGGGCCTGGGCTTTGCCGGCATTCTGGCGCTGCTGGGCATGCTGTGTTCGCTGGCGTCCACGCGTCTGCGCTGGATGGCTGCGGCGGTGGCCGGCACGGCGGCGGTGGCGGCCTTTGCGTTGCCGCTCAAGCTCAACATCCTGACGGCGATTGCTGCTGCGGTGGTGGTCTGCCTGGCGCTGGAAAAGGCCGTGCAGCGCCCGCCGGACATCCATGCCGGTGGAGGCCACTGAGCATGGACAACTTCTTCAGTGGCGAGACCAATGCCTGGACGCTGCTGACCATCGTCGCCCTGGCCGGTGTCTCGGTGCTGTCGCGCTCGGCGTTCTTTCTGTCGGACAAGGACTGGGCCCTGCCCCAGTGGGTGCAGCGCGGCCTGCAGTACGCGCCGATTGCCGCGCTGGCGGCTGTCATCGTGCCCGAGATCGTGATGACGCAGGGCATCCTCATCCACACGCTGCGCGATGCCCGTCTGTATGCGGCGGCGGCGGGCGTGGCTTACTTCTTCTGGCGCAAGGGCGCCGGGCAGGTGGTGCTGGGGACTATTGTGGTGGGGATGGCGGTGTACTTGCCATTGCATATCGGTCTGGGTTGGTGAGCCTGTAGTTCCGCCACCCGTCGCCTGACAGGTGGCGCGGTAGTTGGGGTGTGTGCGGGGCCTCAGAGGCGCTGCGCTTGCCAAGTCGGCCCCGCACATACCCCATCCACCGCGGTTTTGTAGTGCTCGGTGGTACGTACAACACCTACCGTGGGAGTGGGGAATGCCGGGGGCCGACTTGGCAAGCGTAGCGCCTCTGAGGCCCCCGGCGTTCCCCGCTCCCACGGGCACGGGCAACACCAGCGGCGGCGGTACAGCTGCCTTCTACAATCGGTCCAGCATACGCAGATTGCGCGCTGAGATTCCCATCCTTCCATTTGAGGTTTTCCCACCATGAACGTCATCCGTTTCTCCGATCTGTGCGCCAGCGGCCAAGTGGCCGGCAAGCGCGTCTTCATTCGCGCCGACCTGAATGTGCCGCAGGATGACAATGGCGCCATCACCGAAGACACGCGCATCCGTGCCAGCATTCCCTGTATCGACATGGCACTCAAGGCCGGTGCTGCCGTGATGGTGACATCCCACCTGGGCCGCCCCACCGAAGGCGACTTCAAGCCGGAAGACTCTCTGGCACCGGTTGCCGCACGCATGGGCGAGTTGATGGGCCGCACGGTTCCCGTGGTGGCCAACTGGGTCGACGGCGTGAGCGTCGCGCCGGGTCAGCTGGTGCTGCTGGAAAACTGCCGCGTCAACAAGGGCGAAAAGAAGAACGATGAAGCGCTGGCCCGCAAAATGGCGGCCCTGTGCGATATCTTTGTGCACGACGCCTTTGGCACCGCGCACCGCGCCGAGGCCAGCACCTACGGCATTGCCGAGTACGCGCCCATTGCCTGCGCCGGCCCTTTGCTGGCCGCCGAAATGGATGCCATCTCCAAAGCCCTGCTGGCCCCCAAGCGCCCGCTGGTGGCCATCGTCGCCGGCTCCAAGGTATCGACCAAGCTCACCATCCTGAAGAGCCTGGCGGCCAATGTCGACCAGCTCATCGTTGGCGGGGGCATTGCCAACACCTTCATGCTGGCCGCCGGCTTGAAGATTGGCAAGAGCCTGGCCGAGCCCGCGCTGCTGGCAGAAGCCACGGCGGTGATTGAGGCCATGAAGGCCCGCGGTGCGGCCGTGCCTATCCCGACCGATGTGGTGACCGCCAAAACCTTTTCAGCCGATGCGGTCGCGACCGTCAAGGCGGCAACGGACGTCGCTGACGACGACCTGATTCTGGATATCGGCCCACAAACCGCGCGGGCCCTGGCTGAGCAGTTGAAGAAGGCGGGCACCATTGTCTGGAACGGCCCGGTCGGCGTCTTTGAATTTGCGGCATTCGAGAACGGCACCAAAGTCATCGCCCAGGCAATTGCGGATTCCGCTGCCTTTTCCATCGCCGGTGGTGGCGACACCCTGGCGGCCATTGCCAAGTACGGCATCGAGAGCCAGGTGGGTTACATCAGCACCGGTGGTGGCGCTTTTCTGGAGGTGCTGGAGGGCAAGACCTTGCCAGCGTTTGAAGTGCTCACGCGCCGTGCAGCAGATTGATTGCTATTTATTTTATAGCTACAAGTCTAATTTTTACGAGGGCTACAGGCCAATAATGCCGAAAGCCTTTTGTGAGATCGTCAGAACAGCTCGACGTCGCCAACCTTGAGATCGACCTTGAGCAGGCCGCGGCGCACCAGGTCGGCTTCGCTGCAAACCTGGTTGCGGCCGTGGTGCTTGGCGTAATAGACGGCCTGGTCGGCGCGTTCGCAGGCGGCAGCCGGTGAGTCACCCGACACAATTTCGGTCACCCCCACGCTAGCGGTAATGCGCCCGGCCTGGGGGAAGCTGTAGTTGGCCATGGTGGCGCGAAAACGCTCGACCGCCCGTACGGCGTCATCGTGGTTGCCACTGCGCAGCACCACCAAAAACTCTTCGCCCCCAAACCGGTAGACACGGTCATAGGCCCGAAACGAGGTTTTCAGCAGGCGCGCCACCAGAATCAGGACCTCGTCCCCAATCAGGTGTCCATAGGTATCGTTGACCTGCTTGAAATGGTCAATGTCCACCATGGCGAGCCAAAAATTGGAGGGTGAGGTCGTGGCCCTATGCTCCACGCCATCGGGCGAGTGGTCGGAGCTGGTGGGTTCCATCGGCTTCAGGGTCTTGTAGAACAGGTCGTCAAACGGTTTGCGGTTCCACAGCCCGGTCAGCGCATCGCATTCGCTGTAGTCGAGCATGTCGAGCATATTGCCGTGCATCGACAGAAGACGCGTGACATCCGTTATCTCGGCTTGGGACAGGGCTTGTTGGGACTCGATTTCCGCCACGCCCCACAGCGTTGCTCCCTCGGCCAATGTCATGGGAAACCGCGTCAGGTGCGCGGCCCGTGCTGGCGTCGGCGGGCTTGCAACGGTTTCAACCCGGTCCAGGCAGCGCAGCCGTTCCAGGTCGCTGTCGATGGGCGCCATCATGTTGTGCTCAGCACGCATGGGGTCCGACACAAAGCGGACGTTCTGGCCTTCCAGGGCTTGTGTCAGAGGCAGCCAGAAACGTTTGTTTTCGTCGTGTACCAGGCTGAACACTTCGACCTTTTTCGCTCCCAGGGTTTCCAGAAGCGCCAGGGTCATGCCACCCAACAAATCGTCGCGCTTGCGCATGCCACTGAGGTGGACCAAGTGGTCAATCAGGCTGGCAGAACGGGATGCGGCACTATTTTTTTTCATGTCTGGATATTAGACAACAGAGTCGCGGGCTTGGGTCATCCAAGGGCCTTGGTGCCCAAAATTGCGCCGCAGGCCCGGCCCCGGCCGTTCTGTTTGGCGTGGTACAGCTGCGCGTCGGCCAGGCCCACCAATTGCACGGCGTCGCCGACCGAATCCAGCGTGCGGGTCGCCAACCCCACGCTGACCGTCACCACGGGGCCGACCGTGGAGACTTCATGCGGAATATTTTGTGCGCGAACCTTGTGCTCCAATTCGTTGGCCAGCACCATGGCGTCATCGAACGGTGTATCGGGCAGGATGCATGCAAATTCCTCGCCCCCATACCGTGCCACCAGGTCGGCCGGGCGCTTCAGGCACGCTTTGAGGGTGACGGCTATCTGGCGCAGACAGTCGTCACCCGCCTGGTGCCCATACCGGTCGTTGAAGGCCTTGAAATGATCCACGTCAATCATGATGATGGACAGGGGGGAGTTGCTGCGCGCTGCGCGCATCCATTCCACACCCAGCTGCTGGTCAAAATAGCGGCGATTGAATACGCCAGACAGCCCGTCCAGAAAGACCAGTTTGCGCAACAGGTCGGATTGAAATTTCAGCGTCAGCTGGGTTTTGACCCTGGCACGCACGACCGCCGGGTTGACGGGTTTGGCAATGAAGTCCACGGCGCCGAGGCTCAAGCCATGGGTTTCCTGGGCGGCATCCGTATGGGCGGTGACAAAAATTACGGGGATGTTGCGGGTGACATCGCTGGCTTTGAGTTGGGCACAGACCTCGAAGCCGTCCATGCCCGGCATGACGATATCCAATAGCACCAGATCGGGCGGATTGGACTGGCAGATGGCCAACGCCTGGGTCCCGCTGGTCGCCATGAAGACCTGGTAGTCACCGCAAAACACCTGGTGCATCACCTGGATGTTGATGGGCTGATCGTCCACCACCAGCAACTTGGGCTTGCCATGGGAGCTGTCCAGCAGTGCTTCCATTGGTGTGTCAAGGGCGATCATGGTCAGGCGTGTGCGGTACGGCAATCGTATCTGTGGATGACGATTGAACCACACCTTGTGCAAAGTCAGAAGCGGCGATTACCCGCGCACGCCATGCCAATTCCCATCAGGCGCCCGGCGCGTGGTTGCTCTGCAACGTTCCGGGTACAGGGCTCCCTGCAAGTTGACGGTGCCGTGTAACCGCGCGGCAGGAGGTTCCGTGTGAAAATGACCGTCACATAAGAGGAGACCGTTTCATGCCACGTCGCGCTACCAAGATTGTTGCCACCCTGGGCCCCGCTTCCAGCGACCCCGCGTTGCTGGAGCAAATGATTCGTGCCGGCGTCAACGTGGTGCGGCTGAACTTCAGCCACGGCAAGGCGCAGGACCACATCGACCGGGCCCGTCTGGTCCGCGAAGCCGCGCACCGCGCCGGCCGCGAAGTGGCCATCATGGCCGACCTGCAAGGCCCCAAAATCCGGGTTGGCAAGTTTGCCGAAGGCAAGGTTTTTCTGGAGCCTGGGCAGAAGTTCGTACTCGACGCCGCCCGCACCGAACTGGGTGACATTGATGCGGTGGGCCTGGACTACAAGGCCCTGCCACGCGAGGTCAAGGCTGGTGACGTCCTGCTGCTGAATGACGGCCTGATCGTGATCACCGTGGACGCCGTCAAGGGCGAACAGGTCCATACCACCGTCAAGCTCGGCGGCGAACTGTCCAACAACAAAGGCATCAACAAACAGGGCGGTGGCCTCACCGCTCCGGCCCTGACGGCCAAGGACATGGATGACATCCGAACGGCCATGAGTTTCCAGGCCGACTATGTGGCGGTGAGTTTCCCGAAGAACGCGACCGACATGGAAATGGCGCGCCAACTGTGCAATGTGGCGGCGGCAGAATACAACCACAAGCCGGGCCTGATCGCCAAGATCGAGCGCGCGGAGGCCATCCCCAAGTTGCTGGAAATCCTGCTGGCCAGTGACGGCATCATGGTGGCCCGTGGCGATCTGGCGGTCGAAGTCGGCAATGCCATTGTCCCCGGCCTGCAAAAACGCATGATCAAGCTGGCCCGCGAGCACGACCGCGTGGTGATCACCGCCACGCAAATGATGGAGTCCATGATCACCAACCCGGTGCCCACCCGCGCCGAGGTCAGCGACGTGGCCAACGCCGTGCTGGACGGCACCGACGCCGTGATGCTGTCGGCCGAGACCGCCGCCGGCAAGTATCCGCTGGAAACCATCGTCGAAATGGCCAAGATCTGCCACGCCGCCGAGGGTCATGAAGACTTTGAACTGGAAGCCGACTTCACCGGCAAGACCTTTCAGCGCATCGACCAGACCATTGCCATGGGCGCGTTGTTCACCGCCCACCACCTGGGTGCCAAGGCCATCGTCGCCATGACCGACAGCGGCTCTACCGCCTTGTGGATGAGCCGCCACCTGATCCGAGTGCCCATTTACGCGCTGACCTCCAAGGTGGCAACGCAGCGCAAGATGGCGCTGTACCGCAACGTACGCCCGCTGTTTGTCGACACCAGCGCGGACCGTGATACCGCCCTGCGTGAGGCCGAAAGCCATCTCAAGGCCCGTGGCATTGTGCAAAAGGGCGATGTGTACGCTATCACCTGCGGCGAACCCATGGGATCTCCCGGTGGCACCAATATGTTGAAGATTTGCCAGGTCGAGTAAATAGCGCCCGGGTTTTTCCGTGGGATTAAAATGGCGGCAAGGTACAAGTTACCAAGCGGTTACCAAACAGTAACGCTCGCGGTTTTCAACTTCACTAGGGAAATCTCATGGCACTCGTTTCAATGCGCGAACTGCTGGACCACGCCGCTGCCAATGGCTACGGCATTCCGGCTTTCAACGTCAACAACCTGGAGCAAGTTCAGGCCGTGATGGAGGCTGCCAAAGAGGTTGGCGCTCCCGTTATCCTGCAGGCCAGTGCCGGCGCCCGCAAGTATGCTGGCGAAGCCTTCATCAAGCACCTGATCCAGGCGGCCATCGAGGCCTACCCGAACATCCCGCTGGTGATGCACCAGGATCATGGCCAGAGTCCCGACGTTTGCCAGGGCGCCATCAACCTGGGCTTCAGCTCGGTGATGATGGATGGCAGTCTGGAGGGTGATGGCAAGACCATTGCCAGCTACGAGTACAACGTGGAAGTCACCCGCAAAGTCGTGGAAATGGCCCATGCCACCGGCGTGACGGTGGAAGGCGAATTGGGCTGCCTGGGCTCGCTGGAAACCATGAAGGGCGACAAGGAAGACGGCCACGGCACCGAAGACACCATGACGCGCGAGCAACTGCTGACCAACCCCGAGCAGGCCGCCGATTTCGTGAAGCGCACCCAACTCGACGCACTGGCCATTGCCATTGGTACTAGCCACGGCGCCTACAAGTTCACGCGCAAGCCCACTGGCGACATCCTGGCCATTGACCGCGTCAAGGAAATCAACCAGCGCCTGCCCAACACCCACCTGGTGATGCATGGATCGAGCAGCGTGCCGCAGGATTTGCTGGCCATCATCAACCAGTACGGCGGCAAGATGAAAGAGACCTACGGCGTGCCGGTCGAAGAGATCCAGAAAGCCATCAAGTTCGGCGTGCGCAAGATCAACATCGACACCGACATCCGCCTGGCCATGACCGCCGCGGTGCGCAAGTTCATGTTTGAGAACCCCGAAAAATTCGATGCCCGTGACTGGCTCAAGCCCGCCCGCGAAGCGGCCAAGGGCATTTGCCGGCAGCGTTACATGGAGTTTGGCTGTGAAGGCCAGGGCGCCAGGATCAAGGGCAACAGCCTGTCCGTGGTGGCGGGGCAATATGCGCGCGGTGAGCTGGCGCAGGTGGTGCAGTAAAAAGGCCCCCACGCTCCGCCGCTGCGCGGGTCGCTGCCCCCCCGAGGGGCTAATTTCCCTTGGGGCGGCCCGGCGGGAAATTGATTGCGCCCAGGGTCTGCCGCGTGTGCCCCTCGGTTCCTTGCGATAATCGGCAGGAATAGTTTCAGGCCCGTTGACTGTTCAGCGGGCCTTTTTCGTTTTGCAACGCAGTATTCGCCTCGCTTCCAAACATGACTTCTACCGTACAC
>ERZ724525.576-NODE-576-length-21086-cov-7.826447_pt1 | contig 21086 bp, 13 predicted proteins | sample MGYA00376058_ERZ724525 | MGnify/ENA primary metagenome ERZ724525 (study PRJEB28724, sample SAMN07190888) | wastewater metagenome | isolation source: influent of sewage treatment plant in Hong Hong | place: USA: Christiansburg, Virginia | collected 2016-03-01 ... | reverse complement strand
TTAGCTCGAATCTTTTTGAAAATTGCCTTTCGTAGTTTAATTCACCTTTATAAAATTGAAACCCATGGACAATCCACGGGCATGCATGAATACACATCAACCTCCTTCAATCTATGCCCATCGATTAAAGTATGTGTTTTTCTTAAATATGTCACGATTTTTGCGACAACTTACTAAAAAAACCATTGCACCAAAAAATTGCAGAACGATGTGCGCCCAACAAGCCATCCTCGCATTAAGCACAAATTTGGTGCAATGTGCGCTCAACCCACTTGAGATTGCACCAACACAAAACAATTATTGTTTTTTATCAATGGCTTATGCATCAAAATCCCGCATTGCAGCACTTTACAAAGTGCACCATTTAGCGCACACTCGCATCATGGTTGAGTATTTTTCAACGTATTTTTAGTGAACATCAGGAGGCAGCATGAAATTGATCACGGCAATTATCCGCCCCGAAAAGCTTGCGGATGTGAAAGCGGCGCTGTTCAAAGTCGGCGTCACAGGCATGAGCCTGACAAAAATTGCTGGGCATGGTGGGGAACATGAGGTGTTAGAGCATTACCGAGGTCAACAGGTGAAGCTTGAGTTTCAAGAAAAAATTGAACTCAAAATCGCAGTCAGTGAAACGTTTGTTGATGTGACCATTGCCACGATTTGCAACAGTGCGCAAACGGGTGAGGTTGGTGATGGCAAGATCTTTGTGCAACCCTTAGAGCGAGTGGTTCGCATCCGCACGCAAGAGCTCAACGAAGGTGCACTGACCCCGGTGGGAACAGACCCGAATGGTCCATTTTAAAGATCCGTTTTAAGGTCTGTTTTGAGTCAACAATCAACACCGTCCATGTTTCAGTTTATTTTTCCAATCCCGTTTTTTAGTCGATCCGTCGATACCTTTTATTTTTGATTTTTTAGGAGCAACTGATGAAGCGCTTTTTACTACCATTTTTACTGGCGATTGCATCTGGTGTCGCAATGGCACAAGCAGCGCCTGATGCGACCGCGGCTGTCGCCGATGCCGCACCTGCGGCTGCAGAACTGGTTTTAGACCGCGGTGACACCGCATTCATGCTGGCATCGGCCGCATTGGTTTTGTTGATGACACCGGCCTTGGCCTTTTTCTACGGTGGCTTGTCACGCAGCAAAAGTGTGCTCAACACTATGATGATGTCTGTCACAGCCATGGGCATTGTGACCTTAACCTGGGTGGTCGTTGGCTTCTCGATTGCTTTTGGCGATGAACCCATGGGGGCTTATTTTGGTAGTTTTGCCAATGTGATGTTAAATGGCATGGACAGCAGCACCTTGGCTGCAACATTTGAAGCGGGTCATGGCATTCCAAAATATGTGTTTGTGATGTTCCAAGCCACTTTTGCGATCATCTCTGCCGCCCTCATCAGTGGCGCTTTGGTTGATCGCATGAAGTTCAGTGCATATTTGACCTTCATTACATTATGGAGCATTCTGGTCTACAGCCCTGTTGCGCATTGGGTATGGGATGCTTCAGGCTGGTTGTTCACGATGGGTGCACTTGATTTTGCAGGCGGTACCGTGGTTCACATCAACGCGGGTGTATCTGCCTTGGTCGCAGCCGCAGTCTTGGGTCCACGCTTACAAACCACGCGTCACATGGCCATTCCACACAACATTCCTTTTGTGATGTTGGGTGCAGGCTTGTTGTGGTTTGGTTGGTTTGGCTTTAATGCAGGCAGTGCTTTAGGTGCAAACGGTTCAGCAGGTTTGGCAATGATGACGACGCAAATTGCGACAGCCGCCGCCATGATGACATGGTTGATTTGGGAAAAAATCACCAGCCATGCAATGAGTGCCGTTGGTGCCGCCACGGGTGCAGTGGTCGGCTTGGTCGCCATCACACCCGCTGCGGGTATTGTCAGCCCAGCATACGCCATTTTGGTGGGCGTTTTGGGCGCAACAGGTAGCTTTTGGGCTGTTCAAAAGAAACGTGTGTTTAAACTGGACGATGCCTTGGACGTTTTTGCATGCCATGGGGTTGCGGGCATCATTGGGGCGATTTGCACGGGTGCATTTGCGTTCTCTACAGGCCAAGGCAAGGACACAGGCGAACAAGTGATCATCCAATTGACCGCGATTGCTGCAACGATTGCTTACGCTGCGGTCATGAGCTATGCCATCTTGAAAATCATCGACATGACCATCGGTTTGCGCATTTCAAAATCAGAAGAATTGCAAGGCATTGATATCGTGAGCCATGAAGAAGCGGGTTATGCGCCTGAAAGCTTTGGATTTTCTTCGATGTCATCGGAAGGCTCAACAGATCTGTCGGCTCCTGTGTATATTTCTAAAAAGGCAACGGCTTAAATCAAATGAATCAATCGAAGTCAACCAGTGAGAAGAGGTTTAAGCAAGATAAAGCCACACGCAAAGCCCACTCACAGGTGAAATAAGGCGTAAGAAATCCCCGCTCATTGGGTGGGGATTTTTTACATTAGATGTTTTAAATACAAAAGCCCGCGAAACACGCGGGCTTTTGTATGGCACATGTTACAATGCGCGTCCATGCCTGCTGGGCAATCGCTGCTGCGCCTTAAAACGCAGGGGAGGAAAGTCCGGACTTCATAGAGCGCAGTAGCGGCTAACGGCCGTCCGCCGAAATCATAAGGCGAGGAACAGGGCCACAGAGACGAGCGTATTAAGTTACGGTGAAACGCGGTAACCTCTACTGGAAGCAACACCAAATAGGCACACGTTGAGGCGGCTCGCTGAGTGTGCGGGTAGGTGGCTAGAGCCTTGCGGCAACGCAAGGTCGAGAGGAATGATTGTCATGTGGGTGATTCGTCATCCAGATCACAGAATCCGGCTTACAGGCGGGCATGGATTATTCAATAAAAAAGTGAAGAGTTGCTTTTTTGTTTGCTTGGGTTGTGTGAATCGAGAGGCTGCGGAAAGTTGCGAGCAATTGGCTTGAGGACGCGCGCTTTGTGACTGTGGTTCTGGCTCAATAGCAGTGGTTAAGCAAGCGGCGGTTAAACAAGCAGCGGTTAAAGCAAGCGAAGGCTAAGCATGTGATGGCTAAAACAAGCGGTGGTCAAAAATGACCATAAAAAAGCGAGATCCGTCGATCTCGCTTTTTTTGTCCAATGGAGCAGGTGAATATCTTAAGCTGCTGCGCCCATGGCTTTGATGCTGGCGTTCAAGCGGCTTTTATGACGAGCAGCTTTGTTTTTGTGAACGATTTTTTTGTCAGCGATGGTGTCGATTACTTTCATTGCTTTAGCAAAAATTTCTTGTGCTTTGGCTTGATCGCCTGCATCAACTGCTTTACGTACGTTTTTTACAGCGGTACGGTATTGTGAACGCAATGCTGAGTTGTGTTCGTTTTGTTTTACGGCTTGACGCGCGCGTTTGCGTGCTTGTGCTGAGTTTGCCATGTCTGTTCCTTAAATTCTGTGAATTGAAAATCGATTTTCTATCGGATTCTTGTGGCCCGTCTGTGTAAAACACGCCTTGCGCAAAGCGCATTTTTAAGCCCAGCGCCCGAAAAATAATGAGCGCACCAAGAAAATAGCTGTAAAATATAACATTTTTTACGAAAAGACGCAATGTTTTTCGCGGCCGCCTCTGTTTTGAGTGACCCATATTGCGATTTTAGGGCGTCAATACTGTTTTTTGTGTCGGATTTAGGGCAAAGAACCAACTTAGAATATTATGAATTTACTCAAAACTTTGGTTTCAATCAGTGGTTTGACCTTGCTGTCTCGAATCGCAGGTTTGGTGCGTGAGACTTTGACCGCTCGTATTTTTGGCGCGGGCGCGACAACCGATGCTTTTTTTATTGCGTTCCGTATTCCCAATCTGTTGCGCCGCTTATTTGCTGAGGGGGCTTTTTCTCAGGCCTTTATACCTTTGTTGTCTCAGAGCAAGAGCCGTGATGGTGAGGATGCAACCAAGCTGTTGATTGATCGTGTGGCGACCGTGCTGTTTTGGGCGGTGAGCATGGTGACGATTTTGGGCATCGTCTTTGTGAATGGCGTTTTGGCTTTCATGGCGAGTGGCTTGGTGACGGGCTCGGCTCAATACAATGATGCGGCGGTGATGACGCAGGTGATGTTCCCTTATATTATTTTTATGGCCATGTGCGCGCTGTCGGGCGGTGTGTTGAATACGTGGAAAAACTTTTCGACGCCTGCTTTTTCACCTGTGTTGTTGAACATCGTTTTAATTGCATCGATGATGTGGTTGTCACCATATATGAATCCGCCGATTTTGGGGTTGGCTATTGGTGTCTTTGTTGGGGGTGTCGTTCAATTGGTGTGGCAGTTGCCTGCAATGAAGCGCATTGGCATGTTGCCTCGCATTTCGTTTGATGTGATGGGGGCTTTGCGTGATCAGGGTGTGCGCCGCGTGTTGAAGCAAATGGTGCCCGCGACGTTGGCGGTTTCGGTGTCACAAGTGAGTTTGATCATCAACACCAACATTGCCACACATCTGGGCGCGGGTGCGGTGTCATGGATCACATATGCGGATCGGTTGATGGAGTTTCCGTCGGCCATGCTGGGGGTGGCTTTGGGGACGATTTTATTGCCAAGTTTGTCTCGGGCGCACAGTACAGGTGATGAGCGGGAGTATAAAACCATTTTGAATTGGGGGTTGCGGTTGACCTTGTTGTTGGCTTTGCCCGCGGCGGTGGGTTTGGGGTGTATGTCAACCGCTTTGACCAGTAGTTTGTTTCATTATGGTCACTTCAGTGCAAATGATGTGATGAAAACATCTCAAGCGTTGACCGCGTACTCATTTGGTTTAATTGGTTTAATCGCAGTGAAGATTTTGGCTTCGGCGTATTATGCCAAGCAGGACATCAAGACGCCTGTGAAAATTGCGGTGTTTGTGCTGTTGATGACACAGGCCATGAATTACATTTTTGTACCAATTTGGGGTCATGCGGGGTTGTCGCTGTCGATTGGTCTGGGGGCTTGTTTGAATGCGGGCATTTTGAGTGTTTTGCTGGCGCGCCGCGGTGATTTGGGTGGCTCAGCGGGCTGGATGACTTTTTTTGCTAAGCTGTGCGTGGCTTTGCTTGTGTTGGCGGCGGTTTCGTATGGCTTGAGCCAGCAAGTGGATTGGATCGGTTTGGGACAGGCGGGTGATTTTGCACCAAAAATCCAGCGCTTGGCGTGGCTGTTTGGCATCATTGTGGTGAGTGCGGTGGCTTATTTTGCGGTGTTGTTTGCGTTGGGTTTTCGTTTCCGTGATTTCAAGCTGGTGGCCAAAGGTTGATTGGGGTGTGGTTGTGTTGGTGCCGCCAAGATTGGGAGCCCGATTTTACAGGTCACACATGCTTCCTCCCAAATGCCAATTTATGATGAGCGGTTGTGTGTTGCCCAATGCAGCATTTTTTGCAACAGTCCTTTAAATTTAAATTAGAAACGGTTTTTCTATGTCATCGGTTTCTCAGACATCTTCTCCGCTTAAGCCTAAACGCACGTTACGCAATGGTTTGTTGCTGTTATCCGCCGTAGCGTTGGTCGCGTTCATCGGTTTTCGTGTGTATCAGGCGCAGGCGCGTGCGGGTAAGGCCAAAGTGGCACCTGTGACCGTGATGCAGTTGAAAGTCGCTGAGTTGGTGACGGTTCAGCCCAGCGCATTTGAGCAAACTTTGCCTTTATCGGGTGCGCTGGATCCCTATACGCAGGCCGTTGTCAGCGCGCGTGCGAGCGGTGAAATTCAGACTGTGAATGTGCGTGAAGGTCAATCGGTCAAAAAGGGTCAGGTTTTGGCGGCTCTGGTGAGCACCACTTATCAGGCACAGTATCAGCAGGCGGTGTCGAATGTGGCTTCAGCAAAAAGTGCACTTGATTTGGCACAAAAAGACTACAACAACAATGCAGCGTTGGTCAAAGAAGGTTTTATTTCTCAGATGGCGTTGCAAAAATTGGACGTGGCTTTGGCCAATGCCAGCGCGCAATTGCGCAATGCAGAAGAGGCGCAAGTGATTGCCCGCCGCGCCTTGGGCGAGGCGACCATCATCGCACCTGTGTCGGGTGTGATTTCGGCCAGTAAGGTCAATGCGGGCGACACGGTGGCGATTGGTTCGGCGATGTTCAGCATTGTCAATACAGATCGGTTTGAATTGGTGGCCCCCATTTCTGCGGAGCAGATCGGCGCATTGCACCCCGGGCAAACGGTTCAGTTGACCAGTGCCGGCGTGGCTCAGCCATTTGTTGGGCGCGTTGATCGGATCAATCCAGCGGCACAAAATGGCTCACGCAGCTATTCGGTGTATATTGCCGTCGACAACACCACTGGACAGCTCAAATCGGGCATGTTTGCTCAAGGACAGATTGTGCTGGCTGCGCGCGCCAATGCGTTGACGGTGCCTGCAACAGCGATTCACACCGTCGGTTCGCGCCGTTTTGTTTACATCCTTAAAGAAGGTAAATTGGCGGAGCAGGATGTCACTTTGGGGGCGCGTGCCAGTGATGCGATTGATGCGCCTGTTGAAATTGCATCTGGTGTGTCCCATGGTGATCAAGTGGTGCGCTTGGATTTGGGCGTGTTGAAAGTGGGTGTGGATGTGCAGGTCGTTGCTGAGAATGCGGGCGCTGCTGAGTCCACAGCCGAAGCCAAACCTTAAGCCGCTCCCAATCGACATCAAGCAGCATTGGAGCCGCAGGGACAAGTGGCATCCAGCATCCATTTGCCCTGTGATTGAAGTTGTTGACAATGGAATTGCGATAACAATGGCGCACAATCAACTGCTTGATGTGAATGGTTGTGAGCACGTTGTGGTTAAAATTGACCAGAGTTTATTAATCGAGGGCCGCCGACGGATCCCGTTTCCCCTCGATGTTGTTGTTTCAATACAATTATAAAAGGCATGCCATGTGGTTCACCCGTGTGAGTATTAAAAACCCGATTTTCGCCACCATGGTGATGCTCGCACTCATCGTGCTGGGCATCATGGGGTACAAGCGCATGGCGGTTGATCAAACGCCAGAAGTCGAATTTCCAATCATTGTGGTGCAAACCAATTACGATGGAGCGGCGCCGACCTCGGTTGAAAATGACGTGTCGCGTCCGATTGAGGAATCATTGAATACGGTGGGTGGGATCAAAACCTTGACCTCGCGTTCATATGAAGGCATCTCTGTGGTGACCGCCCAATTTGAATTGGGCACCAACATGAACAAGGCCATGCAGGACGTTCGTGGCAAAATTGACAAGCTTAAATCCAGTTTGCGTGATGAGGTGGATGATCCTGTGGTGACGCAAGTGGATCCAACGGCGGTGGCGATGATGTCCTTGGTGATTTCAGGCGATGCCCGTCGCAGCTTGCGTGACTTGACCGACATTGCCGACAACACGATTGTGCCCAAAGTTCAAACGGCACGCGGTGTCGGTGATGTGACGATTTTAGGGGGCGTGAAGCGTCAGGTCAACATCATCTTGGATGCCAACAAACTTGAAAGTTTGGGGGTGACGGCCAGCGAAGTGGCGAATGCGATCAAGGCCAACAATCAAGAATTGCCCGCGGGTACGATTGACAACAATGAAAAACAAATCATTGTGCAAGTCAAAGGGCGGATTACGGACTTGCAAGATTTTCGCCGGATTGTGGTGGCCACACGCGGCGCACAACCTGTGTACTTGGAGCAGGTTGCTGCGGTTGAAGACGGCATCAAGGAACGCAGCAGTGCATCGTTAGTCGATGGTGTACCGACCTTGGCGTTGAGCATCATTAAATCAAGCGGCACCAACACCATGGAAGTGGCTGATAACGTTCGCGCCATGTTGGCTGATTTACAAAAAACTTTGCCTGCTGATATCAAAATCTCAACCCGCACCGACCAGTCAAAAACCATCAAATCGGCGGTGGATGATGTGCGCAATACGATTTTTGAAGGTGCTTTGCTGACCATCGGCATTGTGTTTTTGTTTCTGCACTCATGGCGCAGCACAGTCATCACGGCTTTGACTTTGCCCGTGGCGATGATTGGCACATTTGGCTTCATTTATTTATTGGGTTTCACCATCAACACCATGACGTTAATGGCTTTGTCATTGTCGGTGGGCTTATTGATTGATGATGCGATTGTGGTGCGTGAAAACATCGTGAGGCATGTGCAAATGGGCAGCGATCACTACACGGCTTCGCTTGAAGCGACCAAAGAAATTGGCCTTGCGGTGTTGGCCACCACATTGAGTATCGTTGCGGTATTTTTGCCGTTGGGTTTCATGAAAGGCATCATTGGGCAGTTTTTTCATCCGTTTGCGATCACCGTGGTGATTGCGGTTTTATTGTCGATGTTTGTTTCATTCACCTTAGATCCGATGCTGTCCAGCGCATGGTTTGACCCCGATGCCCACAAGCCTTTGGAGAAAAAACGCGGCGCAAAAATGCTCGTGTGGTTTGAGGGGCACGTTGAGGATTTCAGCAACATGTATCAACGCATGTTGCGCTGGGCGCTGAAACATCGGATTAAAACCTTATTGATCGCGTTGGCGACATTCGCCATCAGCCTGCCGATTGTCAAAGTGATTGGTTCTGAGTTTTTGCCGCAGACCGATCAATCGGAAATGAATGTTCGCTTTAAAACCCCTGTGGGCACCACATTGGATCAAACCACGAACAAGGTGCGTCAAGTGCAAGCGGTGATGAAGTCGGAATTTCCCGACATTGATTATACGTTTGCGCGCATTGGTGGTGGCACGAGTGGTTCAAATGTGGCCAATATTTATGTGAAATTGCAACCCTTGAGTCGACGCTCGCATTCTTTGGAAGAAATGAAAAGCATTGTTCGTCAGCGTTTGGTGCAGATTGGTGGCATCAGCATTTCTAAAGTTTCTGGGCAAGAAGGGGGACCCGCTGGTGCTGGGAAGCAAATCATTTTTAACATCAAAGGGCCTGATTTGGCTAAACTGGAAGCGTACAGCGCTGAGGCACTCAACAAGCTCAAAGGCGTGCCAGGCATGGTCGATTTAGAGTCATCGGTGGCTGAGAAAAAACCCGCAATGGATTTGAAAATCGATGCCCAGCGTGCCGCTGATTTGGGTGTGAACACCAGTGGTTTGGCGACCAGTGTATCGGGTTTGGTCACGGGAACAAGCGCAGGCACGTGGCGTGCCCCGAACGATGAGGATTACAGCATCAGTTTGCGTTTGAATGAAAATCAGCGCATGCGCCCAGAAGACATTGCCAATTTACGCATCGCCAATGGCGCCATGGGCAGTGATGGCACACCCACATTGGTGCGCGTGGGAGACATTGCTCAAGTGGTGCAAAGCAGCACATCCAATGAAATTGTCCGCGAAAATCTGGTGCGTCGCATTCAGTTGGATGCCAACCCCATGGGACGCAGTTCGGGTGAAGTGTCAGCCGATATGGATGCTGTGCTCAAGCAAATCAATTGGGCGCCGGGTTACAGCTTTGAAGCCGCAGGTGATTCCAAAGACCAAGCCGAGTCCGCAGGCTACGCGCTTGGTGCTTTGGGCTTGGGGGTGATTTTCATTTACATGGTGCTTGCCTCGCAATTTAACAGTGTGCTGCAGCCGATTGCGATCATGAGCACTCTGCCTTTGTCTTTGATTGGCGTGTTTTCAGCTTTGCTGTTGTTCAAATCAAGTTTGAACATGTTTTCTGTGGTGGGCTTTGTGTTGCTGATGGGCTTGGTGACAAAAAATGCCATTTTATTGATTGATTTTATCAATCAAGCACGCGCCAGCGGTTCGGGGCGTGAAGAGGCGATTTTGGATGCAGTCAAAATCCGTTTGAGGCCCATTCTAATGACCACCTTGGCGATGGTGTTTGGCATGTTGCCGATGGCGTTGGCCTTGGGTGAGGGCTCTGAGCAGCGGGCGCCGATGGGGCAAGCCGTAATTGGAGGCACCATCACCTCCACATTGTTGACCCTGGTGGTTGTTCCTGTTGTGTATACTTATTTGGATGATTTTGGCGTTAAGGTTAAAAAGTTTTTTGCTAAAGATGATGCAGCCACTTCATATACCCATTAAAATGATGTTTGAATAAAAAGATATATGAGCGATTGCCCCCTACGGATTGGGGTTCGCAGATGGATTGGGTTGCTCTTGGGTGTTGTGGGCTTTTTGCTCAACACCTCAGACCCTCTTTTAAGCGTGGGCACAAGTGGGTGGATTTTTTGCGATGGGCATGTGTGATTGACAGAGTGATAGACATGCATGATTCGGCTGTTGAGTGAGCTGAATGAATTGAACCGATTGATTGGATGAGGCTGGTATGAAACGTGATGCATTATTTAATATGATTGAACAACAAATCCGCCCATGGGATGTGAGCCAGCCTGATGTGTTGCGTGCTTTGCATGATGTGCCGCGCGCGGGTTTTTTGCCTTTGTCACATCGGGCTTTTGCATACATGGACACAGAGTTGCCTTTGGTGATCGATGGCATTGACACGCACACCACCCTGTTGACGCCACGTGTTTTGGCACGAATTGTACAAGCCGTTGACCTCAAAAAGACTGAAACAGCCGCTCAAGTGGGTTTGGGTGATGGCTATTTGACGGCATTGTTGGCGAAATTTGCTAAAAGTGTCACCGTATTTGAGCTGAATGAAACCATTTTGCATTTTGCACAACACAATTTAAATCAACATGCTGTGCGCAATGTGAATTATGAACTGAGCAACGGTTTGAAAAATGGAACCGATCAATACGATGTGTTGGTTTTGGCAGGCAGTGTGGCGGAATTGCCCCAAGGCTTGAAACAACGAATTGGGGTTGGGGGGCGTTTGTTTGCCATTGTGGGTTGCGAAGATGCCGCCATGATGCAGGCCGTGCTGGTTAAGCGCACGTCAGAGACAAGCTGGACACAAGACACTTTATTTGAAACGGTTGCGCCTGCTTTGACGCAAACACACACACACAGCGCTTTCGCATTTTAAAACAAACGAGCCACATGAAACAGAACACCATTTATTGCCTCTTGATTGCCGCTTTGGGTCTAAGCGCATTGGCAGCCAATACCGCCAATGCGCTTGATTTAGAGCAAGCTTTTCAAGCGGCGCTCGCCAACGACCCCACCTACCAAGCGGCCATTGCTCAAAAGGGTGTGACCGATGCACAAAAAAAGCAAGCGCGTGCCGCATTGTTGCCGACGATCAGCTTGTCGGGCAGCTATTTGCACACCAACACACGCTACACCGACACATTTTTAAGCAACGCAGGGCGGGTTGTTAAAACCTATCCCGCCAATTTGATGATTTCCATGAGCCAACCTTTGTTGCAATGGGATAAAATCACGGGTTACAAACAAATCGATTTGAATGTCAGTGGCGGCGTATTGCAGTTGGCACAAGCACGGCAAGACCTCATCAACCGCACCATTCAAGCGTATTTCACCGCCTTGCTGGCCGAAAAAAACGCCACCATTGCGGCCGAGCAAGAGCGCAACACAGGAATTCAGTTGAAAATTGTCAAACGCAGCTTTGAGGTCGGCAATACCACGGTGATCGACACCCACGAGGCCGAAGCCGCTTACTATCGCGCCAAGGCAGCCGCCATCAATGCACAAAGCACAGCCATCAATGCGCGCTCAGCACTGGGTGACATGATGGGGCAAACACTCGATGAGCGTGAACCGATTGACACATTGAATGCACCCCTGCGTTTGAAAATGCCCATCCCTGACACACAAGACAAATGGGTTGCGCGTGCACGTGAGGAGGCTTATGCCGTACAACTGGCAAAAATCGCCTATCAAGTGGCCGAGCTGGAGGTCAAGCGCAAAGCGCAGCAGCGTTTGCCGACCATTAATTTGACCGCCAATCAAACATGGAAAAGCACCAGTTTAAAACGGGTGAATGACTCCAGCACCAGCGTCCAAAATTTTGGCGTGGAAATGTCCATGCCGATTTTTGATGGTGGCCTCATCAGCGCGCAAGTGCTTGAAGCTGAAGCATTGAAAACCAAAAGCTATCAAACCATGCGCAGCACTGAAACACAAGTGGCTCAGGCCACGCGCACGGCCTACAACCAAGCCGTATCTGGATTGGCCACGATCGCCGCTTTGGAGTCAGCCAAACAATCCGCAGCCGCATCCGTGAAATCCAATGAAATTGGCCGTTCTTTGGGCATGCGCATCAACATTGACGTGCTCAATGCCGAGCAAACCCATGCGCAGACCCAATACGATTTGGCGCAAGCGCAGTACAATACCGTCATGGGCAATGTGAATCTAAAAGCAGCCATTTCAAGGTTGAGCGATGAGGACATTCGATTCATCAATGGCTTATTGGATCACAAGCGCGCTGCACTGGGCGCAGTGAAAACCACTGTGGACGACAACCTCAACCGAACGTTGGATCCGATGCCGATTGAAAGTGTTTCAAAAGGGTTTTCAAAGGCACTGATTTCACCTGGCAAGCCTGCAACCACTCCAGTGCCTCCAACAATTAAAGCACCCAAGGCCTTACAAAAAGACCCGTCAAAAGTCTTAAAAGTGACGGAAGGATCAAACCTGATGAAAGCGCCTTCCGCAGAGTCCACCGCTGTTTCAGCTCCAGCCGAATCCCTTGGCGCCGAGTTCACCCAAGTGGCTGAAGGCGTCAATGGTGGTTATGCCAATGGGTTGTTGGCGAATGGCACGCTAAAGCGTGCAAAACAAGTGGCCTGGTCGGATGTGACGCCACACTGATTCCGGTGCTTTTTAATGCACAGATGTAAAACTTTGTCGTATGATGGTGTATTTTTAAATGCAGTGATTTTTTAGGAGGACATCATGTTGGAGCATGTCACGATCGATGATGAAAATGAAATTGTGGGTGCGCACATCACCATTGTGTATTGTCGTTTATGCAATTGGATGTTGCGTGCCAATTGGATGGCACAGGAACTGTTGTCCACTTTTGCCGACGAAATCACTGAAATCACATTGAAGCCACGCATGGGTGGGATCTTTGAAATTTGGATTGCCCGTGAGGATCAGTACGATGGCGAACCGCAACGCCTGTGGTCGCGTAAAGATGATGGCGGTTTCCCAGACATTAAAGTGCTTAAACAAAAAGTGCGTGATGTTGTTGCACCAGATCGTTCTTTGGGGCATGTGGATGGTTTTGAAGCGGAGTCTCACCATCAATGACCGCATGTTTTGGATGCGTGTGATGCGGAAATCAAAGTTTTTTTGTGAAAGAGGGCTGATTGTCAAGAAAGCTTTAATAAAATGAATTAAGGCGAAAGGCTCTTTTATAAATGAGACTATAATAAAAGATGATCTGTATGATGGCTATACTTTTGGGGTAAAGAATGATCCGAATTGCTGTTCTTGATGACAACAACACACACTCACAAATGGTCGAGCAGGCCTTAATAGGCGCCCCGCACAATTGGGATGAGCCCATTGAAGTGCTGTCTTTTGAAAGTGGCGTGGCCTTGTTGGAGCGCATCAAGACAGAGACCTTTGACTGCATCATCCTCGATCGCGTGGTGCCAGACATGAGCGGCGACGTCATTTTGCAGTGGGTGCGTCAGTACCGAAAGCAATATATTCCTGTCATCATGCTCACCAGCCGCAAGAGCGGCCAAGAGCTGGTTGAGTTGTTGAATGCAGGTGCTGATGAGTACATGGTCAAACCATTTTACCCAGACGAGTTACTGGTTCGGGTCAAGCGCCTGATTGATCGATCAAAAATGACACCGCAAAACGCATCTCCGCAGGATCAGGCCGCTCAAGCCAAACGTGGACAAGTGTATACACTACACGGCGCGCTGTTCGATGATTTTAACCTCACTGTTGACCATGCCAGTCAACTGATTAAACTGACAGAACGAGAGTATAATCTGGCCAAACTGTTATTTGAAAATGTGGGTGTCAATTTATCGCGTGAATTTATTTTACAACGCATTTGGAACAAAGACACAAAAGAGGCGGGGCGCTCTTTGACCACGCACATTCATTTGATTCGAGATAAACTTGAATTGACTGTTGATAATGGCTGGGCTTTGCGTCCTGTATATGGTTTTGGTTATCGACTGGATTCTTTTAATAACAGCCCCACACTCACATGATGCGTTTTAAAAGCGTAAAGCGCATTTGAAAGCACGCCTTTTTTTATGAAAAAAGTACTTTGGGTCACTCAACTACAAGCACTCATGTGTATGGGTGTCTTTGTCTCGCCTATTGCATATGCGCAAGAAGTGTGTGATGGCGACCCCTTGGTCAATGTTCCTCGAAAAGTCCAGTCGGCTGGCAAAGGCCATCATGTACATAAAGTCAAGCGTGTGCGCGCTCCCAATCCCACGCTCATTTCGCAGCATGGTGATGTGCAGTTGAGAGATGCCAGTGGCAAGTCCCGTCCACTTTTGGATGCCAGTGGTCAGCTCACCGCCATCAAGAATGGGGATACTTTGCAAACGTTGGGTGACGGTTTCACCAGCATTCGTTCCAGCGATGGGAGCCGTTTGGTCATTCCGAGCAACTCCACGGTGTATTTGAAACGCATCAGCCAAGCGCCCATACAAATTGAACTCAAGCAGGGACGTGTTGAAAATTATGTGGCCGATTCAAGCAAATCGACGGCCAAAAATAAAGCCAAAACCAGTTATCAAATTCGCACACCTGCGGTGACATTGAGCGTCCGGGGCACACAATTTCGTGTTCAATACAACGAGGGTGAAAACGTAGCACGAACAGCCATTTCAGATGGCTTGGTGGCTGCGCAACGGCCATCGGTGTGCGCTGCGGCCACCTTGCTTGAACGTGGGGATGGCGCATTGGTTTCTCAGCAGGGCATTAAAAAAGTGCCCATGTTGCCAGCCCCTGATTTGTCAGGATTGTCTCCTGTGGTGCGCGGTGATGACATGGGATTTAAGCTGCCCGCCATGGACAAAGCGGTTCAATACCATATCCAAGTGGCTTATGATGAACAGTTTTTGTCTGTGGTAAAAGAGGGGTACAGCAAAACGCCAGATTTGAAGTTAAGCCATTTGGACAGTGGGTTCTATTTCGTCAGGTTCACTGCGATTGATGCCAATGGCATTGAGGGCTTTGCCAGCAGTGACCATTTCTTGTATCAGCCCGATACGCCGTACTAAATCATGACGGCCACACCTTCTTCTATGCCTGAAAAGAGCCGCTTGCGGCTCTTTTTTGAATGGATGCTTATCCTTGTGCTGCTGCTGGGTTCAGGTGCTTTTATTAAAATTCACGGCACCTTTGATGCTTTGGATCAGGTCACATACGATGGTTTGATGTGGCAAATGGAGCAACCCGCAGATGAACGAATCGTTTTGGTTGAAATCGATGATGCCAGTTTAAATCAAATGGGTCGTTGGCCGTGGTCGCGTGAAGTGCATGCACAATTTTTGGATGTGATTAAACCCGCCCATCCAAAAGGTGTCTTGATGGACATTTTGTTCGTTGAGCCATCCAGCCCCAAAGCTGACAATGCAATGGCGCAGTCGGCGAAAAACTTATCCAAATGGGTTTTGCCCGCTTTATTGACCTCGGCGAATGGCAATATTTTGGATTTGGGGCATCCAGAAGACGGCATTCAACTGCAAATGCCCATTCAGCCTTTACTGCAACATGCTCAGGTGGGGTTGGCCACTGCAGCGCCTGACTCAGACAACACGGTGCGCAGAATATACATGGGTTATGATTTACAAGGTCAAGTATTGCCCACGATGAGCGCATTGCTTTTGGATGGACGCGAGGCATCACGGGTGGATCAAGTGCTCATTCCCTATACGGGGGGCATGAACCATTATGAACGGGTCAGTTACACCGATGTGCTGAGTGGTACGGTGCCTGCATCGAGGTTCCAAGATCGATATGTTTTTGTGGGCGCAACGGCAGTGGGTTTGGGCGATTTGCATAAAACACCCTTTGGCATCATGTCGGGTGTTGAGATTCATGCCAATGTGTTTGATGGTTTACTCAATCAGCGCAGCTTAAGCATGTTGGAGTCAAAAAAAATGGTGATGTTGTACACACTGTTGCCCTTGCTGCTGCTGATGCTTGGTTTCTTGTTCATCAATGAGACATGGCATTTTTATTGGTTGTTGGCATGGGTCGGCATGTGGCTTGGGCTGTGCGCCTATTTATTGACGTGGCAGCACCTGTGGGCCTCCCCTGTCACGACGATATTGCTCTTGGTGGTTGCCTATATTTTGTGGAGTTGGCGAAGAATTGCCGCCATGATGCGCTATTTTGAAGGGCAATTGAGGGGGATTCAGATTCAATTGCCTGATTCAAACATTGAGATTGAGCACCGCAGCAATGCACACACGTTGCAAGGGGTCATTGAGCACATTGACCGTTTGCAATCTGCTCAACAGCAAATCCAAGTGCAAAACCGAGAGTTGATCGACTATTTATCGCATGATTTGCGCACGCCGCAGGTTTCAATCTTGTCGGCCATTGCCATGCACAAAAGCAACCCTGAGCAAATGCCCCATGATGTTTTATTTGCTCAAATCACAGAAAATGCGCAAGACACATTGCAATATGCACGTGATTTGGTTGAGCTCAATCATGCTCAAACAGGAGACTTGGTGTATGAAGAGCATCAAATTCAATATTTAATAGACTACGCTGTAGAACGAATTAATGTTCAAGCGCAGGAAAAACACATTCGAATCAATGTATTGCGTCATAATGATTTGGCTGCTTGGGTGCTGGTGGATGGTGAGTTGATTGAACGCGCGATCATCAATTTAATCAGTAATGCCATTCGCTACAGCCCAGAGCACAGCACAGTCAGCATTCAACTGCAATACGATGAAATCAGCCAGCCCCACTGGATATCCCTGCTCATCACAGATCAAGGCGTGGGCATGAGCGCTTCGCTTCAACAGTCCTTACTCCAAGGCCTTCACGAGAAAAAGATGCCCTCGCAACAGGCGGCACCCGACGCAGGGGGCAGCATGGGCATTGGTTTGCGCATGGTGCAATCTATTGTTCGTCGACATCACGGACGACTTCAAATTAAAAGTGATCTGGGTCAAGGCTGCACGGTCACCATGTCTTTGCCATTGATTGATTGAAATACACGCCAATATAATAAAAATAATTGTGGATTGTCGATCAATCTTTTTGGGTGTAAGTAATTACACTTAATATCGGTCATGCTTGAAATGGTCATTTCAAAAAATAAAACGCTGTCATTTAAGTAATTGTTTTGATCAATTGTTTTTTTATCAATCTTATTGCTTCACAATTTAAGCACGATTGTGCATTTGTGTTGTATACCCATATTTTATTTTTCTTTAATTGCTTATTTCGTCAATTTAAGCTTTTTATTTTTTAATTTTTAGTGTTTCTTAATTAAAAAATTAATTTAACTTTTTGATTTTCTGAAAAGTGTTGTTTTAATACGTCATTTTTATGGTCTGTTGGACTGCTTTTTTTGTGGTTTTATGTAGAAAATGGCGGTAGAATAAAAAATAAACTGTATTTTTATCAATAATATTCATTATTTTTAACCAATTGTTTTAAATCATTGAATTTTATTCTGAAGCACTGTTTTTTTTATGTGAAAATCAATACACTAAAACAAGTGTTTTTATACTTAGTAATTTTTATTCTGAATTGCTGGGATTGCCGTCTGACATTGAATCATCAAGTGCTGCTTTAATTGGCTTCTTGCACCGCAGTTGTCGGCTTGGTTGGCTCAATTTTTTTACATCAGTACTTATCTTTGGGGTACGCTATGAACTTGAATTTTCGCAGTATTTTTAATGAATTAACAGGCGCGTGGGTCGCAGTTCCTGAAATCGCCACATCAAAAGGTAAAAAAAGCTGACGTGCTGTTGTGGCTGTTGTTGTGGCGCTTGCCGCCATCCCACTTTCTGAAACAGCGGAAGCTCAGGTGATCATTGGCTCAACGGACACTGCGACAAACTCAGCAACAGCAGGTGCTGGCGGTCGCCTTTATCAAGGGGTACTCAATCGCATGACGGGTGCGGCTCCGATTACGGATTATTTGGGCAGTGCTTCAGGGCAGTCACCAGATGCGGTGATTATTGGTAACAAAAACTTTGCTTATCAAGGTTCTGTTGTTGTCGGTTATGCCAACACGGCGGGTGTCAATACCCTAGATACTTTTGCAAGCTACATTTTGGGTGTGGACAACAGTGCGACAGGTGCTTTTGATACAGCCATCGGTGTGCAAAATATCGCCAATGCGACCGCTGCAATCGTGATCGGTGTGGCCAACACTTCAACGGGCAATACAGCACTTGCCATGGGTCGACAATCGACAGCGTCAGGCAATTATTCGATAGCACAAGGCAATGTGGCTCAAGCCACCAGTACGGGTGCGATTGCCTTGGGTGATTCGGCTTTTGCATCGGGCAATTCATCCGTGGCGATCGGCTCATCCAATGGTGCGAGTGCCCTTTATGAAGCGGCATCGCAAACCTTGGCTTCGGGGGCTCGTGCCGTTGCTTTGGGTTCTGCCAGCAAGGCCACTGGCAGCCAGTCCATTTCTTTGGGTTATGCCGCGACCAGCCCTGGGGCTGATGCGATTGCCATGGGTACAAGTGCAACAGCACTGACAGCAGGCGCTATAGCATTTGGTCGAAGTGCCGTTGCTACTGGTACCAGTGATTCGGTCATGACGTACGTGCAAAATTGGAGTGGCTCGACTATTCGAAGTTCGGACATTGTAAATGGTGCTTCCATTGCAATGGGTACGCAAAGTCTGGCCAGCGGAAGAAACGCTGCGGTGGCCATTGCATCCAATGCGACAGCTTCAGGTGAAACATCAATTGCCATTGGTGGGGCTTCTGCTGCAAGTGGTCGTACAGGCGTGGCCATTGGCGCGGGGACATTGGCCGCTGGCGATTCGGCACTGGCATTGGGCAACACATCTTGGGCCGCGGGTGATCAATCGGTTGCAGCAGGTGCTGGTGCGTACGGCCAGGCTGCAGAGACGGTGGCCATCGGTAAATCTGCTTTTGCAATGGGCACTGGCACCATTGCGATGGGTTCTTTCGCAGGCATTGGTTCAAATACAGCCACCAATAATTCCAATATCAGCATTGGTGTCAAAGCAGGTCAAAGCGTGACGGGCAATAACAACGTTGCCCTCGGTTCATCCGCGGGTGTGGGCATCACGGCATCAGACACCGTCAATATTGGCACCGGCTCTTCAGCCAGTGGACAACAATCGATCAGTATTGGTTACAAAAACGTGGTGTCTGGCGCAAAATCGGGTGCCATTGGCGACCCCACCACAATCACAGGAAACGGCTCATATTCGGTCGGTAACGACAACACCATCTCAGTCAACAACTCATTTGCTTACGGTAGCAATATCAGCATTACTGCGGCAGCCAATACGATCAATGGCAATGTGGTGTTGGGTAACAACTCAGCAGATGACGCATATGCACAAATCACAAGCGGAACTGTGGGTGGCGTGACATACGGCAGCTTTGCAGGCACTGCAAAAGGTGTGGTCTCTGTCGGTGCAGCGGGCAACGAACGTCAAATCGTCAACGTGGCCCCTGGTGAAATCAGCGCCACATCAACGGATGCGATTAATGGATCACAACTGTATTTTGGATTGAGTACAACCCAAAGTACGGTGGCATCATTGTCAACGGTGACATCAACGGGCTTCAGCACAACGAAAAGTGCCGTGGCATCCCTTTCTACTCTGTCAGGCAGTACGGTCGCATCACTGTCAACTGTGACATCAACAGGTTTGAGTGCTGTGGGTTCTGCCGTGGCATCCTTATCAGCAGCGACGGGTAGCTCAATTGCTTCGTTGTCGACGTCGACTTCAGCAGGCTTGAGCACAGTGAGCTCAACAGTGGCTTCTTTGTCAGCTGCCACAGGCAGTTCGGTGGCTTCATTGTCAACATCGACTTCAGCAGGCTTGAGCACAGTGAGCTCAACAGTGGCTTCTTTGTCGGCTGCCACAGGCAGTTCGGTGGCCTCATTGTCAACATCGACATCAGCAGGCTTGAGCACAGTGAGTTCAACAGTGGCTTCTTTGTCGGCTGCCACAGGCAGTTCGGTGGCCTCATTGTCAACGGTGACATCAGCAGGCTTCAGCACGATTGATTCAACAGTGGCTTCTTTGTCAACAGTGACAGGCAGTTCAATTGCCTCATTGTCAACGGCGACATCAACAGGTTTCAGTGCTGTTGATTCGACGGTGGCTTCATTGTCAACAGTGACAGGCAGTTCAATTGCCTCATTGTCAACATCGACATCAGCAGGCTTCAGCACGGTTGGCTCAACAGTGGCTTCATTGTCAACAGTGACAGGAAGTTCAATTGCCTCATTGTCAACGGCGACATCAGCAGGATTGAGCACAGTGAGCTCAACAGTGGCTTCTTTGTCCGCCGCCACAGGCAGTTCTGTGGCCTCATTGTCAACGGCGACATCAGCAGGCTTCAGCACGATTGATTCAACAGTGGCTTCATTGTCAACAGTGACAGGCAGTTCAATCGCCTCATTGTCAACGGCGACATCAACAGGTTTCAGTACCGTTGATTCGACTGTCGCTTCGTTGTCAACGTCAACGTCAACAGGCTTCAGCACCGTTGATTCGACTGTCGCTTCGTTGTCAACTTCGACATCAACAGGCTTCAGCACAGTGGATTCGACTGTGGCTTCGTTGTCAACCGCGGCAGGTAGTTCAGTGGCTTCGTTGTCAACGTCAACGTCAACAGGCTTCAGCACAATTGATTCAACAGTGGCTTCGTTGTCAACGTCAACGTCAACTGGTTTCAGTACCGTTGATTCGACTGTCGCTTCGTTGTCGACTTCAACGTCAACTGGCTTCAGCACAATTGATTCAACAGTGGCTTCGTTGTCGACTTCAACGTCAACAGGCTTCAGCACAGTGGATTCGACTGTGGCTTCGTTGTCGACTTCGACTTCAACAGGCTTCAGCACAATTGATTCAACAGTGGCTTCATTGTCAACGTCAACGTCAACTGGTTTCAGTACCGTTGATTCAACTGTCGCTTCGTTGTCAACTTCGACTTCAACAGGCTTCAGCACAGTGGATTCAACTGTCGCTTCGTTGTCAACGTCAACGTCAACTGGTTTCAGCACCGTTGATTCGACTGTCGCTTCGTTGTCAACTTCGACATCAACTGGTTTCAGCA
>ERZ724525.575-NODE-575-length-21113-cov-4.067955_pt1 | contig 21113 bp, 17 predicted proteins | sample MGYA00376058_ERZ724525 | MGnify/ENA primary metagenome ERZ724525 (study PRJEB28724, sample SAMN07190888) | wastewater metagenome | isolation source: influent of sewage treatment plant in Hong Hong | place: USA: Christiansburg, Virginia | collected 2016-03-01 ... | reverse complement strand
TTGGAATGGCGTTTCTCATGAGCCAGATCAGGCCGGTTTTCTTCGATGGTGCGGCCTTGCGCCAATTGACCCAACTGCCGTTGCTGGGGGTGGTGGATTTAATCCCCAGTAATGCGTTTCGTCAGCGTGAATCGAGAAGCTTTAAGCGATTCATCGCGGCCTTGCTTGCACTCGTTTTGCTCTACGCGGGTGGGATGCTTGCGCTGTCCTACTTCTCGGGCCTTCTTGGGTGACATGCCATCATGACAAGTTCCATTGAAAAAGCGGCGCAGCGGCTTGAACAATTGCGAAAAGCGGGTGTGCCTGTGCCGGGTAATGTGGTGCGGCATGAAGAAATCCCTGCTCCGAGCGCCGAGCAGCAATCAGCCAAATTTTCACCGGCAGAAGATGTTGTCATCGATGTGCAGCGGGGCGTGCCAGCTTCCAAAAGCGTGCACATTGATTTGACGGCATTGGCTGCGGCTGGATTTGTTACTCCCAATGCGCCCCGCTCCGCCACGACAGACCAGTTTCGTGTCATCAAACGGCCACTGCTGGAAAATGCAACGGGCAAAGGCGCCTCGCTGGTAGCCAATGGCAACCTCATCATGGTGACCAGTTCGTTACCCGGGGAGGGCAAGACCTTCACGGCGATCAACCTGGCCATGAGTCTGGCAATGGAGCTGAACCATACGGTGATGCTCGTTGATGCCGATGTTGCACGCCAGTCCATCATGAAAACACTGGGCCTGCCCCCGGCACCCGGCTTGCTGGACTTGTTGTTGGACGACAAGATCGGCTTGCCTGACGTACTGTTGCGCACCAATATAGATAATTTCACGCTGTTGCCAACGGGCCTTCCGAACCCGCGTGCGACGGAATTGCTGGCCAGCGATGCCATGGTCGCACTGCTCAATGACATGGGCAAGCGCTACAGCGACCGCATCATCATTTTCGATTCCCCCCCATTGCTGCTGACCACGGAAGCGCGGGTTTTGGCCAGTCACATGGGCCAGGTTGTCATCGTCGTGCAGGCTGAAAAAACGCTGCAGTCGCAAGTTCAGCATGCCCTGTCCACCATTGAGGCTTGCCCCATCAGGCTCATGGTGCTCAACCAGGCGCGTAGCCGTGGCCTGGGTGCTTATGGCTATGGGTATGGCTACGGCTATGGCTACGATCGATTAGTGGGCGAGTCCAGCATGGCTACTGCCGCGGCGTGACGGAAATAGGAGTGTTCGCGTGAACCGCCCTTATCGCTACACCGCAAGTCCTCCCTTGGTTCGCTGGGCATCACTCGCTTTGGCAGCCGCTCCAGCGTTTCTTTCTGGCACCGTCACCGCACAACAAGAAGATGTGCAGGCAGCAACAAGTCAACCCAGCGTGGTATTCGAGCCGCGTGTTTCTGTGCAGCACACCATTACCAATAATGCACGGCTCGATGCAACCGGTGACAGTGATCAGGTGACAGAGGTGATCCCAGGTTTTCAGCTGATCAGCAACACGGCACGTGTCAAAGGGTTTGTTGATTACTCACTGCACGACACCTATTACGCGCGGGAGTCAAGGTTTAATCAGATCCGGCACAACCTGAATGCCAACGCGGTCGTCGAAGCGATCGAGCAGTGGGCTTTTTTCGATGTGGCCGCCGTCGTCGCTTCTCAGCCTATATCGGCCTTCGGCCCACCGGTGGATGGTTCCCCTGCCAATCCCAATGCTTCGCAGACGTCGAGTTTTCGACTTTCTCCTTACCTGCGAGGCCGCATTGGAGCCGAGGTGGACTATGAGGCGCGTTACAGTGTGCAAGATACCCGCACCAAGGCAGACAGTCGATCTGATGTCACTACGCAAGACTGGCTCTTGCATCTGGGTAGCCGAGAAAGCGGGAAAATCCTGGGTTGGGCCGTAGATGCCAGCAACCAGGTCGCCGATTATTCACTCGGTCGGAGCATTGAAACCACCGCGGTGCGTGCGCGGGTGAATATTGCGATGACGCCGCAGTTGGTCGTTACGGGGATTGGCGGAACCGAAACCACCAACCAGATGTCGCCCACACGCGAGTCTCACAGCATTGCAGGGTTCGGTGCTACGTGGCAGCCATCGGAGCGGTCCCGACTGTCCTTCGAACGCGAGAGCCGATTTTTCGGCGAAGCCCACAACGCATTACTGGAGCATCGCACTGGGCGCACTGTCTGGCGCTACACCGATGTCAAGGCCATTTCCAATGGGTTGGACGCACAGTCGGCGTCGCTGGGGTCGCTGTTCGACCTGCTCGACGGCTTCTACACCCAGCTTGAGCCTGATGCCATCCGCCGCACACAGCTCGTTCTGGCAGAGATTGAACGCTTGGGGCTACCCGCCAACGTGCAGGTTTTTCCTGATTTTCTCCGATCATCGAGCACCTTGCAGCGGGTGCAACAACTCTCGCTGGCGCTGTTGGGGCAGCGCAGTACCGTGACGCTGGCCGTTTCGCGTTCAGATAGCCGCTCTATTGGTGGTGCGCTCCAGTTGGGCGATGATTTCGATACCAACTCCCGCATTCGTCAGCGAGGGTGGAGTTTGTGGCTTGCCCATCGTCTTACGCCGAATTCTTCGATCCATGCAAATTGGGGCGAACAGCGCAGCGTAGGTACATTTCCAGGGCTGGAAACCCGTGTGCGCTCACTTGTCTTGGGCTGGAATGTGCTGTTGGCCCGTCGCACCAGTGGCGGTATCCAGATACGCCGCGTGCTGTCCGATGGCCTCGCCAGTCCTTATAGCGAATCGGCCATCGTTGGGACCATCACACACAGGTTCTGATCCATGTACGAAGCGTTTTATGGGTTGAGCAGCAAACCCTTCCAACTCAATCCCGATCCCAGCTTCTATTTCAGTAGCAAGCAGCACCAGCGCGCACGCGCGTATCTAGAGTACGGCGTGATGCGTTGCGAAGGATTCATTGTGATTACGGGCGAGGTGGGGGCGGGCAAGACGACGATTGTGCGCGGCCTGATCGAAAGTCTGGACCCAGGCACCGTTGTCGCCGCCCATCTGGTGAGCACGCAGTTGGGTGCCGAAGACACGCTGCGACTGGTGGGGGCCGCATTCGGCGTCCATGTGCATGGTGTCTCCAAAGGTGACCTGTTGCTGGCACTGGAAGCGTTCTTCGTCACCCAGACGCTGCAAGGAAAGCGTTGCCTGCTGATCGTCGACGAAGCGCAGAATCTTCAGCAGCAGGCGGTGGAAGAGCTGCGCATGCTGTCCAACTTCCAGAGTGGCCAGAACGCACTGCTGCAGACTTTTCTGGTTGGCCAACCCGAGTTTCGGGAAATCCTGCAAAGCCCCAGCATGCTGCAACTGCGTCAGCGTGTCACCGCCACTTGCCATCTCGGTCCCCTGGAGGCAGATGAAACCCGCGAGTACATCCTGCATCGCTTGAAATGTGCGGGTGCCCGCGAAAAGCCCACCTTCGATCCAGAAATATTCGACTGCGTCCACCAATACACAGGCGGAATTCCCCGGCGCGTCAACACCTTGTTTGACCGCATCCTTTTGCAGGGATTTCTGACGGACAGGACACACATTGACCTGGAACTGGTCAGCGACATCATTCACGAAGTTCAATCTGAAATGCGTGTGCCGCCCAAGGCAGCCTATCCTTGGGAAATACCTTTGTATGCGGCTGCGCAAGGTTCGCATTACGAGGGACTGGCCGATGGCGATTTGGCGTTGGGGCCGTTGGATATTGATTTGAATCTGGATTGCGCTCTGGCAGACAGCATGTCCGGGCATCTCGCGCAAGTTTCGGCCGAGCAACTGAGTGCCCGTTTGCTTCGTATCGAGCGCAGCGTTCTGCGCCAGGAGCGCGTGACCCTCGAAATCCTGATGAATCTGCAAAAGCTGGTGGCCGCAAGTCGGCGCCCGCGTGCCGACAGTGCCGCTGGCTAGAACCGGGAGTCCATCGCCATGCGCAGCACGCCCTCCATCACCAACGCGCTTACCATCGACGTGGAGGACTACTTCCAGGTATCGGCTTTCGCCCCCTACATTGAACGCAGTGCGTGGGATTCGCGCGAATGCCGGGTGGAGCGCAACGTCGAGCGCATCCTGGCCATGCTGCAAGAGAACAAAACCCACGCCACCTTCTTCACATTGGGCTGGATCGCCGAGCGGTATCCGGCGTTGGTGCGCCGCATCGTGGACGGTGGTCATGAGCTGGCCAGCCATGGCTACGGTCATGAGCGTGTGAGTGACTTGTCGGAGGCCGCGTTCTTCAACGACATTCACCGAGCCAAAGCCCTGCTGGAAGACATCGCAGGTACTTGCGTGCACGGTTACCGTGCCCCCAGCTTCTCTATCGGTGCAGGCAATTTGTGGGCGCTGGATGCGCTGCAGCGCGCTGGCTACCGCTACAGCTCCAGCATTTACCCCATCCAGCACGACCACTACGGCATGCCGGATGCCCCCCGTTTTGCCCACCAGATACGCGACGGATTGATCGAGGTGCCACCGACCACCCTGCGTATGTTCAACCGCAACTTGCCGTCCAGCGGGGGAGGCTACTTTCGCCTTTTTCCCTATGCGCTGTCGCGCTGGATGCTGCGCCAGGTGAATCGCCAAGACAGCTCACCTGCCGTTTTTTACTTTCATCCCTGGGAAATGGATGTCGGACAGCCGCGCGTTCAGGGCATTGGTTTCAAGACCCGCTTCAGGCATTACGTGAACATCGGTCGCATGGAACAGCGGCTGGGGCACCTGCTGCGGGACTTTCAATGGGGCCGCATGGACCATATTTTTCTGTCCCCGCATTCAAAAGAGGTGGCCCGTGTTTGAAGTTGCCTCCACGCTCGCCGTTCGCCGGCTGGATGTGCACAACGCAGCCGACGCAGCGCGGTGGGACGCTTTTGTGCTGGGCTGTCCGCACGCCACTTTTTTCCACCGGGCGGGCTGGCAGGTATTGATCCGCGAGGTGTTCCATCACGACACTTACTTTCTCTATGCCGAGAGCGGTGGAAGCATCCTGGGCGTGTTGCCGCTGGGGCATGTCAAAAGCCGCTTGTTTGGCAATGCCCTCACCAGCTTGCCTTTTTCCGTGTACGGAGGTGTTGCAGCGCTGGACGAAGATGCTGCCCTGGCGTTGGAACACGAGGCCGAGCTGCTGGCGCAGCGCCTGGGTGTGGACCACCTGGAGTTGCGCCATGTGCAGCGCCGCCACGCCGACTGGCCACTGCAAGACCTCTATGTGACGTTCCGCAAACAGATCGCGCCGAAAGAAGAGGACAACCTGCTCGCCATCCCGCGCAAGCAGCGCGCCATGGTGCGAAAAGGCATCAAGAACGGGCTCACATCCCACATCGATACCACGATCGACCGCTTCTTCGCGCTGTATGCCGACAACGTGCACAGACATGGCACGCCAGCCCTTCCCAGGGCCTATTTCAAAGGGCTGTGTCGGGTCTTCGGGCCTGACTGTGAAGTGCTCACCATTTGCGCGCCCGATGGGCGCTGCATCAGCAGCGTGCTGAGTTTCTATTTCCGTGACGAGGTGCTGCCCTACTATGCCGGCGATGACGAGGCCGCACGGGAACTGGCGGCCAACGACTTCAAGTACTGGGAGCTCATGCGCCTGGCCTGCGCACGTGGCCTGAAGGTGTTCGACTATGGACGCAGCAAGCAGGGCACAGGCTCGTATGCGTTCAAGAAGAACTGGGGCTTTGAGCCCACGCCCTTGCACTATGAATTCCGGCTGTACAAATGCGACAGCGTGCCGCAGAACAACCCCGCGAATGCCAAGTACCGCCTGCTGATCGCCGCCTGGAAGCGCATGCCCATCGGACTGGCCAATTGGCTCGGGCCCAAAATTGTGCGCAACCTTGGCTGAGTGCTACCAACGCATGACTGCCATGAGCAATATTCTCTACCTGGTGCACAGACTGCCGTATCCCCCGAACAAGGGTGACAAGGTGCGTTCATACCACCTTCTGCGCCACTTGCAGCAGCGCCACCGGGTGTTTCTGGGTACCTTCATCGACGACCCGGACGATGCGCAACATCTGCCCACACTCCAGGCCCTGTGTCCCGACCTGCACGTGGAGCGCATCCACTCACGCAGCGCCAAAGTCAAGAGCCTCCGCGGTCTCCTGGCGGGTGAGGCGCTCACGCTGGCCTACTACCGCAACGCTGGGATGCGGCGCTGGGTCGAGCAGATAAAGGCGGAATACAGCTTGCAGGCATGCGTGGTTTTTTCCTCGGCTATGGCGCAGTACGCGCAGCCGCTTTTGCCGCAGGTGCCCATGCTGGTGGACTTTGTCGATGTGGATTCTGCAAAATGGACCCAGTACGCACCCGCACACCGCTGGCCCTTGTCCCTGCTGTATCGCCTGGAGGGAAGGCGTTTGCTCGCATACGAGCGCGCAATGGCCACATTGGCGCGCCGTTCGTACTTCGTTACGCCCAACGAAACCGCCTTGTTCTTGTCGCAGGCGCCGGAATGTCAGGGGCGCGTGCAGTCGATGGGTAACGGGGTGGATGCCGATTTTTTCGTACCAAACCCTCTGCGGCTCAACCCCTTCGAAGCCGGAGAGCAGGCCGTAGTGTTCACCGGTGCCATGGACTACTGGCCCAACATTGACGGTGTCAGTTGGTTCGCGGCCGATGTGCTTCCGCTCTTGCGCACCCGCTGGCCGCTGGCACGCTTTTATATCGTGGGTCGCAGCCCTTCGTCTCAGGTCCAGGCGCTGGCTGGCGCGCATGTGGTGGTCACCGGGACCGTGCCCGACGTGCGGCCCTATCTGCAATACGCCAGCGCCGTGGTGGCGCCCTTGCGTGTGGCGCGTGGTATCCAAAACAAGATTCTGGAAGCCATGGCCATGCAACAGCCAGTGGTTACCGGCAGTAGCTGTGCCGACGCCATCGGCGCCACCGTGGGTCAGGGGCTGTTGCGTGCAGACACGCCGGAAGAGTTTGTTGAAGCCCTGAAGCCGCTGCTGGAGTCGCCCTACAACGCAGCAGCATTGGGTCAACAGGCTCGTCGCTACGTCGAGCAGGAATGCAGCTGGCAAGCGCATCTGAGCGGCATCGACAGTTGCCTTGGAAGCCTGCGTGCCAAGCCCCCTCAGGAAGTCGTGGCATGAGGGTGTCAACATGACAGGCCGCCTCCAACGTCTCCCCGCCTATTGGCGCAGGCCCCTGGGTGCATTGGTACTTCTGCTTGCAGTCATTTTGGTCGCGTACTGGCATACGGCCTGGAGCATGGCGATGATCTGGGCGCGCTCCGACACCTACGCGCACGGCTTCGTGGTGCCCATCATTTCGCTGTGGCTGGTGTGGCGCCAGCGCGCGGTTCTGGCGCCCATGGTTCCCCGCCCGGGCCGCCTGGCGTGGCTGCTTATGGCGGGCGCTACGGCGCTCTGGCTGGCTGGCGATCTGGTGGCTGTGAATGCTGCTACTCAGCTTGCGCTGATAACGTTGATCGTGTTGTCTGTGCCTGCAGTGCTCGGTTGGCGCGTGGCCAAGGCGCTGGCTTTTCCTTTGGCTTTTCTGTTTTTTGCCGTACCGATCGGCGACTTTTTGCTGCCCCGTTTGATGGAGTGGACCGCCGACTTCACCGTGATGGCGCTGCGTGCGAGCGGCATCCCGGTGTATCGCGAAGGCCTGCAATTCATCATCCCTTCGGGCACATGGTCGGTCGTAGAGGCGTGCAGTGGAATTCGCTACCTCATCGCGTCCGTAACGGTAGGCTGCCTTTTCGCGTATCTCAGCTACCAAAGCACGCGCAAGCGCATGGTGTTCATTGGTGTGGCCATCCTGGTGCCGCTGGTGGCCAACTGGATGCGCGCGTACATGATCGTCATGCTGGGGCATCATTCCGGCAATACCATCGCCACGGGTGTGGATCACCTCGTGTACGGATGGTTGTTTTTCGGGATCGTCATCGGCGTGATGTTCCTCATCGGCGCGCGCTGGGTAGACCCACTTCCGCCACCGTCCAAGAAGGTAATTCCTGGTGGTTCGACTGCTGAAAACGCTCCGTTTCGAACACCTTGGCTTGCGTTGGCGCTCGTCTTTTTCGTGGTGCTGGCGCCGCATGGTGCGCTGGCTGTCATGGACTTTGGCACGCAGACACGGCCTGTGCAAGTGGTCGAGCCCATGGTTGCGGCCCCCTGGCATGCCACGTCCACGCCGCCCAGCACCTGGCGGCCGGCTTTTGAATATGCCTCTGACACGCTGGACGCCGGTCTGATTGACGGTCAGGGCCAGCCGCTGGGACTGCACGTCAGCTATTACCGCCAGCAAAACTATCAGCGAAAGCTGGTCAGTTCAGAGAACGTGCTGGTCAAAAGCCAAGACCCAATCTGGACGCGGGCGGCCAATGGTTCTGCCGATGCGCGGCTGCAGGGCCGGTCCCTGCGTGTGGACACCGCCGTGCTGCGTCAGCGTCAGCACACGCCCAGCACGGGCAACGTCGGCCAGCGCCTGTTGGTGTGGCGCTTCTATTGGGTTCATGGCGCCTTCACCGCCAGCGACTACGCGGGCAAGATACAAGGTGCTCTGGGCCGCATCAGCGGGTGGGGCGACGACGGGGCGCACATTGTGATCTACACACCGTTGTCGGACACCAAGGAGTCTGAGGTGGAAGCTTCGGCGCGGCTGCAGTCCTATCTGGACGGCCAGGGCGACGCACTGGTGGCGGCGCTCAGGCAGACGCGAGGGCGCGACTGACCATGTGTGGCATATCCGGTCTTTTCGATACGCAGGGTTCGCGCGCCTATTCGCGTGATCTGATTTCGCGCATCAACAATGTCCAGGCCCACCGCGGGCCGGATGAGGACGATGTGCACCTGGAGCCCGGTCTGGCGCTGGGGCATCGGCGCCTTTCCGTCATCGACCTGGCCACCGGCAAGCAGCCCTTGTTCAATGAAAACGGTACCGTGGGCATTGTCTTCAACGGTGAGATCTACAACTACCGCGAGCTGATGTCCGAACTCAAGGCTTTGGGCTATCGCTTCAGGACGCGCAGCGATACCGAAGTGATCGTGCATGCCTGGCAAGCCTGGGGCGAGGCCTGCTTGCACCGACTGAGGGGCATGTTCGCCTTTGCCCTGTGGGACCGCAACCAGCAAACCCTGTTCCTTGCGCGCGACCGCATGGGTGTCAAGCCCATGCACTACACGTGGTTGCCCGACGGTAGCTTCGTTTTTGGCTCCGAACTCAAAGTGCTCACTGCACACCCGGGCTTTGTGCGCGACATTGACCCGCTTGCGGTGGAAGACTATTTCTCGTTCGGCTACGTTCCCGATCCCCGTTGCATCTACCGCCACGCCCACAAGCTGCCTGCGGCCCACTGCCTCACCCTGCGCCGGGGCGACTCTGCCCAGGCCCAGCCGGCGCCCTATTGGGATGTGCACTTCAGTAATGACAACCCCATCGGCCTGGCCGATGCACAAGTCGAACTGCGTGAGCGGGTGAAAGAGTCGGTGCGACTGCGCATGATCGCCGATGTGCCACTGGGGGCATTCCTCTCCGGCGGGGTGGACTCCAGCGCCGTGGTGGCCACTATGGCCGGTCTGTCAGACTCGCCCGTTCACACCTGTGCCATTGGTTTCGATGACCCGCGTTTCAATGAATCCGCCTTTGCTCAGCAGGTGGCGGAACGTTATCACACCGACCACAAGCTCGAAGTCGTCAGAAGCGACGACTTCGATCTCATCGACACGCTGGCAAGGCTTTACGACGAACCTTTCGCTGACAGCTCGGCCATACCCACCTATCGCGTCTGCCAGATGGCGCGCAAGCATGTCACCGTGGCGCTGTCCGGCGACGGCGGCGACGAGAGTCTGGGCGGGTACCGGCGCTACCGCATGCACCAGGGCGAAGAGGCTCTGCGCAATTGCCTGCCGCATGGTTTGCGCCGCCCGCTGTTTGGTGCGCTAGGGCAGATGTACCCCAAGGCAGACTGGGCGCCGCGTCCGTTGCGGGCCAAGACCACCTTGCAGGCTTTGGCTATGGACAGCGTGCAGGCCTACCACCACAGCATGTCGCATCTGTTGGCCGACCAGCGCCAGGTGTTGTTTTCCGCGGCATTCCAACGCTGCCTGGGAGGCTACAGCTCGCTCAATGTGTTCCGGCAGTACGCTCTTCAGACAGAGATCGACGACCCGCTGGCCCTGATCCAGTATTTAGACTACAAAACTTGGCTGGTCGGCGACATCAACACCAAGGTGGATCGCGCCAGCATGGCGCACTCGCTCGAAGTGCGGGAGCCGCTGATGGATCACCAACTCGTGGAATGGCTGGCTACGCTGCCCAGCGACCTGAAGATCCGAGGAGGGGAGGGCAAATATGTGCTCAAGAAGGCATTCGAGCCCTTGCTACCGCGCGAAGTCCTGTACCGGCCGAAGATGGGGTTTTCGGTGCCATTGGCCAGTTGGTTGCGAGGTCCGCTTGCGCAACGCTTGAAGGAGTCCGTGCTGAGCCCGCGCATGTTGGCATCGGGCTACTTCAACGCCGGAACGCTGAAAACCCTCGTCCACCAACACCTTGGTGCGCATCACGACCATTCGACGGCTTTGTGGATGCTCATCATGTTCGATGCGTTTTTGCGGCAAGCGATGGAGCCGGTCCGTCCTGTTGTACCCGCAGCCCTCACCGAATGGGTCACCCCATGAATAGCCCACGGCGCCGCCGGCGCATCGTTCATGTGGTGCTTTCGCTCATCACCATCAGCGATTTCAAATACCGCATCACCCAGCCCGACGTGCGCTTCATAGAGCTGCAAAAGCCACCGGGTCACGCCGTGCCGCTTTACCCGCGCATCGTTCAGCTGCTACGTGACTTCAAGGCCGACGCAGTGCTCAGCTGCAATCTGGGCGCGCTGGAGATCACGCCACTGGCGTGGCTGGCACGTGTGCCGCTACGCATTCATGCCGAGCACGGCTGGGACGCACACGACCCGGCGGGCCAGAATCTGCGCTGCCAGCGCCTGCGCAAGCTACTCAAGCCTTTCGTCAGCCACTACGTAGCAGTATCGAAAGACTTGGATGAATGCTTAGCACACGCCATCGGAGTGCCAGGGACACCCGATGTGGTGGAGGACAGCGTCACAGGGCTGCTCGTTCCTTCTGGCGGCACCAATGCGATGGCGCAAGCTTTGTGGAGTCTGTACACGGACGCGGCCAGAGGCTGTTCTTTTGCCCAATCAGCGCGTCGACGGGCGTTGAAAAATTTTGGCATTGATGCGATGGTGCGTTCCTGCGAACGGCTGTTTTTCGGTCAACAGAGGGGTGAGTCGGGTCGCAGCGTTCCAGGTTATTTCGGGTAATCATGAAAATCCTCTACCACCACCGCACCGCTTCGAAAGATGGTCAGGCTGTCCACATCGTAGAGATGATCGACGCCCTGCGCAGAGAGGGGCACGAAGTGCGTGTGGTGGCACCAGGCGCGTCTGAGGCCAATGCGGATGCGGTGGTTCAAGGTGGTGGTCGCATGGGCAGCGACATGGATTGGGTGCATCGCCTCAAAGCCATGCTGCCCAAGGCCGCTTACGAGTTGATGGAGTTGGCCTACAACCTGGTGGCTTATCGCAAGCTGATGGCCGTCGCCCGCGATTTTCAGCCGCATGTGATTTACGAGCGCTACAACCTTTTCCTGCTTGCCGGCCTCATGGTTAAAAGGCGCTTGGGTATTCCGCTGTTGTTGGAGGTGAACTCGCCCTTGGTGCTGGAGCGCTCGCAGCACAGCGGCGGTTTGGCTCTGCAGCGACTTGCCCGCTGGGCAGAAGGAACTGCATGGCGCGGGGCTGATGCCGTATTGCCCGTGACGGAAGTGTTGGCTGATCATGTGCGTGCGTGCGGTGTCCCGACCGAACGCATTCATGTTGTGCCCAACGGTATCAACCGCGCGCACTTCGCCGATGCGCCCATGCCCGATGCCGCGAAGATGCGGCTCGGCCTTGAGGGAGCGGTGGTGCTGGGCTTCACCGGTTTTGTACGCGACTGGCATGGTGTGGACCGCATCATCGACTGGATGGCCTCACCCCAGGCGCCACAAGGTACGCATCTGCTGGTGGTGGGCGACGGCCCGGTGCGCGCTGAACTGGAAGCGCAGGCGCAGCGATTGGGGCTGGCCGATCGAGTGACGTTCACCGGCGTGATCCACCGCGATCAGGTGCCGTCCTTTGTTGCGGCTTTTGATGTGGCGCTGCAGCCGGCGGTTACGCCCTATGCCTCGCCGTTGAAGCTGATGGAGTATTTGGTTCTGGGCAAGGCGGTGGTGGCCCCGGCCACGCCCAATCTGCAGGAAGTGCTGACAGACGACATCAATGCCCTGATGTTCGAGCAAGCCCTGCCCGGCGCACTGGAGAGTGCACTCACACGCATATGCACCGACACATTGCTGCGGCAACGCCTGGCCCAAGGCGCTGCAGACACCATTGACCGGTTGGACCTGACCTGGATCGGCAATGCCCGCCGGGTGACTGCCCTGGTGGAGGCTGGCTAATGAAAATCTTGCTGTTCTCTACACTACATCCCAGTTCAGCGCGTCCCATCCATGGCATCTTTGTAGAGACACGCCTGCGCGAGTTGCTCAAGACGGGGCAGGTGCAGGCCCGGGTAGTGGCGCCGGTGCCGTGGTTCCCCTTCAAGGGCCAGCGATTTGGCGAGTATGCGCAGTTCGCTGCCACCCCGCGCGTGGAGCAACGCAACGGCGTGGAGGTGCACCACCCGCGCTATCTGCTTTTGCCCAAGGTGGGCATGAACCTTGCCCCCTTTGCCATGGCCCTGGGGGCCTTGCCCACCATCCGACGCTTGCAGCGACAAGGCTTCGACTTCGATCTCATCGACGCCCACTACTACTATCCCGACGGTGCGGCTGCTGCGCTGCTGGCCAAGTGGCTGGGCAAGCCCTTTGTAGTGACGGCACGCGGCACCGACCTGAACCTCATTCCGCAGTACCATTTTCCGCGCAAACTGATTCTGAAAACTGCCGCGCAGGCCAGCGCGTCCATTGGCGTATGCCAGGCGCTCATGGACAAACTGGGCGAATTGGGCGCCGACCGCTCCAAGCTCAATACACTGCGCAACGGCGTCGATCTGGAGCGCTTTGTGCCTGAGGACCGTGCCAAAGCTCGCCAGCGTCTCGGCCTTCCGGCCAGGGGCCGTTACCTGCTGTCTGTCGGGCACCTCGTTGAGCGCAAGGGGCATCACATCGCCATTGAATCCCTGCAGTATTTACCTGGGGTGACATTGCTCATTGCCGGTGCGGGCCCAGAGGAAGCAGCCCTGAAAGATCTGGCCAGCCGCCTGGGTGTGGCTGACCGCTTGCGCTGGGGCGGTGTGGTGCCCCAAACCGAGTTGAAGTGGTGGTACAGCGCGGCCGACGTCCTGGCCTTGTGCAGCAGCCGGGAGGGCTGGGCCAATGTGCTGCTGGAGGCTATGGCTTGCGGCACGCCGGTGATAGCCACAGACATCTGGGGCACGCCCGAGGTGGTGAGCACCCCTGCGGCCGGTGTGCTGATGGCGCGTCGCGATGCGTCGGCGCTGGCTGAGGCCTGGGTGCAGCTTCACACCCAGTTGCCTGCGCGAGAGGAAACGCGCGCCCATGCGCAGACGTTCTCTTGGGATGCGACGACGCAGGGGCAGCTGCAGCTCTTTCAGAGGGTTGTAGATGTCAGGACCTGAGACGCTTTCTATCCGCGCTCCTGAGCGGCTGCTGGCATGGGTGCTGGTACTAGGGTGTGTGGCGCTGCTGTTTGCGCAGGCACCCCATGGAGGCGCCTTTTACTGGAGCGACTCGCCGCGCCACGCCCTCAATGGTGTGTTCGTCATGGATCTGATCAAGGCGATGCCGCTAGACGACCCTACTGGCTATGCCTATCGGTATTACGCCCAGTACCCGGCGCTTACGATCCTGTTCTATCCCCCGCTTTTTTACGCCATCAGTGCGCCTTTTTACGCGGTGCTCGGGGTGTCGCACGAAACGGCGCTGCTGGTGGTGGCACTGCACTACCTGGCCCTGGGCCTGGGCTGCTGGCGCCTGGCGCGGTATTGGCTGCCTGCCGCCCCGTCGCTCGCGTTTGCCACGCTCGTGCTCTGGCTACCCGAGGTGGCCTTCTGGGGAAGGCAGGTGATGCTCGAGGTGCCCGCCTTTGCGTTCCTGGTGTGGAGCGCCGTGGCCATGGTGGCCTATCTGCGTGGGGGGCCGCCCAGGTGGCTATACCTCGGAGCTGCGCTGCTGGTGCTGGGCATGTACACCAAGATCAGTGTGGCCTACATGGGGCTGGTCTATGCCGCCTTGATCGCGCAGCGCGACGGCTGGGCGGTGCTGCGCAATCGCCACCACTGGAGGGTGGCCGCCCTAGCTTTTTTGGGCTTGTTGCCCCTGGCAGTTCTCACCCTAAAGTTTGGCCAGGCCAACATGCAGTCGGTTACCGGTGTGGCTGACGCCGTTGCATCGCGCACCAGTTGGCAAGGCTGGGTTTGGTATCTGCAGCAGATCCCTTCGCAGGCGGGTTGGCCGCTGACGGTGCTTGGCCTGGCCGGTGCCATCATGGCCGCATGGCGGCGCATGCCAGGGCTGAGTTTCTGGTGGTTGGGTTTCGGGGTGGGGTACCTGTTCTTCTCGTCCATCGACCTTAAGGAAGCCCGCCACAGTGTTTTCTTGCTGCCATCGGTCGTCTTTTTTGCTGTGCTTTTGCTGCACACGCTGGTCCTACCCCGGCTGGGCCATTGGGCAGTCCCTGCGCTGATGCTGCTGGTGTTTGCCACCGCGGGCTTGACCGTGTGGACACGCCCGGTGTTTTATGTGCAAGGCTATTCCCAGGCAGCGGCCGAGGTGGCACGGCTTGCACCGCGTGGCAGCACGGTCATGTTCTCGGGTTATCGTGACGGTTCATTTGTATTCAACATGCGCGCACTGAAGAGCCGGCGCGACCTGCACGTCATGCGGGCCGACAAGCTGCTGCTGGGCGTGGCCGTGCGGCGGGAGCTGGGCGTGGAGCAAAAGGGCCTCACCGAGGCCGATATTGCCGAAGCCATCAACGCCAACGGCGTGCACTACGTGGTCATGCAACCTGGTTTCTGGACCGACCTGGAGGCCATGCAGCGTTTTGAGCGTGTGATGTCCAGTGAACAGTTTGAAGAGGTGGCGCGCATTGCTACCCCGGCCAACCACAAGGCGCACGAGACCGAACTGGTGATTTACCGGAACAAGGGGGCGGTGTCGCCCCGCCGGCAAGGCACCGATATCGAACTGAAGATCATCAACCGGCGCATATCGGCCGACTGAGCGAAATATAGAGAGACCCACAGTGGAAGCAATTATTCTGGTGATCGACATGGGCGTCATGCTGTATCTGTGCTGGCGCTTGTTTCGTGGGCGACGCGAGAAAAATATCGACTTGGGTTTTCTGCGCTATGACGATGTCGACAGTCACCGCTGAGCCACCGGCCTCTCTTACTCACGAAAAATCCCATGCGTGATTTGGCTTTTGCCCTGATGCTGCTGGCAGCACTGCCCCTAGCGGTGGCGCGTCCTTTCAATGCCTATCTGCTGTGGGGGTGGACGGCATTGCTCGCCCCAACCACTTTCTTTTATGGATGGATGGTCGGCAACCGGGTCAATTTCTTGTGTGCCGTGCTCACCCTGGTGTTGCTGGCACTTGGGAGGGTGCCCTGGCGCGACTACCAGCCCAACAAGGTGACGTGGCTCTACTTGCTCTTGGCGGCCCACGCCACGCTGGCTTTTTTACTGGCTTACCCGGGCAATCCCTATAACGACCAGTATTTTGAGTTCCTGATCAAGGGCTTGCTGTTCTGCGTGGTCATGCCGTTCTTCGTGCGCGAGCGCGTGCATTTCCACGCCATCTTCATCGTCATTGCCCTGGGCCTGGGAATTCACGGGGTGCTCAATGGTCTTAAGACGGTGGCCTCGGGCGGTGGGCACAACATGATGGGCCCTGCGGGCACCATGCTTGGCGACCGCAATCATTTGTCCACCGCGCTGGCCGTGGTGCTGCCAGTGCTTTTTTATTTGCAGACCTACGCCGCCAATCGGCTTGTTCGCCTGGGTTACCTGGGCGCATTCTGCGTCGTGGTTCTCGCCATTCTGGGCGGCGGGTCGCGCGCCGGATTCATTGCCGTGTCGGTGGTGGGGCTGTGGCTCATCATCACCTCACGGCGCAAGGGCATGGCGCTGGTGTTGGTGGCAGGCGCTGTGCTGGCTTTCCTGGCATTCGCGCCCGATGACATCACCAGTCGCCTCACCACCATCAAAGAGGCAGGCGAAGACAGCTCCTTCATGGGCCGCGTGATCGCCTGGAAAATCAGTTCGGCCATCGCCTTGGAAAATCCCGTCTTTGGCGGCGGATTTCATGCGGTTCAGGTTCAAGCAATCTGGGACAAATTCAAAATGTCTCCGGGCTTGCTCGGTTTTTTGAATTTGCCCGTTCCGGAATTTTCCGCCAAGGCGGCTCACAGCATCTACTTCGAAGTAATGGGTGACCTTGGCCTTGTGGGCTTGGCGCTCTTTCTGTTCATCCTGTTGCGGGCGCTCTGGAACCGGCGGATCATCAAAGGCATGACAACCCAGTTGGGGGTGCCTTACCAATGGGCGCGAGACATGGCAGACATGCTCATGCTGTCGGTGCTGGCCTACATGGTGGGCGGAGCCTCGGTCAGTCTGGGTTACCTGGAGGTAATCTACATGATCGTCATGCTCATGGAGTTGCTGCGCGTGCACGTAGCCCGTGCACTCGCGGCGGCCGCAGGTGAGGCCGCTGCGCTGGGTCGAAGGGGCAATACGTGATTTCCAGATTCGTCCTGCAATCGCTGTCCAAAGACAAGCTGTCGGTGTTCTTGTTTCACAAAGTGCCGCAGCAATGTGACCCGCTGGTACCGGCCGACCTGGACATGGCGCGGTTCGAGTACCTGCTGGACCACACGTTTTCCAAGTTGCACGTACTGCCGCTGGAAGAGGCCATTGGCCGTCTGCAGACAGGCACCCTGCCACGCCGCGCTGCCTGCATTACCTTTGACGATGGTTACCCCGACTGGCTGGCGGGGGTTGCCCCCGCCCTGCGCCGACGCAACTTGCATGCCACCTTTTTCATCACATCGGGCCAGTTCGATGGCGTACCACTATGGCATGAGCGCATTTTGGCGGCGGTGCGCCGGCTGTCCGGACCGTCGCTGGATATGGGTATTCCCTTTTTGCCAGCGCAGCCGGTGGCCTCCATCGACGACCGGCGTCGTCAGGTTCAGCGCCTGGAGCAAGAGTTGAAGTACCTCACCCTTTACCGCCGCGAGCAGATTCTGCAGCAGCTGGAAGCCGAAGCAGGGGTGCATTCTGCTGACGTGCCGGTGATGAGCGAGACACAGTTGCGTGACCTGCATAGCCAGGGCTTTGGTATCGGAGCACACACCGCTTTGCACCCCATCCTGGACTATTGCAATGCTGAAGAAGTTGAGCGCGAAATCGGAGGCGCCCGTGAGCGCCTCCAGGCCATTGTGCGTGGACCGGTGAACGGCTTCGCTTACCCCAACGGTCGTCCTTACGCCGATTTTTCTCGCCTGCATGTGGACGCCGTCAAGCGGGCGGGATATCGCTACGCCGTTACCACCCATTGGGGGGTTGCAGACGCTTCGACATCGCCATTTCAGATTCCACGTTTCACCCCTTGGGCAGAGCGCGATTGGCACGTGACCTTTCAACTGGTGCGCAACCTGATGACAGAGCCAATGCAGGTGCCGGAGATGGCAACATGAGTGCAACAGCGATCCTGAAGGACCTGTCGCGCACCGCGCTCTACCGGTGCGGAGCATTGGGGGCGTGGCACCGCTGGCGCAACCGCCGCGCACTCACGGTGCTGATGTTTCACCGGGTTTTACCCGCCGATCACCCGACTTTCACGCTTGCCGAGAGGGAGTTCACCTTTACCCTGGACGGTTTTTGTCGCACGCTGGACTTTGTGCAACGCCACTACAGCGTGGTGAGCCTGAACGACTTGCAGGCGGCCCGCCTGGGGCAGGCGGCGTTGCCCCCTAACCCCTTGTTGATCACCTTTGATGACGGCTGGCGCGACACCTTGACCCACGCGGCCCCCGAACTGGCGCGACGTGGTCTGCCGGCGGTGATGTTCCTGGCCAGCGAGGTTGTGGAGCTTGACAATCCACAATGGTGGCAGGACGCCCTGGTGGCGGCTCTGGCTGAGCCCGGGGCATCGGCCCGTTTGTGTGCGGCTGCCGGATGGAAAGAGAAGCCGAAAGGCAGCATTGGTCAGGCATTGGCGGCGCACTTGGGTGCCATGAAAGAGACTGAGCGTCAGGCGTGGTTGGTGCAGCATGCGCCCCGCGTCTTGGGTCAGATCGTGGCACGCCAGATGGTGACACTGAGTGATTTGAGCGCCACGGAATTGAATTCTTTCGCCATAGGCGGGCACGGGCACACGCACAGCCCCTTGACCCTATCTCCCGACCCGGAGGCTGAACTGCAAGCCAGTCAGCGTTTGCTGGGCAGGTTGAATCAGCAGGTGAGAAGCATGTCGTTCCCGCATGGCGTGAGGTCAGTTGACCTGGTCTCGTTGGCGAGAAAGAGCGGGTTCGACTGGATATTCACCAGCGACCCCGTGTTGGTTGATGCCTCTCACTGGCCCAACCCAATGCCGGCCTTGGGGCGCGTTCATGTCCCTGAAAGCGCCTGGACATGCAGGGCAAACCGCATTGACCCTGCCCGCCTTGCCACGTTTCTGTTTTTTCGACCCATACAAGGGCACCGTCTCCAATGAGCGCTCATCGCCTGCGCGTCCAGCGCAAGCCCTTTGACACACTGACAGCCGCTGAAAACGCAGGGTGGGCGAGGTTGCTGCGCGAAAGTGCCACTTCGCGCTGGGCATTCTTGTCGCCCACCTATGCCGAGGCAGCGACCATCTCCCTGGGCCCGGTGGATGTGCTGCTGTTTTGGCAGAGCGACGAGTTGGTGGGTGTGATGCCCTTGCAGCGTGCGAGCGGCTGGCTGGGGCGTATGGGCATGCGAGAGCCGGTGGGCAGGCACATGACTGACTATTTCGGCCTTCTGGCTCGGCCCGGTCTTCAGCTTGATTGGCGCTCGCTGCTGCTGAAGGCGGGGGTCCCATGTCTTTACTTCACCCACCTCGACGAAAGCCAGTCGGCCCATGGCCTCAAAGGTGACAGCCCGAAAAGTGGACTTCGGACCTGCATTCATCCCGCGGGCGGCGAGGCCCACTGGGAATGGCTGCGTACGCGGGACAAAAAACTTGTCAGTGACACGGAGCGGCGCGAACGAAAGCTGGTTACAGAACACGGCCCGCTTCTGTTTGAGATGCAATCAACCTCGCCTGTGCTGGATCTTGAGTCCTTGGTCAGCCTGAAGAATGCCCAATACCGGCGAACCGGGCATGAGGGTGGCGCGCTGCTTGATCCAGCGAATGCGTGTCTGTTGTCCCGTTTGATGGCCTCTCAAGACACCAACTGCCAGCCCCGTCTCAGTGTTTTGCGTTGCGGCGAGCAAGTGGTGGCAGGTCATTTCGGCCTTCAGTGCGGACCGCTGTTGCACTATTGGTTTCCGGTGTACGACAACCAGTTTTCTGCCTATTCGCCAGGGCGAATTTTGTATCGGTACATTCTCCTGGCGGCGCCAGCGCACGGCATTACATGTATCGATCGGGGAGAGGGCGACTCTCCATCCAAACGAGACTTTGCCAATGAAGAACACCTGTTTTTCAGGGGCCTTGTCAGCAGCGGGGTTCGTGGCCAAATCCTGTCACTTATCCAGCGCCTGAAATGGCGGTTTTCTGCCTGATCAGGAAGTGGGCGTCTTTGCGTGGCCAGTCCAAAAAGACAGAGTGATATAGGTCAAGCAGCGCAGAGGGCGGTGCCCGCGGCGAAGGGCCTGATAGAAAGCAGCGCGTGCGACGGTTCGGTCTCCGTGCCAGTAATGGGAATATGCGTGATCAAAATGAACGCTGCCCAAGCGCTCATCGAATGACTGCGGCGATAGCCTTTGGTCATTGAGAGTGTTCAAGCCCCAGCGCATCGAGGCAGCTTTGAGCAAGTTGGCCAAGTGATTCTGCGGCGACAGTCTGTGCATAGCACTCGCACCATGGATTCGATACAAGGCCACGGGGCCGTTAAGTGAATGCATTTCAGCCACCCGCGAGGCCCTCAGCCAAAAGTCATAGTCTTCACCCAGTCGCATGGCCTCGTTGAAGCCCCCAATCGCCTCGTACACCGTGCGACGTGTTACGGCGGTGTTCATTCCCACCAACAGTCCGTCAAGCAGTCTGGTGTAAAGCCAGCCAGATCGTTCGGGGTCTGCAGCGGTGAGTCGGCTCGCATCTTCTGTCAGCGCACTGGCTGGTGCAAACCCTCCCTCGGACAAGGCAGGCCAGCGAATGAACTTTCCAAAAACAACGCCTGTCTCTGGGTGACTGTCGAAATACTGAACCTGCGCCATCAACTTGCCTGGGAACCAGATGTCGTCGGCATCCAGGAAGGCGATCAGATCCCCGCGCGACTGCGCCATGCCCACATTGCGCGCTCTTGATACTCCCGTCCCGGTCAGGTGAATCACTCGGATGCGGGAATCTTGAAGAGCGTAACGGTCATAGTTGTCGTCGGTGGACCCGTCGTTTATCAGCAGCAACTCAAGGTCGGTGAACGATTGCTGCAGCACGCTGTCGAGGGCTTCCTGCAAGTAGTCCTTGCCGTTTCGCACCGGAATCACGACGGAGACACGTGGTTTGGTCATGGCTGCATTGAGGTGATAGGACGACTTCATTTCAGTAAACCCTCCATTTCGTTCAAGTGGGCGGACAAGCGGCGTAGGCCGTTTGAGTGCGCTTTGCTCCGCCTGTAAGCGCGTGCTCTCATGTCTTCTGCCGCCGCCGGACCAGCTTTTTTTGCATCCGCTTCAACTCATCGGCCATTGGCAGTGAAAGCAGGAAGCAGCTGGCCAGGAATGTCACAAGCGCGCTACAGCTCGTCACCAGAATTGCCGCCAGTGGCGTAAGGCTGACGGGCAATGCTTCACGTATGCTAAGACAAACGCCTCCAACCAACAGAGCTTGTGCCAGCACCGGAATAGTGCTCCGGGCCCATGTCGCCCATCCTAGGTTCAGATACCGCGCGTGAATCCCTAGGTTG
>ERZ724525.574-NODE-574-length-21119-cov-5.252516_pt1 | contig 21119 bp, 18 predicted proteins | sample MGYA00376058_ERZ724525 | MGnify/ENA primary metagenome ERZ724525 (study PRJEB28724, sample SAMN07190888) | wastewater metagenome | isolation source: influent of sewage treatment plant in Hong Hong | place: USA: Christiansburg, Virginia | collected 2016-03-01 ... | reverse complement strand
AGCATCTTTTTCCAGGGGTTAAATTCGGTATAGGCCCTGCAATAGATGATGGATTCTATTATGATTTCTTATTTCCGCGACCGATAAGCAACGATGATTTGCCCGCAATAGAAAAAGAGATGAGGCGCATTATCGCTAAACAAGAGGAATTTGTCCGCACAGAAATGGGCAAGGAAGAGGCGCGGGAGCTTTTTAAGGATCAGCCTTTTAAACTCGAATTGATCGAAGGCTTGGAAGACGGCACGATCTCGATATACAAGCAGGGTGATTTTGTAGATCTCTGCCGGGGACCACATGTGAAATCCACAAGAGAGATAAGGCCAGATGCCTTTAAACTCAAGACTATTGCTGGTGCCTATTGGCGTGGAGACGAATCAAAGCCAATGTTGACGAGGATCTATGCCTACGCCTTTGAATCGAAGGCCAAACTAGAGGAATATCTCCACATGCTGGAGGAGGCGGAGCGACGAGATCATCGCAAATTAGGCAAAGAGCTCGATCTCTTCTCCACACATGCCGAAGCCGGTCCCGGTCTCATATACTGGCACCCTAAAGGGGGTCGTATTCGTGTCGAACTGGAAAACTGGTGGCGAGATGAACATTATAAGAACGGATATGAGATTCTCTTTACGCCTCATATCGGCAAAAGCTGGCTCTGGGAGACCAGCGGTCACCTGGGCTTCTACAAAGCGAACATGTATGCCCCAATGAAGATAGATGAAGACGAGTACTTCATTAAGCCAATGAATTGTCCATTCCATATTATGATATATAAAACATCCAGTCATTCTTACCGCGATCTTCCACTTCGCTGGGCTGAACTTGGTACTGTCTATCGCTATGAGCGTTCAGGGGTCCTTCATGGGCTTATGAGGGTTCGTGGATTTACACAGGATGATGCTCACATCATCTGCACTCCGGATCAAATCGAGGATGAAATATTAGAGGTACTTAGATTTAGCCTTTCAATATGGAAAACACTGGGTTTTAAGGAAATAAAGGCTTATCTTGCAACCCGCCCCTCGGATTCGGTGGGGGAGCCGGAGCGCTGGGATCAGGCTCTTTTGTCCCTCAAGAAGGCAATCGATAAAGAAGGATTGCTCTATGAGGTCGATGAAGGCGGAGGCGCATTCTATGGACCAAAAATAGATCTAAAAGTAAAGGATGCAATAGGTCGAGAATGGCAGATGACTACGATTCAGTTTGATTTCAATGAACCCGAACGTTTTGATATGGTTTTTATCGACAAGGATGGCAAGCAAAAGCGTCCTTATATGGTACACCGCGCCCTATTAGGTTCTCTTGAACGTTTTTTTGGGGTTTTCATCGAGCATTATGCCGGAGCCTTCCCCGTATGGCTCATGCCGGATCAGGTAGCGATAATACCGGTAGCGCCTGGTTTCGAAGGATACGCCAAAACAGTAGCCAGGTTTTTGCAAGAGAAGGGAATTAGAGCCAAGGCATTGATCTCGGAAGAACGAATGAATGCTAAGATTCGAGATGCCCAGAATCAGAGGATTCCCTATATGGCTATAGTTGGCCAGCGCGAGCAAGAGAGTGGCACGGTATCGATCCGACTGAGAACAGGAGATCAAGAGAGCGGGATTCCTCTCGAGGTATTCGCTGCACGCGTTTTGGAAAAAATCCAAACCAAATCGCTAGATTTATAATTTTTGTTCTACTTGCCCTGCTATTTTTCTGGTACAATAAGAGGTCAAGGAGCTGACAATGGCGGACTTACGGACATACCTGATGGGGCTTCAGCTACAAAATCCCATAATCATTGGTGCAAGCGGACTTACCAGTATGCCTGATGGTGTAGAGAAGGCAGCGCATTCTGGCGTTGGGGCAATTGTGCTCAAATCGCTCTTTGAGGAACAAATACTTGCTGTGCTTGGACAAGAAATGGCAGGGCTCGATCTAAATAGTCATCCAGATGCAGAGGCTTTCATTTCTCGTACGGCTTGGGAAGATAGCACAGATAAATATCTTAAACTTATAAGCGAATCAAAGAGAAAAGTGGACACAGTCCCAATAATTGCAAGCATCAATTGTGTTGGCCAAGGCAGATGGGCAGATTTTGCTGGACGCATAGAGGAAGCCGGTGCAGATGCGCTAGAGCTGAATATAGCCTATGTGCCATTTTCTCCACAGATCTCAGGACAAGAAATCGAGAAAAGGGTGCTCTCCACAGTTAAGGAAGCACGATCTGTCACAAAGCTCCCAATTATGGTAAAGCTCGGTAACCATTATTCAAGCTTACCGTATCTAGTCCATGGGCTTTCTAAAGAGGGCGCAAATGCAGCCGTTATTTTTAACCGGTTTTTTAGGTTTGACTTCAATTTGAGTACAATGAGACTCTCCGGAGCACAACCGCTTAGTTCCGAAACCGAATACCATGAGAGTCTGCGATGGACTTCGATCCTATACAAGCGGGTCGGTCTTGAGATCGTTTCATCCACCGGGATTCACAGTGCAGATGCAGCCATTAAATGCTTGCTTGCTGGAGCAAGTGCAGTCGAAGTATGTTCTGTTATCTATAAACAAGGCTGGGGAATCATTGGGACTATGCTCAAAGACATGAATATCCTTATGGATTCCCTTGGCTATTCATGCATGGATAGCCTTCAGGGGAAACTCGCCACTATCAATGCCGATAGACCGGAGGAGTACCATCGTCTTCAATACATCAAGGCCTTGACAGATATATACTGATAGATATGTCAGTCCGGGTGATTGCGCAATAGGTTGTGCTTTCTCTTTTTATTGCACCACCTCAAAGCGCATGATAGTATAAGACCATATCCAGCCGACCAATTGTTCGGCGACAATTGACAATAGACGAAAGACCTAAATTGTTCTAAAGGGGTCAAATAGCAAAAGGAAGGAAACTATGAAGCTCAATCTCAGTCTAGACAATCTATCGGAAGCTTTTCCGGAGGATTTGACACCGGATCAGCGAGCTCGTGCACAAACGATTTTTCTGAAAACGCTTTCAGATAAGACTCATCGTTTTTACGGGGGAAAGATCCAGGTCGTGCCCAAGGCAGGTCTCTATGGATTCAACTGGTTCAATGTATGGTATACGCCAGGCGTTTCAAAGATATCGACAACGATTCGAGATGATAATGATCAATCCTTTGCGCTCTCCAACCGAGGGAATCTTGTGGCCGTTGTGTCTGACTCTACACGTGTATTGGGTGATGGCGATTGTACGCCTCCGGGAGGCCTGGGAGTAATGGAAGGAAAGGCTTTTCTGATGAAGTATTTGGGTGGTGTAGACGCAATTGCGCTTTGCATCAATTCCAGAGACGGCGATGGAAAACCCAATCCCGATAAGATCATCGATTTTGTTAAAATGCTGGAACCCTCGGTAGGAGCCGTAAACCTTGAGGATATCAGCCAGCCAAATTGCTTCAAAGTGCTGGATGAACTGAGGGAAGCCTGCGAAATTCCCGTATGGCACGATGACGCGCAGGGCACCGCTTGTGTGACTCTTGCCGGTCTTCTAAATGCACTTGAGCTTGCCGGCAAGAAGCTAAATGAAGCCAAAATTGTATTGCTGGGTGCGGGTGCTTCTAATACGACAATTGCCAGATTAATCCTTGCCGACGGCGGTAGGGGAGAGAACATGGTGATTTTCGATAGCAAGGGGGGCTTACATAGGAATCGAAGAGATATCGAGGCCGACAAGAGATACTATCGAAAATGGGAGCTCTGCCTTCAGACTAATCCCCGATGCATCGAAACGGAGGAAGAAGCCCTAAAGGGTGCCGACGTGCTTATTGCGCTGTCGACGCCGGGACCAGATACTGTCAAACGCGAATGGATTCGGTCAATGGCTCCAAAATCCATTGTCTTTGCCTGTGCCAATCCGGTGCCTGAGATCTGGCCTTATGCAGCCAAGGAAGAGGGCGCTTACATTGTTGCCACAGGTCGAGGCGATTTTCCAAATCAGGTCAATAATTCCATCTGCTTTCCCGGTCTCTTGAAAGGAGCTTTGCTTGTTCGCTCCAGAAAGATAACCGACCATATGGCGATTCGATGCGCCCACTCTATTGCCGATTTTGCAAAATCGCGCGGCATAAGTTCCGACAACATAATTGCCACAATGGAGGAGACCGAAGTCTTTGCGCGCGAGGCAGCCGATGTGGCTATGGCAGCAGTAGAAGAGGGTGTGGCCAGACTTCCCGATACCTGGGATAATATCTACTCCAAGGCCAAGGCCGATATCTTAGCTGCGCGCTCTTTGACGCAAGATCTGATGAAAGAGGGTCATATTGCGCCTATACCAGAGCAGATGCTGCAGGAAGCCTTCGATTTTGCATTGTCCGAGGTAAGAAAGAAACCATAGGTTACTTCTTTCAAAGAGACCGCAATCGGAGGCTAATTGAGAGCGGTGGCACCCTAATACTTGAATACGCTCGATCCAATAAATTCACGCAGAATTGAATCGCTGGGCACATACTGAGGCGAGATAGGCGAAATCCGCGAGATGAACGCCTGAATCCGGCGGGCATCCGTATATTCGACGTGATGGGGCTTTACTGTTCGCAGAAGCGGCTCGACAAATACCTTGAGCACTCCGAGCTCATAGTCGAGCGCGGAATTGAATGCAATATCTGCATCACCCTGGAAGGGGAAGATATATAGTCTTTCTCCCCTCTGGACCGAAGACCACATAGCCAGCGTTTGGCGAGCATCATGGCCGCGAAAATTGTAATCTCTTACCATACGCCGCAAGAGACGATAGTCTGTTGTTCGCACGCGGTTGTGATCGTCCACATTTAGTTGTGTCAGTGCTGAGACATAGATTTTGAGCTTATTATCCGCGGATATCTGTGGTGTAAGGCGCTCATTTAGGCCATGAATACCTTCCAGAATCAGTATTTCATTCTCTTTGATGCTGATGAAAGTGCCGGAAGGCTTTCTTATGCCGCTTTTGAAATCAAATACCGGAAGTTCGATCTCTTTACCCTCGAATAGGTCCAAGAGCTGTCGATTGAGAAATTCTATATCGAGAGCCTCCAGGCATTCGAAATCCGGCTTGCCATCCTTGTCGAGGGGTGTTCGACTTCGATCAACAAAATAGTTGTCGAGCTCGATATGGATAGGCTTGAAACCAAGAGCCCTCAGCTGCACCGATAGTTTTTTTGCGGTTGTGGTTTTGCCCGAACTCGAAGGCCCCGCAATCAGAATGACCCTTGTCTTGTCTGATTTTTCGGCGATAATGTCTGCAATTGAGGCGAGTTTTTTATTTTGGAGAGCTTCGGCCATCAGAACAAAATCCTGAATCTCCCCCAATTGATTTATCTTATTTAGAGCACCGATAGATCCGGCATTTAGCACTTTGGCTTTCTGTTCATATTCTTCAGCTATATCATAAAGCACAGGTATGTCTACGAAAGGGTCCATTTCGTAAGGCTTTTTTGTATGAGGAAAACGGAGCAATATCCCGCGACGATACGGAATCAGCTCCCATACACTGAGAAGTCCGGTCCGCGGCACAAGTGGCGAAATATGCAAGTCCCTATAATCCTGGCATTCATTAAGCATGATGAAGGGATCATTCATATATTCCATCAAAGCAAAAGTCTCTGCTTGATTTGAATGCTTAAAATATTCAAAGACGACATTCCAGGATTGCAGGACAATCCGGATGGGCAGATTTTGGGCCACTATTTCGCGCATATACAAGCACAGGGACTCAAGAAGGCTTGGTGAGACGGGTTCCTCATCATCGAAGTAGTGATAATATCCATTCCCTATTGCCATGCTCACAATGAGTCGCCTCTTTGGTGCGATATTTTTTGCAGCCATAGCTAGGAGAAAACACAAGGAATGGCGATATACCTCGGCGCCCATAGGAGAATCGGGATATATTGGAGCAATTCTGCAGTCTGCATCGATCGGTGCGGAGAGAGCAGTGAGTTCGTTGTTGACAAGAGCGGCTAGAGGAGGAAAAGGATGTTCACAAGTTCCCCATTCTCGTTCCATCCCAGCCTGTGCAAAGATTTCCTCTGCACTCGATCCCACTGGAACGGAAATCTCTTTGTAACCATCGATAGTCAAAGTCATAGTGTTCATTTCTAGTCTATTATAGGTTATTACGAGTACTTTGACGAGCTTATTGTTTTTGTGTAGAATTCACCTCATGTCTAAAGTGACAATCAAGGATATAGCTCAACGTGCGGGAGTATCGAAGACCACTGTTTCTTTTGCGCTAAACCACCCTGATCGGTTATCAAAAGAGACTTATAAAAGAATAATGGCGATAATCGATGAACTCGGTTATGTTCCCAACCCCTTTGCGCGCAGCCTGACGACAAAGCGACTCGGTGCAATTGGTCTTCTCCTGCCTCAAAAGATTGGAGATATTTTTGCAAATCCGCACATGACTCAAGTTATCAGCGGTATAGGCGAGGAATGCGAGCGAAGGGAATTCTCTCTCGCCATTCTGCCTCTGATCAGGGGTAGAATAATCGAAGCGGCAAGAAAATCTTACGTCGATGGGCTCATCACTATTGGCGTCGGGCCAGGTCATGAGGTCGTAAGCCTGCTTAAGCAGAACCACATTCCCTTTGTGACCATCGATGGCGAAGAATCAGCTTCAATAATAAACATTGGAATCGATCAGAAGAATGCTGCAGCAGATTTGATGCGGCATGTGCTCAAGAGAGGCCATCAGCGACTCGCAATACTGGCACTGGAACCCGATACGAAGCCGAGCGGATCCGAGATTTCTTCGATTGTTGTTCAGAGACGCCTTGAAGGATTTCAAGCGGTATTAAAAGATGCTGGATTGTCGATTACGGATACTCGGGTATTTCTCCAAAACTGTAAAGGCTCGATACAGAGCGGCTATGAAAGCGCTTACCATATACTTTCGCTTGATCAGAGGCCAACTGCGATTGTTGCAATGTCGGATATTACCGCGATAGGAGCTATGATTGCTGCAAGAGAACTAGGTCTGGAGATACCGGAAGATGTTGCTGTAGCGGGATTTGATGATATTCCGGAGAGTGTGCTGGTTTCTCCTCGTCTGACCACTATCCACCAGCCTGACCGAGATAAGGGAGCCGAGGCCGCACGCATGGTAATAAATATGCTAAATGGATCTTCTGGCCAACACATAAAATTGCCATATCAGCTTATTGTGCGTGAATCGGCATGATATATAAATAATATTGGATTGCTTTAGAAAAGGGAGAAATAATGGCAAAGACAATTCCAGAGCGTTCAAATGTTCCTGCAGAGCATAGATGGAATCTGGCAAGTCTCTTCTCTGACGATTCCGAATGGGAAAGAGAACTTGTGACCTTCAATGCAATGATTCTTGATGCGGAAAAGAGCAGGCTCTCTCTTGGTGCAGATAGGAAGGCCTTTCTCGAAATACTCAAGGCCTTTGAAGAATATCTAATTCTAGAGGAAAGGCTTGGATATTATGCAGACCTCAGAGTAACCGAAGATGAAGGAAATAGCATAGCTAGAGGCATGCTTGAGCGCTATGTAAATCTATCTACCCAGGGTCAAGCCGCCTGGTCTTGGCTCAGTCCTGCCATCCAGATGCTAGATGACGATTTTTTCGACAGCTGTCTTAAGGACTCTGCTTTTGAGAATTATAGGGTTTTTCTTTCGAAATTGCGTCGCTTCAAACCGCATGTGCTGAGTGAAGCTGAGGAGCGACTTTTGGCTCTTCAGAGCGAGGCAGCCCAGACTCCAAAGGATGCCTTCAGCGTTCTGACCAACGTTGACTTTGATTTTGGCACAATCGAGATACCGGAAGGTCCAAAGCCGCTTACACAATCCACTTTTGCATACTTTATGCGTTTGCCAGACAGATCAGTAAGAAGAAAGGCCTATCTACAATTCTATGCCTCCTTTGAAGCGCATCGGCATACGCTTGCGGCGTTGTATGCCGGATCTGTAAAATTGGATAAATATAGAGCTAAAGTGAGAAAATATCCAAGCGCTAGGGCTATGGCACTCTTCCCAGATAATGTTCCAGAGGCTGTTTATGATAACCTGGTCTCTACCGTAAATAAGAACATACCTGCTTTGCATCACTATTACAAACTAAGAAAGGAACTACTCGGTTTGGATTCTCTAAGGCACTATGATGTCTATAATCCTCTTGTCCAGGAAATCAAAATCGAGCGAAGCTATGAACAGGCGGTGAACATAGTAATCGAAGCACTTAGGCCTTTGGGGGAGGAGTATGTGAGTACCCTGCGAAGAGGGCTATTGGGAGGCTGGGTGGATCGCTATGAGAATAAAGGCAAGCGTTCAGGGGCTTTTTCCGCGGGTAGTTTTCTAGGAGATCCTTACATCCTTATGAACTATAAAGAAGATGTACTCGATGATCTATTTACAATCGCCCATGAGGGTGGCCATTCGATGCATTCCTGGTATTCCGCTCGCAATAATCCTTTCATGTGTTATGGATATACGATTTTTGAAGCCGAGGTTGCCAGTACTTTCAATGAGCAATTGGTTTTCTCGTATCTCTATGAGAACAGTAAAGATGATGCAGAAAAGGCTTATCTGCTTGCAAATCGAATCGACAATACCCTGGGAACACTTTTTCGACAGACTATGTTTGCTGAATTTGAACAGAGAGTTCATGAGATTGCGGAGTCGGGAGAAGCAATTACGGTCGATGTGCTTAGAAAAGAGTATCGAGACCTCCTCGAGAGATATTTCGGGCCAGAAATGATCTTAGAAAATATCTCCGATCTTGAAGGACTTCGCATACCTCATTTCTATAATGCATTCTATGTTTACAAGTATGCAACAGGCTTGTCGGCAGGTATTGCTCTCTCCGAGAGAGATTTGAAAGGCGGAAAAAAGGAGCGCGAAGATTATCTCGATTTTCTGAAATCCGGAGGTAGTCGATTTCCGATAGAATCCTTAAAGCTTGCCGGTGTCGACATGTCGACTCCTGAGCCAGTAGAAGCCGCTTGCAGGCGCTTTGCCGAAGATGTGGAGGCTCTTTCTGCTATATTGAAGGCAAGATTATAAGAGAAAGCCTGTAATAGGGGACTCTACATATATCCCAAACGAGAGAGCAAGATTGAGACCGCAGCAAAGGCAGCGGTCTCAGTTTTCAATATCCGATCTCCGAGAGAGCAAGGGATATAGCCGGCATTGAGAAAAATATCTATCTCGTGCTTTGTCCATCCGCGCTCTGTTCCTATGGCCAGTATAACCGGCAATTCCGAAAGAATTATCTCGCTAAGAAGTTTAGCATATGGGTCAGGGTGGCAGAGCAACTTAGTACATTTGTTAATTTTCGCTTCCCCGGCTGATTCGGGATTTATCGTATTGGTGTGATCCATGCTCTCAAAGCGCTCTGCCTTAATCAGGGCTCTATCCAGGCTCCAGGCGAGCCCAATTTCAGGTAGCCTTGGATTTCCTGATTGTTCCGCTCCTTCTCGCGCGTATGCCAAATATTCCTTTTGTTGGTAGAAGTGCGATTGAGTGTATGATTTTTCCCCCAGTTCGGTCGGCAAGAATACAATGCTCTCGACACCTAGAATGGCTAGCTCTTTTACTATACGGGCAGCCTGAATTGGTCTTACTGTTCCTATGAGTATACGAAGAGGCCTTAGCGGAGGAGCGGTTCCTTCGGCCACAAAACGAAGCTCTATCTCTGTATTGCCGATAGATTCTAAGATTGCCCAGCCAACCAATCCATTAAGACTGCCAGCGCGCATTCTGCCACCGACCTCTTTTTTAAGGACTTCGATAATATGTTGAGTTCTGCGGTCTTTTAAAGAGAGAAACTGAGTTTCGGAAGATGAATCCAGTATTAAGATATTCATTCGAAGGAGACGATATCGCGCTCGTAGTCGACACCGGGAACATCGAAGCCATGTGCCCTTAGAAAATCGCTTCTGAAGCCTTTGACATCGGCCAGTTCATGGAGGTTCGATTCATCGATTCTAGCCAGGCGAGAACTGATTTCATTTTGAACCGAAGGACCCATCTCGAGATCATCAATACGAATTCTGCCTTCTTCATCCGTAGGGATGCCTGTCCCTCTCTTTTGGTATAGTCTTTCAGAGAAAAGGCGCATCATCTGGTCCAGGCAGTCTTCATGTATATTGCGCTCCTTCATTACCTTGAAAAGGGTTGAGATATATAGCGGAATGATCGGAATCACGGCGCTTGCTCTCGTTACGACTGCCTTATTTATGGAAACAAAGGATCGAAGCCCGTTATCCTTGCCATAGTTCTTTTCTAGCAGTTTTGCAGTTTCTTCCAGATGGAGTTTGGCTTGACCGATTGTACCATCGCGATATATGGGCCAAGAAAAAGGAGGGCCTATGTAGGAATATGCTAGGGTCAAGGCTTCCGGCGCGAGCAAATCCTTTTTCTTGAGAGCATCGATCCATAGCTGCCAATCTTCACCGCCCATGACCTTTATGGTTTGAGTGATCTCTTCTTCTGTCGCAGGCTGAACCGACGCTTCCGAGAATTTTTCGGTAAATATATCTATTGTGCGGCCAGCGTATTGTCTTCCTATTGGTTTTATTACCGAACGGTAAAGCACCCCTGTATCAGGATCGACCCGTACGGAGCTTGCTAGCGAGTATATTACCAAATCGTATTTGAATTTATTCTCCAGCGCAATTTCGATGGCCTTCTGTTTGGCCGTGTGAGAAAAGGCGTCTATTTGCGAGAAAGATGCTGCGAAAAGACCCTTTTCTTGAGCCAGTCTATCGAATTCCTTATTTGCATACCATCCCGGAGTTGCAGGTTTGGTAGCAGAAGGTTCTTTCTCGTAAGAAAAACCGACCGTCTCAGCTCCATATCCGAAAGCGGCGACGAGTCTCGATGCAAGTCCATATCCTGTAGAACAGCCAATTATCAAGGCATGATTTGGTTTTGCGCTTGAGTCATTGATGCTACTTTTAGAGAGCCTTTCACGAAAATTCATTACGCGCGCTGCCTGCAGACGCACTTCCTTACGGCAACCCTCGGGATGGGCATTGAGGCAGATATTGTTTCGGATCATTGGCTTTATTATCATTCCGGTACTCCTGAAGCTATGCTTATCCATTCGGCTTCCACAGCTACCTTATCGCCTACCTTACCTATGCCTTTTTGATGAAGATAGACAGAGGAGGCACGAACATTCTTTATTTTGATGATCAGAGTATCACCGGGGCGCACGGGCTGTCTGAAACGCGCTTCTTTTATCTTTGCAAACATAAAGAGGCTCTTGGGATAGATGCCCATCATTTTTACACCTACTCCGCCCGCTTGGGCCATACTCTCTACCAACAAGACTCCGGGCACAATAGGAAAGGAAGGAAAATGCCCTTTAAAAAACCAATCATCGTCTCGGAATGTATGTTGAGCCAGTATAGTATCGCCTTTGATATGAACATCATCGACAAACAGAAATGGAGGTCTATGAGGAAGATAAGATTCAACATTCATCACCGTTCAATCTCTCCTTATCTGGTCTGCAAACTGATTCCTTTGCTAAACTAAGCAATCTTAGCCATCTGATTTGAATCCTGCAACAGGTTTTATGCTCCAACTGCCTTGAATATGATAATTCCATTGTGTCCGCCAAAGCCAAGGCTAGCCGACATCGCGGTTTTAATCTTGCGATGCTGAGCGGTATTTGGAATATAGTCCAGGTCGCAGCCCTGCTCTATGTCTGGATTATCTAAGTGAATCGTAGGAGGAAGCATGCCTGTTTCTAGCGCTTTTATACATGCAATAGCTTCGATCGCTCCAGCAGCCGCGATACAATGCCCCGTCATGCTCTTTGTCGAGCTGATCTTCAGCGATTGTACAGAGGAACCAAAGGCTTTCTTTAGCATTCTGGTTTCCATAGGGTCATTGAGGTCGGTGCCTGTGCCATGTGCGTTGTAGTATTCGATATCTGCTGATTGCAAATCAGCATCTCTTAGGGCATGTTCTATGGCTTTTACTCCAAAAACACCTTCCGGCTGAGGAGCAGTTAGATGATAAGCATCGCAACTAGCGCCATAACCCGCAAAGATTCCTCGGATTTTCGCGTTTCGGGCCTTGGCGTAATCGAGTCTCTCGAGAATTAGAATACCTGCTCCTTCTCCTATGACAAAACCATCCCTATCGCGGTCGAAAGGCCTGGATGCTACCTCCGGTCGCTCGTTATAGGAAGTCGACAGCGCCTTTAGCCTGCAAAAGGAGCCAACCGCAAATTCAGTGATGGCTGCTTCTGTTCCTCCTGCAATTACGATATCGGCCCGTCCGGCACGAATGAGATCCAGTGCCTCGCCAAGCGCATCGGTGCCTGAGGAACAAGCCGTAACCTGTGTCAAAACAGGACCATGAACACCAAAATGCATGGCTATATTTGCGGCAGCTTCATTCGCAATCATTTGGGGAATGGTCATTGGAGGTATCCGATCCGGCCCATCTTGCAGCATTTTGGCATGAGATCCCGTAAATACTTCTAGGCCTCCTATCCCATTGCCCAAGATGACCGCAATGCGATTGGGGTCGATATCGGATTTATTCTCCAAAGCCTCATTCTGGACAAAGTCAGGCAGCCCGGCATCGAGCCAAGCCTGAGCCGCAGCGGCGACCGCATACTGAGAAAAAAGCGCCATTTTCCGTGCTTCTTTTCGATCGATCCATACGGATGGATCAAAATTCTTTACTTCAGCGGCTATCCTGCTTTCCAGCCTCGATGCATCGAAGTGTGTGATAGGACCAATGCCGGTTGCTCCGTTGACACAGTTTTTCCAAAACTCGTCAATCGAATTCCCTATAGGGCTTATGATTCCAAGACCCGTCACTGCTACTTCATTTTGCATTCTTGCCTTCTCCTTGCATTGCCATATTGCTGCAAAAGTCTTCATATACAAGTAAAGATTTGCCAATATTATGCGATATCATAGCCATATTCCGCAAGACAAGAGCCTCACCATCGAATAACCGCCGCTCCATAAGTGAGCCCTGCACCAAAGCCAACAAGCATTATGAGATCATTTTTTTTCAAGAGTCCCTTTTCGCACATTTCTGCGAGAGCGATAGGTATGCTTGCCGCAGAGGTGTTAGCATATTCTTCGATATTAATATAGAATTTATCCAAAGGAATCGATAAGCGTTTGGCAGCGGCTTGAACGATGCGCGCGTTTGCCTGATGTGGAACAATCCATGTAAAATCTTCGATTTTATAAGCGGTTTTATGAAGAAGCCTTTGGATTAGGACAGTTATTGATTTGACCGCAAAATCATAGACCTTTTTCCCGTCCATATAGATGAATGGTATGATGGGTTCCTGGCGCTCAAAGGCCTTAGTTCTTTCGGGCTGAACAAGAAATAGATCTTTTGTTCCACTTCCTTCGGCCCCGAGAATAAAAGAAAGGCATCCGCGAGAGGATTCATCGATCCGCGAGAGTATCGCAGCACCAGCCCCATCGCCAAACAAGACTGCTGTCGAGCGATCTTCCCAGTTGACAAATCGACTCAAGCCTTCGGCACCTATAACCAGAGCATTTCTACCATGCGATGCTTCGAGCATGCTTGATGCTATGTTGAGCGCATAGATGAAACCTGTACAACCGGCGGCTACATCGAATGAAGCGACCCCATAAGCACCGATCTTATCCTGAACGATACAGGCCGTAGCAGGAAAGCCAAGATAATCGGGTGTTGCTGTTGCAAGAATGATATAATCCAACTCCTGCACGCTAATATTTGCCTTATCTAAAGCACTCTTCGCGGCTTCCGTGGCCATATCGCTTGTTTGAAGCCCATCAGGCGCAATATGCCGAGAACCGATACCGGTATGAGAGCGTATCCACTCGTCCGTCGTATCCATGCGCATTGCAAGCTCTTCGTTAGTGATGCGAAGGGACGGTATATAGGCTGAAATTGATCTGACAACAATGGACATACAGCGACATCTCCTTATTCACTACGACAGATGCCCTTAATCAATCACAATGGGATTATATTGTCAATATGACAATAAGAGTAAAAATGTCAATATATTTTATTATATGCCAATTTTCAGGATTGGTTAGAGTATATTTTGAGTCGCTTAATCAAGGAGCCCGGAAGAGAACTGGGTAGAATAGAAACGGAGCCATGAAAAGATCTAGAAAAGAAATAATGATGAGAGCTGGACATAGAATAGAGTAGGGAAGAGAGCCGAATAGAGAACCAGCAAGCCTCATCGACTTAGAATTGAGCCAAATCTCCTGGAATCTTATTCATGTGGAGTCGGAGAAATGAAAACCTTCTCTGTTGATCCAGGCAGAGGAACAGACTCCGCTGCAGCCACGGGCTCTTTTATTGCCTCTGGCATAGAAACGCCAGCTCCTTCAAGAAGCTCAGCGAATTCGGACTCTTCGATGACTTCTTTTTCGAGCAATACAGAAGATATGCGATTCAACAAATCCCTTTTTTCTGTAAGCAGATTGACAACATGCCGATATCGCTCGTTTATCATCGAAGCTATAGTCTCATCGATGTATCGCTGTGTTTCCTCGCTATACTCTTTTGTTGCAAAGGGATCGGAAGCTTGTTGAGGGCTTATTAGCCCCGACGATCTTCGCGTCAAGGCCACATTCTTGAATTTGTCGGACATGCCATAGTCGGTGATCATTCTCTTGGCTATCTCCGTGGCATTGGCAATATCATTGGAAGCTCCGGTGGAAATGGACTGGAATACCAGCTCTTCCGCAGCGCGTCCGCCGAGAAGCACATCGATCTTGCCCAGTAATTCTTCTTCGGTGATCAGATAACGATCTTCGAGAGGCATCTGGAGGGTGTAACCAAGTGCTCCATAGCCTCGAGGCACAATGGAGATTTTCCTAACTGGATCGGCACCTGGAGTCAAAGCGGCCGTTATGGCATGGCCTGTCTCATGCACTGCCACTATCTGCTTTTCCTTTGGATTAATCATACGATTCTTTTTTTCTAGACCGGCAATAACCTTCTCGATAGCGTTTTGGAAATCTTCCTCTTTGACTTTCTTTCGGCCGGCACGAACCGCTAATAGAGCCGCCTCATTGACGACGTTCGCGAGATCGGCCCCTGCGAAACCCGGAGTGCTGCGAGCTATTTTGGACAGATCGACCGAAGGATCCATTTTGATATTCTTTGTATGAATCTTAAGAATCTCCTCCCGACCTTTCATGTCGGGCTTATCTACTAATACTTGACGATCGAATCTTCCGGCTCTTAAGAGAGCTGGATCCAGGACATCAGGCCTATTTGTTGCTGCAAGAATGATGAGGCCACTTGTCGAATCAAAACCATCCATCTCGACTAATAGCTGATTAAGTGTCTGCTCGCGCTCATCGTTGCCCCCTATAAATCCGCTTGCCCGCGATTTACCAAGGGCGTCTATTTCGTCGATAAAAATTATGCATGGAGCCTTCTCTCTGGCTTGTTTAAAGAGATCGCGGACTCGGGCGGCACCGACTCCAACGAACATTTCAACAAAATCAGCACCACTCATCTTGAAGAAAGGCACATTGGCCTCGCCCGCAACTGCCCTGGCTAACAAGGTTTTTCCTGTTCCCGGAGGCCCTACAAGGAGCACACCCTTGGGAATCTTCCCGCCGATTTCTGTATATTTTTGTGGATTTTTGAGAAAGTCGACAACTTCTACCAATTCAGCCTTAGCTTCATCGACTCCAGCGACATCCGCAAATCTCGTCTTTATGTCGCCTTCCGCAACAACTGTGGCTTTATTCTGTCCAAAGGCTAGCACATTCGAGTTAGATCCCATAAACCTACTCATAATAGTGCGCCATAAGAAAATCATTATTGCAAATGGAAGTATCCAATTGAGCAAGAGCGAGAGTATCGTGCTTCCTCCACGCGGAGACGCCGAATATACTACACCTTTTTCGTCAAGCAGCGAAGTGAATTCAGGATCGCTGACCGGAACAGTCTTATAGACAACACCTGGTTTTGCAGATGGTGGAAGAGGAGAAGACGGTTCCGAAGGACTGGGCTCTGTATAACCGGTATAATAGTTCACATCAATTTCCACTCTACGGATCTCGCCACTTCGAACCTTTTCCTTGAAGGCCGAATAAGGAACAAGAGTGGTATCGCTCTTGAAGAGAAAGTAATTGAAGAAAGAGACAGCCAAAAGTGCTATGAGCACATACCCTAAGGAAAACCTAAACTGAAAGCCTTCTGGCATTCCAGGCTTCTTCCGATTATTTGAATTCTTGTCAGTTTTCCTTTGTTGATCGAGTTTCCAGTTATTCTTGCCTTTCGATGGCATCATTATCTCCTCAAATAAATCGATGGCCTGTTTTAATTATAGAGCATTTGCATATCTCTCGTAAGCAGAAACGTTCACTATCTGAAAATATAATGATTTTCATTTTATTTGGCGAATATTCTATTTCACATTTCGGAATGTGGCTTCGGAATGTGGCTTTTAGCTCGATCTGTTCAAAAGTAGATGGACATGCTTGACCAGAAGGGATTGTTTTTTTATATTTCAACTCGGTTCTCTACCACAAATCATCCAGCATTTATTAGGAGGACATATTTATGGCCGTAAAACCCATTGGGGACAGAGTGCTTATCAAAATCAAAGAAAGCGAAGACAAGACAGCAGGAGGAATTATAATTCCGCAAACTGCTCAAGAGAAGACCCAAACAGGTATCGTTATTGCCGTTGGCACTGATGCGGACGCTATAAAGGTCAAGGTTGGCGACGAGGTAATGTACGATAAGTATGCCGGCACTCAGGTCAAGATCGAAGGTGTGGAACACCTCATCGTAAAGATGTCAGATATTCTTGCCGTCCTCGAATAGGAAAGCCTGCACCAGGCAAAAAAGAGGCTGTCCAATACGCTGGACAGCCTCTTTTTTGCAGTGAATACAATGAGCAGCCGCGATAAAGCCAATAAAGCCGGAGTATTTTACTCTTTCTATGGAGGGGTTCAGGAAGGCTTCAGGCGTTGCCTAGCAGGATAGAGACTACTTCTTCCTTAGTCCGGGCTTCGAGTAGCGCTTGGCGCTTTTCCTCGCTACGGAAAAGCATGCCTACTTCCGCAAGAAATTGGAGATGAGGACCGGTCTTGTCGATCGGCGATAAGGTCATGATGAAAATACGACACCCCTTTCGATCGAGGGCGTCAAAGTCCACTTCTTCCTTAGTTATGCCGACACAGGCAACCAATTCGTGTACAGCTGTTGTCTTACCATGAGGAATGGCAATACCATGTTTCATGCCAGTGCTCATACGATATTCGCGTTCCAGGACACTTTGAATCGTTTCTTCTTTATCCAGTACCTTTCCACTGTTTGATGCAAGATCTACAAGTTCTCTGATGATCTCTTCTTTGTTCCTGCCTTTGAGATCCAAAGAAATGAGTTCAGGCTTCAATATTTCCTTAAGGTCCATTATTCTATCCTAATTTGTGCTGTTGATGCCGTCAAGTATACCCCGCAAGACAAGTCTGTCGGAGGTCAAATGAAATTGCGTGCTTTCTTGACGCTGCGCTGACCATTCAGTTCAGCAATAATCGATAAGGAGAACATCAACCAAGCAGTATCAAGAATTGTCGCACAGATTGAGAGCGGAAGAGCGATCGGTACCAAAAGACTAGCTCCATTTTGAAAACCCTGTCCAAAAAGCACACAAACAAGAGAGAGCATTACGATAATGTCGCTACGTAGAGCAGAAGCTCCCACTGTAACCGAGAGAGGCAGAAGCGCGAGCAATAGGATTATCTGGCCAGCAGTGGGATTATTCCTGGAATAAGACAAAAACATTGCTATAAACGAGCATGCAACAATAATTACACTGCCTACCCGACCACCGACAAGAACGAGAGGGAATACAACCGCATTAGTATCGCGCTTTATTCCTAAGCTTTCTGATACATGACGCAGAGCCGTGGCCGAAGAGATAAAGATACTCCCCGAGGCCGCGGCTGTGAGAAGCGGCCCCGACATCGCATAGAGAAGTATATAAGGGTTGGATTTTCCTCCAAGAATTCGATAGACAAGCGGGAAAAGCACGAAAATCAAGAAAACCGTCAGAATCAGCACAAATAAAAGGACACTTCTATACTCAGATGGAATCCCTGTATTTCTAAGATTTAGAAAGAGATATAAAGATATGGGAATGAGTAGAATTCCCAATATTTCCGAGATAAAGAAATTTATAAGGTAAGATGCTCTAGATATCACATCTAGCACCGGCAATATTGGCCTCGACATCACAGGATCATGAGAGAGGGCTAAACCAAAGAATAGAGCAAATAGCCCAATTGGTAGGAACCATTTTGCAGAAACCGAAAAGACGTCGAATATACTCGTAGGGAATATGGCCAGAATAAGTTCCAATGGATCGAGTGTCTGTACGGTTCCACTTTGGGACACTAATGGCAATGGCACAGGCTTGAAAACCAAGACTACGGCTATGCCGATACCAGCTGCTACTACCAAACTGACAACCGAAAGGAGCAGAGACTGAGAAAAGATCTTTGTGAAGCGATGAGCTTCCGACAACCTGAAAACAGAAATAGGAATACCCACTGTGAGAGTCAGAATGAGCGCATAGCCTCCGATCTTCAAAGCCAGCTCTGAAAGAAAAGAAATCATAGGCGTGCCATGGATCATACTTGGAGGCAGGACCAGATAGAGAATCGCTCCCATGGCGATACCAAGGGCGTATTTATGCCAGAGCTTCATCTTGGGAAGCATAACTCTATTGGATTGACAGGTCAATATTGATTAGATTTCTGGAATTCTCTAATGCCGACTGCGCTTAGCTTTGCATTGACAGATCCTATTATTTTCAAGTAATGTTCTTTTCAATGTGCGACCCAGTAGCTCAGCAGGATAGAGCGACTGCCTCCTAAGCAGTAGGTCGGCCGTTCGAATCGGCCCTGGGCCATAAGGAATTACAACATATCATTGCTTGTGATTTGGCATTGTTACTTGAGTTTTGTTACCATATAAAGGATGGTAATCAATTATGGGTCACAAGCAGATGCCCATCGACTATCGAGTTTTTGCAAGGACAATCTCAGGACACAAGCGCTTTTATATTCGATTTCTTTATAATGGAAAGCTATTTTTAGCTATCAAGCGGAAATGCACAGACTCGAACGAGGAAATCAGGAACTTGAGGAAGATGTTGAACTCTTAAAAATTGCTGGTCTTCTTGCAGCAAAAAAAGTACGGAGGTTCAGGTATCTGGTGCAACAAAAGTATCGATACCGAATCAAGAAGGCCTGTAAGACATTGGGAATCTCACACAGCGGATTCTATGCTTATCGTGCACGCAAACCATCCGACCGACAGCTCGAAAATGAATTCTTGTCTCACAAGATACACGAGGTATTCGAACAGCATTCTGGACGATACGGTGCAAAGCGAATTACCTACGCTCTTAAGGATGAAGGGATCAAGGTCAATAGAAAACGAATAGTGAGGTTCATGCTTGCGATGGGTCTGTATACGAAAGGTGCCAAAAGAGCCTACAAGCACTATAATAAGCACCACCGAACAGTAGCAAAGGCAATCCCTACGACAATGCGCTCATGGAATCGTTCTATAAGACGCTGAAACGAGAGCTTGTTAACAATGCTGGATTCAAAACAAAGGATCAGACGCGTCAGGCACTGCTTAGTTTTAGAGAATTGTACTACAACAGCATAAGAAAGCATTCTGCGCTAGGGTAAATGACTCCTCAGGAATATGAGGACATAAATTTATAGATTTCTCTTATCTTTGTGTCCAAAATAGTTGGACCCTTCCATATTGGAGGGAGTGCTCATGAAAAAGCTAGTACACAAACCTACTAATCAATTAAATGCATATTTTATGTTACTGCTCACCTCTCATTTTATATAAAACTTCCCCAGCACAAATAGATACCCTTTTTCCTTATAGAAATCCAACCTACCCAGATCATCAAAGATAGTGGCTGGAGTATCCTCGCGCACCACATAACCCAGCCCAAATCCAAAAGAGTCTGAAAGCAGAAGATCCAATCCAACCCTCATGGTAAGCCCTATGCCGATGCGTGAGTTAAGCCCGGAGCTCCCATAGTAGCTCTTGAGATAATCGGTGAAAGCTGCATCCTGATTCGTGGAAGCAAAGTGAAAATAAAATGCAGGGCCAAGTCCCAGATAAGGGCGCACAGATCTCAATGGTGCAATGAGATTGATCGAAAGGGGAGCATAGATAAAAGACTCGTAGTACTTCCAATCAGCCTTGGATCCAGCCTTACTCGACAGGCTCGTCCATGAAAGAGGTCCTTCAGTAAAGGCCCCACTGCCTGGACCGTAGTAGAGATCGCCAAGATACATGACATCGGTGCTCACTCCGAGCCATGGACGAACCACATAGCTCACGGTCACACCATAGAGCATATCTTGCATATCAAAAGACGAGAGAGTATCAGTAAGCGGAGGACTAATCGCCATAAAACCTATACCTGCTTCACCACCTAGTGTTTGTGCAAAAGCAGAAGGAACAATACAGATAAAGAGCATCACGGTTACGATCAGCATAAATTTCCCAAATTTTTTCATAAAAGCCCCCTATTCATTACCCATACGATTATTTTAATTCTTCTTTTCTCATAAAGCAAATAAAATAGAATCAAAACAAGGCAAAATTGCTATGAAGTATCTTTCGCCCCAGTGGCTCTTTCGATATGCTGACGCCATGAAAACCACATTTTCAGAAAAGGATGCTTTTATTTGGCAGGATGAATTCGGCGCTGCTATCACCGTAATCGACCGAGATTATCTCATTTTATACATGAACGACAAATCTATAGAAGCCAATGTCAGGTGGGGCGGCAAAGCCCTCCTCGGGCATGATGTGCGAGCCTGCCACCAGGAGCGCTCGGTGCGCATCATCGAACATATTCTGGAAACTGGCGAACCGAACGTCTATACCATCGAAAAACAAGGTGTACACAAGCTTATCTACCAAGCGCCATGGCGCCATAATGGTGTTATCGCAGGTGTAGTAGAGCTTTCCATCGAGATTCCAGCAAAGATGCCGCATTATGTGAGAGAGTAATGAACTCGTGAGCAGTAACATAAAATGCCCACCTAAAAGGAAAATGTGTTAGCGCAAGCAGTAATGGCTATCAGAAGCTGCGA
>ERZ724525.572-NODE-572-length-21140-cov-4.424235_pt1 | contig 21140 bp, 25 predicted proteins | sample MGYA00376058_ERZ724525 | MGnify/ENA primary metagenome ERZ724525 (study PRJEB28724, sample SAMN07190888) | wastewater metagenome | isolation source: influent of sewage treatment plant in Hong Hong | place: USA: Christiansburg, Virginia | collected 2016-03-01 ... | reverse complement strand
TGCGTTTGAGGTGCTTGCGCTTGATCTGAGCCTTGTGTGACTGCTGCCTGGTCAAAGCCAAGAAAGGATTTAAACCGGCTCCATGCCTGGGGCTTCATGTATTTCTCCTGAACATTCGTGAGGCCTGACGGGCATAGCGCTCGCGGGCGGTCTGTACTTGGTGGGGGTTGCCGCCCTGCGCGGCAGCAGCAATGCCGCCTGTGACGGCCAGCATGTAAAGCATCTGGACCATGTCTGGACCGTCGTCGTGGTCGGCTTTAGGGAAGTGCCTGAACTGGTCAATCAGCGTGGTCTGGCTGCTGTGCAGACGGATCAGGCCGTTGTGCATGTGAGGCTGAAGGCTTTCAATGCGCAGCAGCTTGTCGCTAATAGGTATGAGGGCGCGTGCCGGTACAGGAGCGCCTTGCTGGGCGCTGCGCTTGACCAATTCGGTGCGCAAAAATTCCTGAAACTGCACCGACTCGAAGCCCCAGACGACGCAGCAGTACTCGCGCTGCATCTCGATCACGTCGCTGATGATGCGATCCGGCACACGCTTGCGAATGGCTGCCTCGACCACATCCATGACGCCAGTTTCTCGGTTGTAGCCACCGATGCCGATGGCACTGGGGTCGCGGCTATTGCCTGCCTTGCCCAAGCTAGGGTCGCATGCGCCATAGAAAACCCACTCTGCCAGGCGGTTGACCCAGAAGCGAATGGAGTTGGCAAATGGCGCATCTTCCCCGGCAGTCGGGTCGTTCTGCTGCTCCGAGTCAAAGGCTGAGTGCCCTTCACGGGCGCGGCGGATCATGAGCTTGACCAAGGGACGCAGCGATGGCCAGGAGACCTTGCTGCCCTTCAGCATTTCTTCCTGGTGCTCTATATATAGAGCCATCGCTGCAGCTTCACCTTCCTGGGGCGTGTCTGCATTGAGCAGAAAGCCTTCAAACTGCTCCCACAAGTCCATGCGCTCGGGCCACTGAATGATGGCTTTAAAGACTTTGCGATTCCACAGCGGGTTCTTGAGAAAGCGGGCCAGCACGCTGTCGTAGTGCAGCACGGTGCCCACCAGGATGGCGTCCATGGAGTCGTCGGGCGGCCCCAAAGAGAGCACGCTCTTGGTCACAAAGGACTGCAGCTTGTCGCGCTGGGCCGGGGTGTTGACGTTCTCATCGTTCTCGATGTCATCGCAGATGGCAAGATCCGGGCGGTGCGCGCCATGGCGGCGACCCCGGATCTTCTTGCTGGAGCCAAAGGCTTCCACCTTGCGACCGTTGGCCGTCACGATCACGCCTGCCCGCCAGACGCGCCCCTGACCACAGGCTTCTGGGAAATCGCTGGCGATGCGTGGGTTGGCTTCCAACTCCGCCTTGATGGCCTCCAGCATTTCTGCAGCCTGCTCGAAGGCATCCATCACGATGATGGAGTACCACTTGGCCCCAGTGACCAGGCACCAGGACACAAAGCTCATGCTGATTTTGGTGGACTTGGCCTCACCACGCGGGGCCGCAATGGCATCGCGCTGACCCGCCGCAATGTTCACGATCTCGGGCAAGCGCTTGTAGAGGTACTTGTGCAGCTCGCTGGGTTCTGCCCGGCCATAGTGCGGGAAATAGTTTCGGTCCCAATACTCATAGCCATTGACGGGGTCGCAGACCTTGCGACGGCGTTCGGCAATCGCTGCAGGGTTGGTGTCCCAGCCGTCCAGATTAGCGTCGATCTGCTTGCGCAGGTCATCGGCCAGTGCTGTCAGTCCTGACAGAAACTCTTTGCTGCTCTTAGCCATGGAGCATGCTCCCCACGCCGATGATCAGCATCAGAGCTTTGCCCCAGTGGCCTTCAACCATCAGCCAGAGCGCCAGAAAGGTGATCGCAAACATGATCTATCGCCCCTTCGCCAGTTCTTCGCCAAACGGCTCCAGCATCTCAACCAGTGCGGCCAAATGCTGCGGAAAGCGTTGCTGAGCAAAGGCAGCAAAGCGCTGGATGATGTCGAGCTGCACGGCCTGGCGGTCCAGCTCAGGATTAAGGCGCTTGAAGCTGGACATGGTCTTGTTGAAGCTGTCGCTCATGCTGGCCAGCGTCTCGGCACGTTCACGCGGCCCCATCTTTTTGTCATCGCGCAGCAGGTTCATGGTCGCCTGGTGCTGCACCAGGTAGTCCTCCAGCAGCTTGGCCGAGAGGCTCTTGAAGTTTTCATCGCCCATGGCCACAGCGGCGCGGGAGGTCTCCCAGTCGTCGCCCTGCTCTGCCGCCTCCTGCTTCCAGCGATTGGCGGTGCTGCGTGGCACGCCCAGTTTTTTACAGGCGGCCTCCATGGCCATGCGCTGAAACACATACAGGCCGCGTAGCTGGGTGCGTATTTCTTTGCCGTGTGCCATCAGTTCCCCAGGCCACCGCCACGAAAATATGTCCTGATGCCTTCCACGACCAGAGCCGTGCCCACTGCCACGGCACCGCCAGACAAGGCTCCGGCCACTGCTGCTTTTTTCTCGACATCACGCAGGCGCTCATCCAGGCCGTTGTAATGCTCCTCCATGCGCTGTTCCATCCGGTCCATACGGCGGTTTTGATGGTCCTGGCCTTGCTGCAGGGACTGCACAATGCCGTGGATCTGCCCAAGCAGCAGCAGTTCTTGTCGGCGGTCGTTGTTGTCTTCGCTCATGACGTTTAAGGGTTGTTGGCAAACAGAGCAGCCCTGCAGGACGCATAGGCCGCATTGATCGTTTCCGCCTCTGCAGTCACTGCTCTAAGGCGGCGGGAATTGCTTTCAGGAAGTAGCCCGTAGGCTTGGGCTGCGTCTGCTGCACCAGGGTCGGAGGTTGTGGTTTGGTGACCTGAGGGGCCACCACTACCTGGCCCACAGGTTGCGGAGCTGGCGACGATGCGCACCCGTACAGGGCGCTGCTCAAGCTCACCAGTAAGGCGAGCGATTTCTTGGACTGCCTGGGCATCGGTTTTTTCCTGCTGTTGATAGACCTGATCCAGCTGGGACTGGGCCGCGTTGCGCTCGGCGGTCAGTCGCTCCAGCTCTGCTGTGGCAGTACGGTTCTGCGCAGCCACGCTGGCCCGCAGCTGCCCCAGCTCATTGCCCACGGTCTGGGCTTTTTGTTGGAAGTGATGCATTCCAAAGCTGAAGGCCAGACACAACAGCAAGGCCAGCGCCAGCAACCCGCCCATCACGGAGTCACGCAAGTCCTTCATGGCTGCGCCGTCCATGTGCCAGTGCCAAAGTCATAGCTGGCACGCAGTAGCGCCACGCCCTTCAAGCAGGTAAGGCGTTCGTTTAAACGGCGGTTGTAGAGCCCCTGGACAAAGCGGTACTCCCACTCGCCCTTGGCATTGCGCCTGCCTGTTTTGACGTAGCTCCACACAGGCGAACCACTGGGCGCATGGGCCAGGGCATCGCAGGCTTCTTCATAGCGCTTGGCATTGAGCAAGCCCATGGCGCGACTGGAGCACGTCGACGGCTCGCCGTTGTTATGGCCATGGCTGGAAAAGGCATCCAGAATGGGCTGAGTGACTGGCACCTTGATGCAGTCAAGCACCTTGGCCTGCCCTTTGGCCAATACCTGGCTGCCGACTGCCAAGCATTGATCATCAGACCAGTAATCGCCCAGCACTACGGCCACCGGGCTGGCGCTTTTAGTCAGCCCCAGACAGGCCGTTGGCAAGCCAGAAGCTAGCGCATCTGCATAGACCACATTCTTAAATTGCTGCGAGCCATCGCGCTTGGCCGGGCCGTCTTCGTAGCCCGAGATATAGCCAACATAGCCAGCACCGCCAAGCACCAGCGGGATGCCAAGGCGCAGAACCGTTTTACCTAGGGAAAGTGTGTTTGCCATGCCCTCGACTTTCGTGGGGCATGCACAAACAAAAAAGGCCCGCAAATGCTGGCCTTAGACGGACGATTAAAAATATCACAGTAGCACCACAGCCAAGGCTAGGTCAATGTCACCTCGACTCAAGAGCATGTCTTTCGGCGCAATCAGAAGAAAATTAACGAGTCGATGACTCGATGACACCAATGGGCACGGTTTTCGATCTCACTCATTTACACTTAAATTTTCTAAGAGATGGAGGGTTATTCATGGCAGTCTTCGATCTTTTTTCTAAGCGCCAACGACGTGCTCGTGGTGAAGTACCTGATGTTTACACCTACGACAAAATACCTCATGAATTCCGAGTCCAAGTAATCCATATCATCCAAGATGCATTCGGCGTAGACAACTATTCCTCACAGCAAGCGTCTAGCTTATATAGCGAGATAAATAAAGCTCTTTGTCGGGAATATGGTGTTTTCACTTTGATAAGAAACCCTGAAACAGATCAACATGCACTGTTCAACTTCTTCTTACAAGAAGTAAGCATTGATCGCTCGCTTGACTTCGTTGAGATATGCTTTCATGCAATCAAGTCAATTTCAGAAAATGATCAGTATCTTTACTCAACATCGCGCCAAATATCACCAAATGATGCCATTATTGAACTAAACACACGCTTCAAAGAGCATGGCATTGGTTTTCAATTTGAATCTTCTGAATTAATCCGTGTAGATTCGGACTTTATTCATTCGGATGTTATTAAACCAGCGCTCTCTCTATTAAGAGAGAAGGGCTTTCAAGGAGCTGACGAAGAGTTCCTTAAAGCTCATGAGCACTATAGACATGGGAGACTCAAAGAGTGCTTGGTTGAATGCTTAAAATCATTCGAAAGCACAATGAAGGCCATTTGCAAAATTCGTAATTGGCAGACAAATCCTACTGACACAGCTAAAGCGCTCATTGGAGTCTGCTTCTCAAATGGACTTATTCCTTCCTATCTTGAACAACAATTCTCATCATTACGCTCTGTTCTCGAAAGTGGCACTCCAACTGTGCGTAACAAAAATGCCGGTCATGGTCAAGGCCCTGAAACTGTGACTGTTCCAAGCTACATGGCCAGGTACGCCTTGAACTTAACTGCTGCAAACATTCTATTTTTGCTTGAGGCGCATGGTTCAAAAAATGATAAATAATATAAGAAATATATTTTTCTAGAATACATTGAAGTCTAAGCGAACTCAAATACTCTGCTCCGCTCAGACTTCAATATGAAAAATAAAGTCATCAAAGATTAGCACTAAACACTGTGCGACGTGTTAAAGCTATGACTCGACAAAAAGCCAGCTCATATCTCCCCCCCATGCCACACAACTCGGCCAGTGATACGCAGTCTGTTTGCCGTCTCACCTTCTAGAGTCTGAACTGGGTAGTCAGGGTTATAGCTGATAACTCTAACTCCACCTGTACTGAAGTCGCGCTGCAGCAACTTCACATAGTCTTCTCCTTCAAGCTCAATCACATAGACGCCGTCATGACTCAATGATTGGACCGATGTGTCGACCAACAAAATATCACCGTCATTGATGCGATCGGACATTGAGTTGCCACGCACTCTTACGATCTTTGCGTTATTGCGGTTGAGCCCCTTTGAGCGTAGCCAAGCAGTTCGGAACGCCAAGCGGCCCAGAACTTCCTGCTCCCCATTGGTCGCACCATTTCCTGCACTCATGCAAGCATCCAGAACCTCGATCTGGGTGAACTCACCATCGTCTTGATAAACCTGCGTCGACTCTGCTCGACTTTCTGCACCAGCCTGCGCACTGAAGTGCTCAACGGTACGACCTGAGTGCCTTGCGGCTCTAAGTAGCTGCTTCACGGGGACTTCGCCCCGCTTGCGCCAAGTTCTGACCGTTTCAGGCTGAACCTCCATCAAGGTCATCCACCCCGGCCCCAGCGCGTCTGCAATGCGAGCAACGACTTCATCTACCGATGGCAACAGAGTGCTTTGAGGATTTTTTTGCATATAGCTATTGACTGCGTTTCGTTTTGAACCAAGAATACGGTTCAACTTGAAACGTTTCCTTTTGAACCAATAGCGTAGCAGCAAATGCATCCAGAACAAATTAAAGCTGAGATCCGTATGAGGGGAACTACACCAGCTGCCATGGCGGATCAGCTGAGTCTTTCACGTATGACTGTTAGCAATGTGATTCACGGTCGCTCAACTTCGCGACGTGTTGCTGATGCCATTGCCAGCCTGATTGAGCAGCCCGTCAACCGCATCTGGCCCGGTCAATACGAACCACATCGCATGAACAAGTTGAAACGCAGGGGACAGAAATGAAACCTCGCCTCAAACTGACTCGCGATGGTCACCTGGTCGTACTTGCCTGTGGACTGAATCCATGGGGAGAGAACAGTGCGCGCAAATACATTCAAGAGCACTACGGCTCGCTCCAGCGCTTCGCACGCCGATATCAGCTTTCGTACAACGCCGTTTGCACAGCGTTGCGCCCAATCGCCCGACCCGAACGAATGGCAGGCCAGGTTGCTGAAGTTCGTGCAGTACTAGGTCTCACTTCGCGGCCCACAGCTCAATCACTGCGTGTGTCACGCAAACAGGAGCGCCGATCATGACCTGGCTCACCGCCCGAGAAATCGCGGGCCTGCCAGGCATGCCTACGTCCGAGCGACGCACCCGTGATCGCCTCTCCGCGCTTGCCATCCCTTCGCGTCAGCGCGCAGGCCGTGCGGGCGGCGGCGGATTGGAATACGACTGCAGCGCCCTTCCCGAAGAAACTCGCGCAGAGATCACAGCAAACAAGATTCAAGCTGCAGGCTCCAAAGCGCTAGCCGTAGTCGACACCCCTGCTGTGCGCAGCTTTCTGCCGGTCACAGCTCCTGCAGTCTCCGCAGCCCATGTACCAAGTCAGGCAGAGAAAGATCTCGCGGACGCTCGCATTCGCCTAGTTCACCTTGTGCAGGATCTGGTGCCCATGAACGGCCTGCGTCGGGCCTGCACATTGCTGGCCGCTCGCATCGTGACGGGTGAGGCTGGCGAAGAAATCGGAAAGGTTGCACGCCAAGCCAACCAGCGTGCGCGTGGTGCTGAAGTCAGCGCGCGATCACTAGAGCGCTGGTTTGGCATGCATCGCGAAGGTGGCTGGCATGCATTGCTGCCCACTGCGCCGCAAGCCAAAGCTCCAGAGGTCAGTGACGATGTGGCCGCTGTGCTGGGTCTGTTTCATAGCCGCGACCATCGCTTTCGCAAGCTGAGCGGCGCGGCCCAAGAAGTCACGCGCATGCTCAATCGTGACTTTGATGAATGGCGCAGCCTGTACCACCGTGCACGCCGCGTGCTGGACAAGGTGGGCCAGTCTGCCGAAGCCAGCGTGGCATTGATCAAGTCCCGCCACACCGGCGCACAGCGCGATGCCAAGCTGCCATTCAAGCGCCGCGACACATCCATGCTGGATTTTGGCGATGTGTTTGTGATCGACGGCCATACCTTTAAAGCCAAGGTCCGTCACCCTGACCATGGCGCACCTTTTGCGCCTGAGCTGACGGCGGTTCTGGATGCGGCTACCCGCCTGATCGTCGGCTGGTCAGTCAATCTTTCTGAGAACGTGATCGCAGTAGGCGATTCCCTGCGCCATGCAGTAAGCCAGTACGGTGTCCCTGCCATCCTCTACGGCGACAACGGAGCAGGCGAAACGGCCAAGGCGATGGATTGCCCTATTGATGGCATCTGCGCACGCTTGGGCATTGACCACCGCCTGGGCCTGCCAGGCAAACCCCAAGGCCATGGTGTGATTGAGCGCGCCTGGCAAACCCATGCCATCAATGCCGCCCGCAAGTTCGGCAGCTACCAAGGTGGCGATGTGGACGCAGGAACCTTCCGCAAGGTAGCGGCTGTTCTGGCCAAGGAGCAACGTGCGGTCAGACGATCCGAACAGACCGGCGAGGTCATTCAGCTCACGCCCAAGGCTCCGACTTGGAAGCAGTTCGTCGACGGCATCGAAGTGATGGTCCGCGAATACAACACGCAGCATCGTCATCGTGGGCTGCCCAAGCGCTCTGACGGCAAACACATGACGCCGATGGAAGCGTTTGAAGCGCGCGTCAATCCGTCTGAGCTGGTCATGCTCAATGAGATGGAGCTGCGCACGCTGTTCATGCCTGGCGTGATTCGCACGGCAAAGCGTGGTCAGGTGCAATTCTTCAATCAGCTCTATCAAGCACCGAGCTTGATGCGCCGCGATATCGATGGCCGCGAAGTTAGCGTGCGCTACGACATTCACAACCCGAACTATGTGCTGATTTACACGCTGGGTGGTGAATTTGTCTGCGAGGCCCAGTGGGATGCCAACCGCATCGACTACTTCCCCAAGCCCGTCATTCAGATGGCCCGCGAGAAGCGCGTGGCCCAGGCCGTCAAGCGCCGCGAGCTGCAGATCGACACCGCTCTGCGCGAGTTGGGTCCTGTCTTGGACACCACACCCCTTTCCCTGCCGGAGCCCAGCACCCCATTCATGACGGTGCCCTCCTTCGTGGAGACACCTGTATCCGCCATCAACTCTCCCTCCACGGAAGTGACTGCGCAAGCAGCTACAGGCAGGCCTTTCTTTAACGGACCGAGCGACCGCTATGAGTGGCTCATGCGCAACCAGGACCAATGGACCGAAGCAGACGGCACATGGCTGCGCAACTACACGGCATCTGAGAGCTATGCAGATCTGCGCGACTACTACGAGGGGCGGGGATTGGGTTGGAAAGACGCGGGGGAAGTCCCCGGTTTTAAGAGTGCTCTGTGATGGCTGCAACCACTACAGAGCGTGCCAGAGATTTTTTTAAGAACTACGAGCAGGAGAACTGTACTGTGAAACGAGGCTTTGTCAAAACTGAAAACTTCAAGCGCTTGTCCGAAGCCCAGAAGCTGGTGGAAAAGCGCGGTGCTCGCGAAGCGAGCCTGGTGCTGGTCCAAGGCCGCTATGGCATCGGCAAGTCCGAGCTGACTGAACGCTGGGCTGCAGACAGCGGCTGGGTGTTCGTTCGCGCCAAAAGCACCTGGACTAAACGCGCCATGCTTGACGAGCTGGCCGAGCGCATGGGCCTGGCTAAAACTGGGCGCAATACCGAAGTGCAGTCCCGCATCATCGGCAAGCTCGCCGTCGAGATGGTCCCCATGATCATCGACGAGGCGGACTTCCTGGTGGGCTCGACGGCCAGCTTGCTGGAGTTGATCCGCGACATCACTGACCTGACCGGCACCATGTGCTTTCTGGTCGGCATGGAGCACTTCCCGATGAAGGTGGCTCGCTTCGGCCATATCGCCAGCCGCGTGGCCAAGGTGGTGGAGCTGCTGCCCATCTCTTTGGAAGACGTCAAGGCCACGGTCACAGCCAAGGCCGAGATCCCGATTGCAGATGAAGTTCTGCCCGAGATGCTGCGCCAGGCAGAAGGCCGCATGCGTCTGCTGCTCAATGCCATCGCCAATATCGAAGCCTGGGCCGATGCCAATGGCTGGGAGAAGGTGACCCTGGAGCACATCAAGAACCGCCCACTGTGCCCTGAATTCACCGGCAAGCCCTTGGGTCGCAACCGTGGAGCTGCTCAATGAAGCCCTTCGGATGGTTCATGCCCGTAACGTTGATTGCCTTGGGACGCTTCACCACGCATGCATCGCAGCCGTTTACCGCCAGCGACTTGCAAAAAATCGTGCCTGAACTGGTGGAGCGCAGGAATGCACGACAGGCCTGTCAGCTACTGGTGCAGCGCAAGCTGGCCACTCCCAGCCCTACCAAGCGATACGCCTGGGAGCTGACGAGCGTTGGCGTGGAAACCTGTAAAGCAGCGCTCAATGCTTCCCTCTTCGAGGGAAAAGGCAAGCCTGCGGTCATCAAGACCAACAGGGTCAGCGCGCCAACCGCCGCTGAAAAGTTGGCACCGCGTCTGTGGAACCTGCTGCGCATTCGCACGGTGCTGACCAGCGTAGCTGCGGTTGAGGTGCTGGCCAACGCAGGAGAAAACACGGTCTACCTGCAGGCGGTCATCAGCCGCTTGCTGCGTGACTGGAGTCAGGCTCGGCCCGACGCCGTAGAAATCAGCAAGAAACGCATCAACGGCTCTCTGCGATATGTACTCAAGCTCGACATCGGCCCGCAGTCGCCTGCTCTAGCCAAGCCGCAGAAGGAGGCCGCATGAAGCCCAGCTACATGCAGGAACCTTGGTTTGCCTTGCTTCTGGAGCGTGCGCAACGCCAAGACGCTGTCCGAGCACAGATGGCTCGCCAGTTGGGCATCAGCGCCGCTGCGCTGAGCCAGGTGCTCAATGCGAGCGGCTGCTACGGGAACGGCACTGCCAAGACCGACCGCATCGCAGAGAAGGTGATCCACACCTTTGGCCGCTACACCTGCCCTCACCTCACGGCGGAGTCCAGCGGTGACGACCAGGTCATCACTGCCGAGCAATGCCGTTCGTTTGCCCACCGTGCCGCCCCTACGTCCAGCCCCCGCGAGATGCAGCACTGGCAGGCGTGCCGCCAATGCAAGCACCGCGAGGCCAGTGCCCCGCCCGTGCCACGCGCTTTACAGATCAGAGGTGACCGGAAGGTCATTGCCATCAACGCCGCACAGGAGACCCTCCATGCACCACCGCGTTAAGGACGGCCAGTTGCCACTGGCGATCAACCTGGCATTGCCGATGGCAGAGGCCGACTACCAGCGCCCACCGTTGGCCTGGATCAAGCGCCGCGCCAAACGCCTGATGCGGGCCTACCGCATCGACCGTCGTTATGCGATTGCCTGCGCAGCCGACGACTACTCCGACTTCACCCTCATGCACCGCGAACGCCTCTCTCAACTGCTCAAAGGACAACACCGTCATGCCTAAGAACACTCAACCCCAACAGCGTCCTTTGCCCAGCTGGACCATCGAGCACGCCAGCACAGCGCCGATCTCACGCCGCGAAAAGCTGGCCCTGACGCTATTCATCTTTGTGCTGCTGATGGCCCTGGGCTTCCTGGTCGCTGCCATCACCGGCTATGCAGAAATGCGCTCCGTGTTTCCTTGAACCAATCACTCACCACCAAAAGAAAGAACGATATGAATCAGCAAGCCTCTCTTCCCGAGATCCTCGCAGGCTATTGGGAAAACGCCAAAGGTGACCTGGTCCCCGAAACCAAGGTTTCCGACATCGACAAGCTGCGCGACCAACTGGTGCGCGACCTCTGCGCGCAGGCCGAGGCGAGGAGCAAGGATCTGGCCAAGTTCAAGCTGGACTCCATGGGCGATGTCACGGCCTTTGTCGAAACCAGTGTCGAGCAATACGGGGCCAAGGTTCGCGGCACCAAGGGCAACTTCACGCTCATGACGTTTGACGGCAAGTTGAAGGTCGTGCGCCAGATGCAGGACCAGATTACCTTTGGCGAGCAACTCCAGGCGGCCAAGTCCTTGATCGACCAATGCGTGACGCGCTGGGCAGAAGGTGCTAACGACAACATCAAAGTCCTGGTCACCGACGCCTTTCAGGTTGACAAGCAAGGCCTGATCAACACAGGCCGAGTGCTGGGCCTGCGCCGCCTGGACATCAAGGACGAAGACTGGCAGATGGCCATGAAAGCCATCTCGGACAGTATCCAGGTCGCCAGCAGCAAGCCTTACATCCGCTTCTACAAACGCAACGAAACCACCGGCGCTTATGACGCCATCAACCTGGATCTGGCTGCCGTATGACGACTACCCGCTTTGCCTCTACCGCCGATGTAGCCCATTCCGTCTGCACCAGCGAGGGCGCGCAATCGCTGCCATTGGTGCAGACGACCAAGATCGTGGACTTCACCTTGCGCACGGTCATCGGCCTGAACTGCCAGAACGGCAACACCCTGGACATCAATCTCGGCAACGGCCATGTCTTGAGCTGCTGCATCAAAAAGTCCATCGGCCCGACAGACGTTTAAAGGAGGCGACATGACCCGCTTTGTTGCTCACACCTCATCTTTTGCTTCAAAAGATCAGCGACGCCGTGAGCTGGGCCACATTCACCAGGGCCGCACGGCCCTGGGCTGGACGGAGGATGACTATCGCTTCCACCTGGTTGAAATCACGGGCGTGGCCAGCTCTGCGGATCTGGACGCTGCCGGTCGCGCCAAGGTGCTGGCTCACATGGCCAAGCTGGGCTTTAAACCTAAGCCCGCGAGCTTTAAACCGTTTGGTCAGCCAGAAAAGATCAAGTGGCTCTGGAAAATGCTGGATGAAGCGGGCGGTCTGCGCGACGGCAGTCCTGCAGCATTGCTCGCTTTTGTGGGCCGTACTGTGGGCACAGGTGTCTCGGACGTGAAATTCCTGCCCACGTCTCAGGCCAGCACGGTCATTGAGGCACTGAAGTCCATGCTGGATCGGGCCAAACGTCAGGCACAGGTGAAATGACCCAGACCTTCACCGTCCCCATCGACCTATTGCCGCCACTGCTACAGGAGTTTGAACGCCTGGTGGGTCTGCAGGCCACCATGGCGTTAGTTCAGAAATGGGGCGGGCTGCGGGTGTACTTCCCAACGCCAGAGCGTGTCACCGAAGATCACTCCTATGTCGCAGTCATTGGCATGGACGCGCTTTTAAAGCTGGCAGAGGAATATGGAGGCCTGCCTCATTTCCAGCTGCCAAAAGCGGAAAGAGCACTGCAGGCTGTGCGCAATGCACGTATTGCGGCTGAATATGCGACGAACAAGACTGCTCGGGAGATCGCAGCCGAATATGGTCTCACTGAGGGCCAAGTGGTTCGCATCGTGGCCAGCTTGGGGGTGACTGCCCCACTCGACCGGCGACAGCGGGCACTCTTTTAAACCCGCCCTACGCCACACTAAAAAACGCCCGACCATGATTGGTTGGGCGTTTTCATTCAACAAGGCTATGCCAGTTGTGCTGACCAGTCAGACCCTCAGTATGCTCACCGAAAAAAGCCGTCAAGTCTTCATACGGCCAGGAGCAGCCGGTCCCTCAATGAACACAGACGATCAATGCCTGAGCTAAGCTACCCCAGTAGTCAGAGCTCGGGCTTACATTGCCTACCGTAGCGGGTCAGCTTGAGCGAGGGGTCAGACCTCTCAAGCATAGATGCTACGCACTTTGCCTTCTAATGCTGGCGAAAGCTGAAATGCCAGCGACTCGATGTGCACGAGAGCAGCGTACGGCTTGTTCTTCTGCCCCGCCTGAATGCCTAGTTCTTCTTCTATATCATTGGCGAACACTATTGAGGTCGCCAGCGCTTTGTCCAAGGATGCTTCTACAAGTGCAGTACTTTTGTCTGCAGATTGGATTGCGTCAGCTCCCTTATGCGCTTGATGATCTAAATCGTAAACGGCAACATAAGGAATCTTGAACTTATTCAGCAGTTGCGCATAAAGAGGAATGCTGTCTTTGGAACCGCAATCAATGAGCGTGTAGTCATATCTGAAGACCCCAAGACGTTTGGCAAGAAGTGGGATGCATGTCTTGTCTGTCGGCCCCTCCACGAGCACCACACGTTTAGCAAAGAACATTTCACTCCGATCCGGATTTATCCAGTAAGAGAGATTGAAATCCTTCTTTCCATCTCCGCTGAAGATGTCGTCGGAACACTGGCAAATCTCAGTCCCCCGTGCCTCATCATCCTTGCGAACAATACAGATTGACTCATATCGCTCCACATCAATGAGCGCGCTCGCGTGAGTACACAGGATGACTTGATTCTTCGACTCGGATAGAGAGGCTAGAGTGTCGAAGAGTACCCGCTGGGCTTGAGGGTGTAGGTAGAGCTCAGGTTCTTCCAAGATGAAGTATGTGGATGCAGAGACGGCTCGAGCTTGATCTACGTCCTCAGCAAGCCTTTCCCTCGCCTTTTTGAGACGATCTGAGACGACCTTAATTAGTGCAAACGTCAACGCTCTCTGTAGGCCGTGCCCTTTCCGACGGATGTCTGTTCGCATCCCGTCATCAATCCACACCTGGGTGTTTGCTCGGAACACGTCGTCGATATTCGGTGCAAGAACTTCGACGTCAATCTCCGCTCCCCAAGAGGTCAACTCAGTACTCAGTGACTGCTCGAACTCAGTGAGCTCTTTCGGACGATTCTGATTCTCAGCGCCCGTGGCATCACGCCGATTGAGTGTTCCGAACAATGAGCTTAGCTTGTCCTTCGTGTCCTTCCAATCTGGATTTGTAGTGGACATTGACTCGATGATCGCAGCATAGAGTTTGCCGAAGGCACTTGCCTCCTTAGTGGTGAAGTCATCCGTCGCGTCCTTCACTGCTGGTATGAAGTAGACATCGCCGAATATTCCCTTTGCGACCGACTTAAGACCAAGAAAGTTTGTGTCCTCGAGTTCAAATTTGAAGGTTACTGCCGCTGAGTTCTCCTTAATGAACATTGCTTGTGCGTCAACGATGTCTTGCTTCGAAAGCCTCCCCTCCTTAGGCAGGAAGTGGCAAAACGGCATGCTGCTTGCAATCTCTCTCTTGGTGAACGATGAAGCGTTGCTCTCCTTAAGCCAGTCATCAACGGGATTCTGGAGGAATCCGCGATACTCGAAATTTCCACCTACAAACGCAGTCTTTCGCACCTGGATGGCGCCATCGTGGCGAAGATATTTCTTGAATGTGTTCCGGTCAGTTTCGTCCAAATCAGTGAACGTGGCTTCTACGAAGAGTTCTTGAGCTCCCCGATTAAAGTCGAGGTCTTGGGGCCTGATCTCGCCAAAGAAGAAAAGGATCGCGCTCAGGACATTGGACTTTCCGTGATTGTTCTGTCCAATGAAAATCATGAGATCCTGAAACTGAATCTCCAGACACTTTATTGAGCGCCAGTTTTGAATTCGGAGCGTAGCGAGTTTCATTGCCGTCCCTTAAGAGGCCAACCGTAATGTTTACCGCAGCAAGCCGCAGGCCATATCTGGCACTTGCGATCTAGATTGGCACGAGAATTTGTTACTAAAAGTATAGCCTGCGCACCGAGCAGGTCTACCTGCAATTGGTGCGCATGTTTGTGAAATGGCACGGGCTGCTGCATCCGTGAGACTTGGGCACGAAAAGCTTGAGTTGAATAACGACTTGGTACTTCTGGCTGGACGAGGACTCGGGGTCGCATTGCGACAGTCGTAGATCGCCCAGAAGCTGCAAATGATTGACCCTGAACGCAGATTCTCAACGACAGGGGTAAGCAGCATCGCAGCGAAGCGAAGGGAGCCAATAGGATCTGCCTGTTTTTATCAGCTTCAGCACCGAGCTAGGCATCATCGTCACCGAACGCAAGTTCGAACTCCTGTGCGTGAACAAGCAGATTGCCAGGCTCTGCAATTATGCTGAGGCGTTGGTATAGCTGTTCCAGTTCTTCGTACGGAACAGGCCGCGAGCCAACCTTGTTATAGGTAAACATGTATTCGAACGCAGTTCCCGACAAGGAGGTCCGACGAATTCCTTCAAAATCAAGCACAGGTGTATTAAAGCGGTTTGTCTTTGTGCAATCTTTAATTTGGCAGATAGGAAGGTGCTCTCCGCTGCTGATTAATTTTTGGTCCGGATTCTGAAGTTTGTCAGTGGGTCGCAAGAATGCAGCGCAGTGTGGAAATCGGTAAGGTGTGTCCACACTGCCGATGGAGCACAGGCCGCCGTCACAGACTACGGACTTAAGTTTCATCAGCTGCGCCTGCATGCGAGGATCATTTAGACTAAGACTCTGTTTCTCCCAAATTTTGTACTGCACAAACACTAATGTGGCGCTATCGGTTAATGGATCATGTCGCTCGTATAGAACGTCCGCTCCTGACACGTGTTCAGGTTTGTCGGGATGAAAGACATGCACGCGAAGTGCGTTGCCATCAGGAAGCTCGAAGGCTTTATAACCCTTACCATTTCCGAGTGTTGGGAGCCCTGCCGGAAACGCGCTTGTATCCCGCGCAATTAGTTGCGTTTCGGTGTGCCCCTGAGGGGCAATCTCGTCTCTCGCTCGGCGGAGCGTCTTGAGCCGATTTTTCAATTGATCGACTCGTCCTTTTTCTTTGGAATTTTTAGCTAAATCGAGTAGTTGCTCGAGTTCTGAAATATCGGTCTCAAGCAGGCTAAGAGGCTGAATCAGCATTCCCACTGCTTCGCTCTTCAATCTAGCCCGTTGCCGGTATTCGCGTGCTGTGTTTGATTCATTCGCCTGACGAAGAATGCTTGATTCATTACCTAGGAGTGCTGGGTAAAGGGCTGCGCCGAACTCAAACGCTTCCGCATAAGTAGACTTCGACATGCTGCCTTTGGTCGAAATCTTCAGAAGCTCGCGGAAAGCACTGAGCGCTATCCATTCAGCATCTATACGAAGATCGGATTGCAATTTGTTCATCTGTCGAATACTGCTTTGCGCTGAATGACGGCTCACATAATTTAGACCTTACGAAGCCACGAGCCATATCTGTAGCTTGTTGTCTGATTTGATATGCAGAAAAGCTTGCAACAGTTCTTTGTGACATGTTTACTGCATAAAAATGCAGCACCAGGTTCAGCAATAAAGCCTGCAACTCGTTCCTTGTTGCACTCCATATGGTTGCTGGATCGGCACCGTGATTGCATCATTTGTAACACAATAGCTTGCACACGGGGTTGGGTCATTCCATCGTGCATTTCTAATCCGAGGACAGCTTTGCGAGTCTTAGCTGAACGACTGCTGATAGTCGGTCAGCGACATTCGCACCGTGGCTAAATACTAGATGTCTGCCAAGACTCTCCGCACCGAAGGCCAGGAGTTCAAAATCGTGGCCTGCTTGGGCATAACCACACCTCCAAAGCGAGAGCAACAAGCCTTGTTTTAAAGCCCTCCCGTTTTAAACGGCGCATACACGGCGTCCAACCCCCATTAAGGTCGGACGTTGCTAGTCCTAGTCGATATCACTCCTAAGTGACTGATATAAAAAAGAAGATGAGGTTGGACACAAAGACATGTCCAACCTCATCTTGTCCGACCCCAGTGAATCTCTAGGAACCTTTCCCTAGCCGGTGCTGGTTCCTCCTAAATGCCCGCCACACAAGGTAAATCGGAATTCCATGCCTGGCCCTATTCGACGCACTATCAGCCCACTCTGGCCGTTTTGCGCCCTTGGTCGGCCCATTCGGTGCCAAAGCCGCCAAACTGCCCTGCAGGTCCCAAATCAGCCGCAAACCCGCGCCAACATTAGTGGACCCAAAATTTCTAGGTCCCCATCCTTGTGCCAAAGCGATCACTCCCCCACTAGCCTTCAGGAGTTCGGACTAGATTGTCCTCATACCAAAGGCCACTTACAAAGGTTGACTCTTTACCTTCGGGTGTTTTAGCGGTCATTGGAACAATCGCTGCAGACCGTGCTGCCGCTTTGTCTCCTGCCAAGTCAATCTTGATGGTTGAGACTGTGTGTTGAGTAGATGCAAGACTGCTCAGGATTGGCGTGAAAAATTCCTGCAGTTCACCAGGAGAGCCTTTCGGTCCTCCAAAGGCCGTGAAATCCAAAATCGCATCAGGTAAAAAAATGGCCTGAAATGCTTCCCAGTTCTTTTGGTCTAGAGCGTGGCAGTACCGCGCCAAAAGTTCATTGATTTCAAGCTTGTCCGAGATGTCCTGCAGCGTCATTCTTGTCTCCGATTAGGAAGTTATGCGTACTGAGTCCTTGGTTTGGACCCAAGCACAGCGTAAGTCGGCCAATCGGTTTCGCATCGTCTGTATTGATGAGTACTTGCGCTGCTGGTGCATAAGGAGGTCACTAAACCGGGGCACCTTAATTTCCTCCCCTCATCGACTGCTGCAGGCCGTCAGTAACCGGCAGAACACGACCCTCAGTGGTCATTCGACAAGCTCCTCATGCACAAAGAGATGGTAGGGCGGGCCATCCACTTGGATTTCGCCTGGGACCGGAAAGCCATTTGCACAGCAGTCAATTTCAACATACTCAAGATACCCAGAGCTTCCCGCAAACAAGAGGATTTCTAGCGTCTTGTCTTCATCAATCAGATAGAAATCGGCCTCAAAAACTAAGCCATAACGGCCTATTGATACCAATGGGGCGATGTTGGAGTCTGACTTTATACGCACAGCAAAGCTATTACATCCGCAGGTGCAGAAGTCAAAGAGCTCCGCATTTTCAAATTGCTCTGCTAACGATTCGTGCTTTGGGAAACCGCACTTCTGCAAAATGAATTTTTGCCAGAATTCTGCTCTGGAAAGATCATTGATCACTGTGGTGCCCTATTGCTTGAAATCGATGGAATGAGCTTGCATCTATTGTGCTCTAGCCTATCCTTCGTCAAATCATGAGCTGAAGTGAGTGTCTGCAAATGGCCGGAAGGCGACCGTCTCAGAACTACCCATAGCAGTCATTTAATTCGTCATTTTTTTTCAAAAACAAACCTTCATTCCTCACAACTGAATCATTTGTATCGATTCCGACGTTGGCGATGGATGCGTAAATCGTCCGACATCGACATTTCTTTTCCGCCGCCAAAGAGAGCAACCCAGCCCGCAAAAAATGACAAGACACCACATGCAAATGCCCCTTCGATACTTTTGTTAGGGCCGACCAGTGCGTACAAACACCCGACTGCGCACATTCCTGAAATTGCTCCCAATACCATTCTTCTAGACCAAAACCAAATGAAGGCCAGCAAATATTCGCCACTTGAAGGAGGGTGCGTACTTTCGATTTTGTCTTCGTAGAGTGCTTGCCATAAAAGCCAAAAAATACATGGTGTCAGTAACGCAAGCCAAGCAAATCTTTCAGGGCCACTACGAAAGAGAAACAGCCATAATCCCAAGGCGACAAGCAACGCGGCGATAACAATTAGAACAAAGCGTTCAATGACCTCCCAGCGCTCCATTGAGTTTTCCTGTCTAGAAACAGATAAAAAATCATTGTATGCATTGGAAGCTTATTAAGAAATACGTTTGTAACGTGCTCTACATTGCATCCAATTACTGCCCGCTTTTTGCCGACAACAGTCGGCCACCTCACCTTAAAACAGTCCGGCAGGCTGCTCGCTTCTCGACCAGTTGTAGATCACCAACTCGCCCTGCTCCCACTTCAGCACTAAAGCTGAAATATCAGTAAGTATTCACATGCAGCATTTCTGCTACGCCTATGTCTTTTTGAAGTTGACAGGCCTCAAACTAAGACACAATGTGCGCGACCACTTTCAATTGAAAGTGAACCAACTGCATAATCGATGTATCTCATGTATGAGTGCACCAATTTAGTGCTGACTCAAATATTTACTGAGGATATCTTTTAAATGAGTACACATTCGTACAAAGAATTGTTAGCGCAACGCGAAGCTCTGGAGCAACAGATTGCTGCCGCGCGAAAGTCTGAAGTCGCAAGTGCGGTGCAAGAAATTAAGAGCTTGATTGAAGCTTTTGGTCTGACACAGGACGATGTCTTCTCTACTGCCAAACAAAAACCAATGCGCGAGAAAGTCTCCGTCGCTCCTAAATACCGCGATCCAGCAACTGGCCAGACCTGGACTGGTCGAGGAAAGCCTCCTACCTGGATCAAAGATCAAGACCGTTCCAAGTTCGAAATCTAAAAGTGGCCCTCGAGGCCACTTTTTTTATTTGTTTAAAACAGCCCCGCAGGCTCCTCACTTCTGGACCAGCTGTAAATCACCAACTCGCCTCGCTCCACTCGATTGGCACCACCGCCGACCGTGTAGTCCAGTTTTAAAGCCTCCATCTCGAAGTCTTTAAAGCAATCCCGGATGGCTGGGTGGTCGTTGATGCTAATGACGGCCTTGCCCTTGATTTGCTTCAGCTTCGTCGCCATCAGCTCATACTGGTCCCACTCAAACGGCACGCCATAGCCTTCCGTCTCCCAGTAAGGTGGCTCCAGGTAAAACAGCGTGTGTTGGCGATCGTAGCGGTCAATGCATTTAGCCCAGTCCAGTTGCTCTATATAAGTGCCACTGGCCATCCTCAGGTGGGCCGCAGACAAGTTCTCCTCAATACGCAGTAGGTTATTGTCGCCGTACCAAAGGTCTGGCCAGCCACCTTCCCGCCAAAACTTTGCTGCTGCAGATAAAAGAATCTGGCGGCCCCCTGGATATCAGTCAGGGTCTCGGGCCGGGTCTCTTGCAACCATTTAAAGACCTGCCTGCTGGTCAAAGCCCATTTAAATTGCCTGACGAACCCCTCCAAATAGTGAGTGACTACTCCATAGGGGTTCAGGCAGGAGCTTTTAACTAGCCCGCTCGGTGAGCCAGAATAAGCTCTGGCTCAGCGCTCTGACTCAGCCTGCAGGCGATAGCTTGACACCGTGGCAGAGTTCATGAAGGCCTCTTCAAAATAAACACGCCGCGCCGTCTCTTGCTCAGCGGCACCTACCACCACCATCAGCGGCAGCAGGTGCTCCTCACGCGGGTGAGCCATGCGGGCACCGGGCGCGGCTTGCCAGTCAGCCAGCCGCTGGCTGCGCTCTGCAGGTGTGACCTGCATCAGTGTCTCGGCCAGCCAGTCATCAAACAGCTTGGATGGCGCGCGCCCTATGGGGCCGAAGGTGCGCATATTGTGATAACTGCTGCCGCTGCCAATGATGAGCACACCCTCATCGCGCAGCGGTGCCAAGGCTCGGCCCAGCGCCAGATGCTCTGCCGCATTCAGATCACTGCGCAGGCTGAGCTGCAGCACGGGCACATCGGCCTGCGGGTAGATGACGGCCATGGGCGTAAACATGCCGTGGTCATAGCCACGCTGCGCATCTGCGCGGGCCTGAATGCCGCTGTGCTCTAGCAGCTGCAGCACGCGGCTGGCCAGTTCTGGCGCGCCAGGCGAGCGGTAATGCAGGCTGTAGGTATGCAGGGGAAAGCCGCCGTAGTCGTACAGCATGCCGGGCTGGGCCGCACTTTGCACAGTGAAAACAGGTTCTTCCCAGTGGGCCGAGATCAGCAGCACGGCACGCGGCGTGCGCCGCAGCTGGCGCGGAATGTCGCGTAGGCCTGCCGCCATCTGGGCATGCCAGTCGCGCATCTCAGGCACCCAGGGCCAGGGGCCTGCGCCGTGGCAAAGAAAGTACGCTGGCATACGGCCATTGCTGCTCATGGGCACTGAAACGCTGGCACCTTCACTCATCGGCACACCTCTGCATTGTTGATTCAAGTATCAAAAAGATAGCTGCCTGCGCTTGATATGAATGGGCTAGAGCCTTAAATCATCATAAAAACCAGACAGCAGGCACAAAAAAAACCTCCTTGCGGAGGTTCTGGCTTGGCCTGCCATCAGGTCTTGAGCTTTGCAGCCGCAAACCTGATGCCCTGCATTAAGCAGCGAAGTTGGCTTCAGCAAACTTCCAGTTCACCAGCTTTTCGAGG
>ERZ724525.571-NODE-571-length-21141-cov-13.107180_pt1 | contig 21141 bp, 14 predicted proteins | sample MGYA00376058_ERZ724525 | MGnify/ENA primary metagenome ERZ724525 (study PRJEB28724, sample SAMN07190888) | wastewater metagenome | isolation source: influent of sewage treatment plant in Hong Hong | place: USA: Christiansburg, Virginia | collected 2016-03-01 ... | reverse complement strand
GTGGATGAACTCATCCGCAAGGTGGCCGACTCGGGCATCACCGTGGTGCTCGTCGAGCACGACATGAAGATGGTGATGAACCTCTCCGACCGCATCCTCGTACTTGACTACGGCAAGAAGCTGGCCGAAGGCACGGGCGAGGAAGTTCGCAGGAATCCCGACGTGATCGCCGCCTATCTGGGCGCCCACGCCTGAAGCCCGAGGATAAAAAGATGGAAGCACTGCGCATCATCAAGGACGAGCACCGCAACCTGTGGCGCCTGGCCATCACCCTCGACCAGGTCATCGGCGAGATGGAACAGGACCAGAAGGCCGATCCGGCCTTCATCGGCTCCGTGCTCGATTACTTCGAGCATTTCATGGACGGCTGCCACCACAAGAAGGAAGACGAGTACCTGTTCCGCATCCTGCGCCAGCGCAGCGACAAGGCCGGGCCGCTCCTCGACCGCCTGCAGGCCGAACACCGCAACGGGCCGCAGAACCTCGCAGCCCTGCGCCGACAACTGGCCGATACCACCGCCGGCCGCAGCAGCGTGAATGAACTGGCGGAAGCCCTGCGCCTCTACCTCAACGACCAAAAGGCGCACATTCGCAGCGAAGAGAAGGACATCTACCCGCTGGCCAGCGAAGTGCTCACCGCCGCCGACTGGGCCGAGATCGACCAAGCCTTCCTGGATAACGACGATCCGGTCTTTGGCAGCGCTGCACGGGCCGAATTCCGCGAGCTGTTCCACAAGGTTGCCAGTCTGGCGCCGGTGTCGGTCGGGCTCGGCGGCCAGAGCGCCGGCGAACTGCAACCGGCCAGCGGCAAGGCCGAAGTTCTGCTCAGCGTCAGCGGTCTGGAAAGCTGCTACGGGCGCATCAAGGCGCTCAAAGGCATCTCCCTCGAAGTGCGACGCGGCGAAACGGTAGCCCTGGTCGGTGCCAACGGCGCTGGCAAGACGACCTTCCTGCGCACCCTGTCGGGCGTGCAGCCGATGTCGGCCGGCAAGATCACTTTCGACGGCGAAGACATCTCGAAGCTGCGCTCCGACATGCGCATGCGGCGCGGCATCTGCCAGTCGCCGGAAGGCCGCCAGGTCTTCGGGCCGCTGTCGATCGAGGACAACCTGCGTCTGGGCGCCTACACCCAGCCCAAGCAGCAGGTGGAAGGCGATCTGGAAAAGATCTTCGCCATGTTCCCGATCCTGAAAGAGAAGCGGAAGCTCCCCGCCGGCACCCTCTCCGGCGGTCAGCAGCAAATGCTCGCCATCGGTCGCGCGCTGATGGGCCGCCCCAAGATGTTGCTGCTCGACGAACCGTCGATGGGCCTCGCCCCGCTGCTCGTCGAAGAAGTCTTCAACGTGGTGAAGACCTTGAAGGCCCAGGGCATGACCATCCTGCTGGTCGAACAGAACGCCTTCTCGGCCCTTGCCATCGCCGATCGAGGCTATGTGCTGGAAACCGGCAACATCACCCTCACCGGCAGTGGCCGGGAGCTGATCGAGGACGAACAGGTCCGCGCCGCCTACCTGGGCATGTAAGCACGCAGGTCGTAAAGCCGCAGGCGCACGTCGTTCCAGACGCCTCCTGCGGCTTTTCGCGTTTTACCGCCTCACTATCCCCGAGCCTCGCTCCCGCAAGGCGTCCATGCGCCATTGTGGACACCACCACGCACCAACTTGGCGCCTCCGGCGTCCCGCCACGGCGACCACCCCCCTGAAGAACCCCGAATTACGGGGAAAACGACCCGGCACGATACCTGCTATACAGTTCTTGCCCGCAGGCAGTGTCGCCGCGGGTCTTGTTGCCTCCGCCAACGACGGCGGAACCCGAGTCAATCGAGTGCGCATGCACACGTCACCTCGTTGTTCCAACCCGACTTCGATCCGCGTTTCGCGGGGGCCCTGATGTCTGCGCCACTCACACCGTGAGACCTGGCACAGAGATCCTGCATGGTCCCCAGAGAGCCCGGACATGCAGGATTAATCATGAAAATCATTGTTGTCGGCCACGGTATGGTGGGCCACAAGTTCCTCGAAGAACTTCACCAACTGGCATCTGTTCCTACCGAAGTCACCGTGCTGTGCGAGGAGCCTCGCGCCGCCTACGACCGGGTCCATCTGTCCGAATTCTTCGCCGGCAAGACGGCCGACGAGCTGTCCGTCGTCGAGCCGGGTTTCTTTGAGAAGAGCGGCTTCTCGCTGCGTCTCAAGACCCCGGCCGCCACCATCGACCGCCGCAAGAAGACCGTCACCACCGCCGATGGCGAAGTGCTGGCCTACGACAAGCTGGTGCTGGCCACCGGCTCCGTGCCCTTCGTGCCGCCCGTCAAGGGCAACGATCGCCCCGACTGCTTCGTCTATCGCACCATCGAAGACCTGGAGGCCATGACCGAATGCGGCGCCCGCTCCACCAGCGGCGTGGTTGTCGGTGGCGGCCTGCTTGGCCTGGAATGCGCCAAGGCCCTGCGCGACCTCGGCCTCGAAACCCACGTGGTCGAATTCGCCCCGCGCCTGATGACGGTGCAGGTGGACGAAGACGGCGGCCGCGTGCTGCGCAGCAAGATCGAGGAACTCGGCCTGCACGTGCATACCAGCCGCAACACGGTGGAGATCACCAACGGCACCCGCGCCCGCCATCGCATGGTCTTCAACGACGGCAGCCACCTCGAAACCGACATGATCGTGTTTTCGGCCGGCATCCGCCCCCGCGACGAACTGGCCCGCCAGAACGCGCTGGCAGTCGGCCCCCGCGGCGGCATTGCGGTGGACGATCACCTGCGCACCAGCGACCCGGACATCTACGCCATTGGCGAGTGTGCCGCCTGGAAGGAACAGCTCTTCGGCCTGGTTGCCCCCGGCTACGACATGGCCCGCGTGGTGGCCCGCCACATCACCGGCCAGAAGGACGCCAGCTTTGCCGGCGCCGACATGAGCACCAAGCTCAAGCTGATGGGTGTGGACGTGGCCAGCATCGGCGACGCCCAGAGCAAGACCCCCAACTGCCGCAGCTACCGCTACACCGACGAGCGCAAGCAGATCTACAAGAAGATCGTGGTCAGCGAAGACGGCAAGCGCCTGCTCGGCGCCGTGCTGGTGGGCAACGCCGACGAATACGGCACCCTGCTGCAGATGGCCCTCAACGGCATCGCGCCGCCGGAAGATCCGGAATTCCTGATCCTCCCGTCCAGCGACGGCAAGGCCAAGCCCGGCCTGGGCGTCGATGCGCTGCCCGACAGCGCCCAGATCTGCTCGTGCAACAACGTCAGCAAGGGCCAGATCTGCGCGGCCGTGGCCGACGGCGCCACCACCATCGGCGACATGAAAGCCTGCACCAAGGCCGGCGCCACCTGCGGCGGCTGCGTGCCGCTGGTCACCCAGGTGATGAAGGCCGAGATGGCCCGCCTCGGCATGGCGGTGAACAACCACCTGTGCGAGCACTTCCCGTACTCCCGCCAGGAACTCTTCCACCTCATCAAGGTGGGCGAAATCAAGACCTTCGACGAACTGCTGGAAAAGCACGGCAAGGGCCTCGGCTGCGACATCTGCAAGCCCACCGCCGCCAGCATCTTCGCCTCGTGCTGGAACGAGTTCGTGCTCAAGAAGGATCTGGCCGCCCTGCAGGACAGCAACGACTACTACCTGGGCAACATCCAGAAGGATGGCACCTACTCGGTGGTCCCGCGCATGCCCGGCGGCGAAGTCACCCCCGACGGCCTCATCGCCGTCGGTCAGGTCGCCAAGAAATACGGCCTCTACACCAAGGTTACCGGCGGCCAGCGGGTCGACCTCTTCGGTGCCCGCGTCGAACAACTGCCCTTCATCTGGGACGAACTGATCAGCGCCGGCTTCGAATCCGGCCACGCCTACGGCAAATCCCTGCGCACCGTAAAGAGCTGCGTCGGCTCCACCTGGTGCCGCTACGGCGTGGGCGACAGCGTGGGCTTCGCGGTGGATCTGGAGAACCGCTACAAGGGCCTGCGCGCCCCCCACAAGATCAAGTTCGGCGTATCCGGCTGCACCCGCGAATGCGCCGAAGCCCAGGGCAAGGACGTGGGCATCATCGCCACCGAAAAGGGCTGGAACCTCTACGTGTGCGGCAACGGCGGCATGAAACCCCGTCACGCCGAACTGCTGGCGGCCGACCTGACCCAGGCGCAACTCGTCCAGCTGGTCGACCGCTTCCTGATGTTCTACGTGCGCACCGCCGACCGCCTGCAGCGCACCAGCACCTGGCGCGACAACCTCGAAGGCGGCCTCGACTACCTGAAGGACGTGGTGGTGAACGACAGCCTCGGCCTCGCCGCCGAACTCGAAGGCCAGATGCAGCACGTGGTGGACACCTACCAGTGCGAGTGGAAGACCGCCGTCACCAACCCCGAGGTGCGCCAGCGCTTCCGTTCCTTCGTCAATAGCGACAAGGCCGACGAGCACATCATCTTCGTGGAGGAACGCGGCCAGATTCGCCCGGCCCGCCCCGACGAACGTGCCGCCGACGAATCCGCCACCCGCGCCATACCTGCCTGAGGACGCCCCCCATGAGCACCGCAACCCTTCAATGGAACGCCGTCTGCACGGTCAAGGACATCCTGCCCAATACCGGCGTGTGTGCCCTGCTGGAGGGCCGCCACGTGGCGGTCTTCCGCGTCGGTGAAACGCAGTTCTTCGCCATCGACAACGTGGACCCCAAGTCCGGCGCCAGCGTCCTGTCCCGGGGCCTGGTGGGTAACCTGGGCACGCACATCGTTGTCGCCTCGCCCCTCTACAAGAACCATTTTGACCTGGCCACCGGCGAATGCCTGGAGGCTCCCGAGCATTCGGTGCGCGCTCACACGGTGCGCATCGAGGACGGCCGCGTACTGGTCGCCCTGGGCTAAGACCCGCCTGCTCCGCGCTATCAACTGAATTACACAGGAAACCCCATGGCCTATCTTGCCCCTGCCGAGTTCGTCACCAAAATGGTGGACGCCGGCGAATCCAAGCTGCTGATGTCCACCCGCGACACCCTGATCCGCTCCTACATGGCCGGTGCCATCCTGGCCCTGGCCGCCGCCTTCGCGGTCAGCGTCAACGTCAATACCGGCAACCCGCTGATCGGCGCCCTGCTCTTCCCGGTGGGCTTCTGCATGCTCTACCTGCTGGGCTTCGACCTCTTGACCGGCGTGTTCACGCTGGCCCCGTTGGCCGTCTTCGACAAGCGCCCCGGCGCCACCTGGAGCGGCGTGATGCGCAACTGGAGCCTGGTGTTCACCGGCAACTTCGCCGGTGCGCTCACCGTCGCTGTCTTCATGGCCATCATCTTCACCAGCGGCTTCACCGAAGCCCCCAACGCCATCGGCCAGAAGATCGGCCACATCGGTGAAGGCCGCACCGTGGGTTACGCTGCTCATGGCGCCGGCGGCATGCTGACCCTCTTCATCCGTGCCGTGATGTGCAACTGGATGGTGTCCACTGGCGTGGTCGCCGCCATGATGTCCACCAGCGTCTCCGGCAAAGTCATCGCCATGTGGATGCCCATCCTGGTGTTCTTCTACATGGGCTTCGAGCACAGCATCGTCAACATGTACCTGTTCCCGTCGGGCCTCATGCTGGGTGGCAACTTCACCTTCATGGACTACCTGATCTGGAACGAGATCCCCACGGTGCTGGGCAACCTGGTGGGCGGCCTGACCTTCGTCGGCGCCACGCTGTACTCCACCCACTACAAGACGGCTCCCAAGCGCCGCCTCGCCTGAACCTGAACGCCAGCCGGGGGCCGCGCATCCATGTCCAAGACCTTGCGCGTCACCCTCGGCCAGGCGTCCCTGGCCGGCACGCACGCCACCAACCAGGATTTTCACGGAGCCCTGCTGCCTCGCGGGCACCAGCTCGCCAGCAAGGGCATCGCCCTGGCCCTGGCCGACGGCATCAGCTCCAGCCAGGTCAGCCAGCTGGCCAGCCAGACCGCCGTCCGCTCCTTTCTCGAAGACTATTACGCCACCTCCGAAGCCTGGTCGGTGCGCCGCGCCGCCGAACGGGTGCTCAGCGCCACCAACGCCTGGCTGCATGCCCAGACCATGGGCAGCGACGGACGCTTCGAGAAAGACCGCGGTTATGTGTGCACCTTCAGCGCCCTCATTCTCAAGGGCCGCGACCTGCACCTGATCCATGTGGGCGATTCACGCATCTACCGCCTTCATCCCCAGGCCCTCGAACAGCTCACTGAAGACCACCGGGTACGCCTGTCCTCCACCGAATCCTACCTGGGCCGCGCCCTGGGGGCCGGCCCCTATGTAGAGATCGACTACCGCGGCTGGGAAGCCGAAGCGGGCGAGATCTACCTGCTCGCCACCGACGGTGCCTACGGCCATCTCCACGCCGAGGACATCCACGCTGCCCTGCGCCAGCACCCCGCCGACCTCGACGCCGCCGCCAGCGATCTGGTGAGCCTGGCCCGCCGCCGCGGCTCCGACGACGACGCCACCCTGCAAGTGCTGCGCATCGACGAACTGCCGGCCAGCGATGCGCCGCACCCCCAGCTGCGCCGCGAAGGCCTGACCCTGCCGCCGGCCCTGGCGCCGCGCATGGAATTCGAGGGCTTCACCATCCTGCGCGAAATGCAGGTGAGCGCCCGCAGCCACCTGCACCTGGCCGTCGACAACAGCAGCGGACAGCAATACGTCATCAAGACCCCCTCGGTGGACCTGAGCCAGGACGCCGACTACCTGGACCGCTTCGTCCTCGAAGAATGGATCGCCCGCCGCATCGACAGCCCCCACGTCATCAAGACCTGGCCCTCCGATCGGCCGCGCACGCACCTCTTCGTGGCGATGGAATTCATCGATGGTCAAACCCTGGCCCAATGGATGCGGGACAACCCCCACCCGGGCCTGGACAGCGCACGCAGCATCATTGAACAACTCGCCCAGGGCCTCCAGGCCCTGCACCGGCGCGAAATGCTGCACCAGGACTTGCGCCCCGAAAACGTCATGATCGACCACCAGGGCACGGTCAAGCTCATCGACCTGGCCACCGCCCACGTGGAAGGGCTGGCCGAATACCACCGCGACGCCCTCGTCAGCGCCGCCGTCCCCGGCACCCTCCAGTACACCGCCCCCGAATACCTGCTGGGCGAAGGTGGCAGCCCGCGCAGCGAGCTTTTCGCACTGGCCGCCATCACCTACCAGATGCTCTCCGGGCAACTCCCCTACGGCCTCAATGCCGCCAGAGTCCGCACCCCGCAAGACCTGCGCAGCCTGCGCTACGTCCCCCTCCGCCACCACCGCCCCGACCTGCCCGCCTGGGTCGATGCCGTCCTCGCCAAGGCCCTCCATCCCAACCCGGCCAAACGACAGGAAGTCATCTCCGAATTCATCCACGACCTCAAGGCCCCCGGCGCCCAGTTCCACCAGCAGCGCACCACCCCGCTGATCGAACGCAACCCCGTCCTGTTCTGGAAGTGCTCAACCGCCCTGCTCACCCTGGCAGTCCTCACCCTCCTCGCCCTGCGCATACTCGAACACTGAAGCAGCCCACCGGGCTTCAGCATCACGCGACATCAGGCAAGACGACGGGACAAATTCAGTTCAAGCAAGCGCTGCAGTCACAAAGCATGAGCCGGATGTAATATCGTATCCAGCGATGACTGCTACTCCGTCAGGCGTCACAACCGCCCCCGGATTGTTGTTTAGACGCTCGCCATCGTAGCCATTTCAATTCCAGGCTACGTGCTGTGGACCACGTCCATTGGGCTTGGCGGTAGCGCCGGAATCCCAAGGGAAATCAAGATTCCTCAATCCCGGCATGACTCTCGGAGGTGCTCCCATGCATGAGCTGGAACTGAGCAAGGCATTTACCCTGATGGAGCCGGGGCCGGTGGTGCTCGTAACAACCCATGACGGGAAGCACGACAACATCATGACGATCTCCTGGACCATGGTGATGGATTTCACGCCGGTATTTGCCATCACCACGGGGGAATGGAATCACTCCTTCGCGGCCTTGCAAAAGAATCGGGAGTGCGTCATCGCCATCCCCACCGTCGACCTGCTGGACAAGGTGGTTGGTATCGGGACGTGCTCCGGGGCGGACACCGACAAGTTTGCCAGGTTCGCACTGACGCCCGTGCAGGCCAGGCTCGTCAGGCCACCCTTGATCAAGGAATGCCTCGCCAACATTGAGTGCAAGGTCATCGACATTGTCGAAAAGCACAACATTGTTGTGCTGGAGGGGGTTGCCGCCTTCATCGATAGCGCACGCCAGGAGACGCGCACGGTGCACGCGGTGGGTGACGGAACATTCATTGTCGACGGGCGCAAGATTGACCGGAAGAAGATGATGGCCTCCAAGCTCCCACCGGGCATTTAGCGCTGATCGGCCAGTGCCACCCGGTTGCGACCGCCCTGCTTGGCCTTGTAGAGGGCGGCATCGGCGCCCTCCAGGAGTGACGGGATATCCATCGAGAGTCCTGCTGCCGAGGCAACGCCCACGCTGATGGTGACCGGCGGGACATGGCTGGCGAGTTCGCGCATCACGGCCAGGCGCAGTTTCTCGGCGACCAGCCCCATGGGTTCGATGCCGGTATTGGGGGCGATCACGATGAATTCCTCGCCGCCCCAGCGGCACACCAGGTCCGAGCCACGTACTCCGTCTTTCACCACCTGCCCCACCCGCTGGATCACCTTGTCACCGACGAGATGCCCGCGCAGATCGTTGATGGCCTTGAAGTTGTCGATGTCGATGAAGGCCAGTCCGAGGGGCAGGCCAAGCCGCTGGCACAACTCGACCTGCGCCTTCAGGAAGTCGGTTCCCTGGCGGCGATTGGCCAGGCCGGTCAGCATGTCGCTGGAGGCCAGTTCCTGCAGTTGTAGTTCCAGCGTCTTGCGCGCGCTGATGTCCTGCACCATGCCGACCACCCGCCGGGGCTGGCCATCGGCGTCGTGATCGCAGACGCGTCCCCGGTCATGCACCCACAGGTAATGGCCGTCGCGGTTGCGGATGCGGTACTCGGCTTCGTATCGGAAGCACTTGCCCTGCATGTGCGCTTGCAGCGCGGCCATGACCCGCTGGACATCCTCGGGGTGCACATTGTGGCTCCAGGTTTCGAGTACCGGCGCCATCTCGTCCGGGCCGTAGCCCAGCATGCGCTTCAATTGCGGGCTGAAAAACAGCGCCCCGGTGGACACTTCCCAGTCCCACAGGCCGTCGCCGGCTTCGTTCAGGGCAAACCAGAGCTGCTTCTCCCGCCACTGGGCATCGGCCTCCTGCGCCACGCGCCGGGTGATGTCACGGGCCACCGACAGGAAGTACTCGCGTCCGTCGAGCGTGAAGCGGGTGGTGTTCACTTCCACTTCGACTTCATGCCCTTGCTGGTGACGGTGCCGACCGATGAAGCGGAAACAATCACTGCCGCGAATGGCATCTGCGATCTGCGCCCACTGGGGCATGCCGTGCACGTCTTTCTGCAGACTCAGCACGCTGTGGTCAAGGACGTCGTCGCGGCTGAGGCCCAGGGATTCCCATGCCTTTCGGTTGCCCCACACGATGCACGACGTATCAGGATCGATCAGATAGACCGCGTCCGCGAGGTGATCGAACAGGCTTTCAACGCTCGGCAGGACGGTGCCAGGCTGGGCGGGAAGTTCTTCGGCTTCTTGCATGGGGCGGAAGGAGGGCTGAAAAATGACAGAGGCACAAGACCGGGCGAGTATATAAGCACTTTTGCCAGCGTGCTGCACATACCGCCCGAATCAAATGCCTGCCTTGAACAGCGCCCCGCTCAGCGCCACACACCCGCCCGCGGCGTGAAGCTGTCGAGAACCCGGATGTAGCTCAGGCGCGCCACCGCGCTGGGGTCGCGCAGATTCTTCTGGCTCATGCTGCCCTTGAGCTGGGCAACGGAGCTGTATTCCCGTTCGATCATCCAGGCTCGCATGTCCTGCAGGATCTGCGACAGCCGGCCGGGGCCGTGTTCGAGCAGGCAGGACGCCAGATGCACCACGTCGGCGCCGGCCAGCAGCAGCTTCATCGCCTCCTCGTAACCGTGCACGCCGCCGGTTGCGGCCAGGGTCATTGTCGTGTGGCTGCGCAAAATGGCTGTCCAGCGAATGCGCAGCAGCGCTTCCTCGCGGCTCGACAGATGCAGCTGATCGACCATCTCGAGGCTGTCGAGGTCGATATCGGGCTGAAAGAAACGGTTGAACAGGGCCACGCCGCTGGCACCGCCCGCTTCGAGGCGCTTGACGAGATGCGGCAGCGACGAGAAGAACGGCGACAGCTTCATGATGATCGGAATGCTGACGACGCTTTTGAGTTCGTGGAGCAGCGCCACGTAGCGCCCCTCGACCAGATCGCCGCTTTCCAGCGGGTCGGCAGCCACGTGGTAAACGTTGAGTTCCAGCGCGTCGGCGCCGGCATCCTGCAACTCCTTGCCCAGATCAACCCAACCGCCGGGCGTTACGCCGTTGAGGCTGGCGATGATCGGGATCGACAGACGCGCCTTGGCCTGTTGCAGATGCGCGATATAGCAGTCGAGGGAGCTCTGGTACTGCCCGTGATCCGGCAAAAAGCCGCTCGCCTCGCCGTCGTGCAGATCGGCATGGAACAGGAAGCGGTCGGCCATCGCGTCCTCGGCGATGAGTTCTTCTTCATACAGGGAGTGCAGCACCACGGCCGCCGCCCCAGCGTCTTCGAGTTGCAGCAGGGTGTCGATGTGCTTGGACAGCGGCGAGGCCGACGGCACCAGCGGATTCTTGAGCTTGAGGCCCAGGTAGTCGGTGGACAGATCGATCATTTGAGGTCTCCCTTGGAGGCATCGGTGGGGCGCTGGGCCAGTTCCTGATAGCCCTTGAAGCGCCGGTCGGCATCCTTCTGGGCTTCGGCAAGCAGGCGCTCGGCGGCTTCGGGGTGGCTGCGGGCCAGCATCGCAAAGCGGGTTTCACTGTCCATGAAGGCCTTGATCGGCTGGCTCGGCGGAGCCGAATCGAGCTTGAAGGGGTTGGCGCCCGCCTCTTCGAGCCGCGGATCAAAGCGGAACAGGGGCCAGTGCCCGGACTTCACCGCCAGATCCTGCTGACGCTGGTTGTAGAGCATGTCGACACCGTGGGCGATGCACGGGCTGTAGGCCACGATCAGCGAGGGGCCGGCGTAGGCCTCGGCCTCGTGGAAGGCCTTGAGGGTGTGCACGTCCTTGGCGCCGTAGGCCACCGTGGCCACATACACGTGGCCGTAGTCGGAGGCGATACGCGCCAGATCCTTTTTGGCGGTGGCCTTGCCGCCCGCCGAAAACTTGGCGACGGCGCCCAGCGGCGTGGCCTTGGAGGTCTGCCCGCCGGTGTTGGAATACACCTCGGTGTCGAGCACCAGGATGTTCACGTCGTAGGACAGCGCCAAGATGTGGTCGAGCCCGCCGTAACCGATGTCGTAGGCCCAGCCGTCACCGCCGATGATCCACACCGAACGGCGAATCAGCCATTCGGCGAGGGAGGCCAACTCCTTCGCCCGCGGATGGGTGCTGGCCGCCAGCGTCTGCATCAGCACGGCCACACGCTCGCGCTGGGCGCGGATGCCGGTTTCCTGACGCTGGTCGGCGGCGATCAAGGCTTGCGCCAGGTCGCCGCCGATGCCGGACGCCGTCTCCTTCACCAACATTTGCGCGTAAATCATCAACTGGTCCGCGGCCAGACGCATGCCCAGGCCGAACTCGGCGTTGTCTTCAAACAATGAATTGGACCAGGCCGGCCCGCGCCCTGCCCCATTCACCGTGTAGGGCGTGGTCGGCAGGTTGGCGCCGTAGATCGACGAGCAACCGGTGGCGTTGGCCACCAGCATGCGGTCGCCGAACAGCTGCGTCGCCAGCCGGATGTAGGGTGTCTCGCCGCAACCCGCACACGCACCGGAAAACTCGAACAGCGGGTCGAGCAGCATGGCGCCGGGAATGGTGCCGTGCTTGAGCAGGCTGCGATCAAACTCGGGCAGTTTGAGGAAGAAGTCGAAGTTGTCCCGCTCGGCATCGCGCAGTGGGGCCACCGGCGCCATGTTCACCGCCAGCCGGCTGACGTTGGACTTGTCGTGGATCGGGCAGGCTTCGACACAGTCGCCGCAACCGGTGCAATCCTCCGGCGCCACCTGGTAGCTGATGCGGGTGCCGGCCGGAAAGTCCTTGCTCTTGGCCGGCACGTGCTTGAAGGTGATCGGTGCATCGACCGCCGCCTCGGCCGGAAAGGCCCGCGCACGAATCGCCGAGTGCGGGCAGACGAACACGCACTTGCCGCACTGGGTGCACAGGTCGGCTTCCCACACCGGGATTTCGAGGGCGATGTTGCGCTTCTCATACTGCGCCGTGCCACTGGCGAAGGTGCCATCGACGGGCATCGCTGACACCGGCAGGCTGTTGCCGTCGCCCCGGTAGATGGGCAGGGTGAAATCACGCACGAAGGCCGGCACATTGGCGGGCGTCGGCAGCGCGATGGGCGCCGTGCCCTCTTCCAGCAGCAGGCCCGGGAAGGCCACTTCATGCAGGCTGGCAAGGGTCACGTCGATGGCCTTGTGGTTCAGGTCGGCGAGGCGTTTGCTCTTCTTGCCGTAGGTCTTGTCCACCGCCTTCTTGATTGCCGCCAGCGCCTCGTCGCGCGGCAGGATGCCGGAGATGGCGAAGAAGCAGGTCTGCATGATGGTGTTGATGCGCCGCCCCATGCCCGCCGCCTGGGCCACCGCGTAGGCGTCGATCACCCACAGTTTGAGGCCGCGCGACAGGATGCCGGCACGCAGCGTGGCCGGCAGGCCGGCCCACACTTCATCCCTGGGCACCGGTGTGTTGAGCAGAAACACACCGCCCGGCGCCGCGTGGGCCAGCAGGTCGTAACGCTCGACGAACACCGTCTGGTGACAGGCCACGAAACCGGCCATGCCCTCTTCCACCAGGTAGCTGGCGCGAATCGCCCCTTCGCCAAAACGCAGGTGCGACACCGTCACCGCGCCGGACTTCTTCGAGTCGTACACGAAGTAGCCCTGCGCCTGCAGGCGGGTGGCCTCGCCGACGATCTTGATGGAGTTCTTGTTGGCCGACACCGTGCCATCGGCCCCCAACCCCCAGAACACCGCGTGCTGCAGGCGGCGCGAGGCGTCGGTGCGGAAATGCGTGTCCCAGGCGAGGGACAGGTGAGTCACGTCATCAACAATGCCGACGGTGAACTGGCGCTTCGGCTTGATGGCCTTCAGTTCGTCGAACACGGCAGCCACCATGCCCGGCGTGAATTCCTTGCTGGCCAGCCCGTAGCGCCCGCCGATCACCCTTGGCATCGGGCGAATGCCGTCGGCGGCGGCTTCGGCGAAGGCGGTCACGATGTCCTTGTAGAGCGGCTCGCCGTCCGAGCCGGGCTCCTTGCAGCGGTCGAGCACGGCAATCGACTTGGCGGTGGCCGGAATCGCCGCCAGCAAAGCCGCCGGCGCCAGTGGGCGGAACAGGCGCAGCTTGAGCACGCCGACCTTCTCGCCGCGGGTGGTCAGGTGATCGACGGTTTCTTCGGCGGTCTCGGCGGCTGAACCCATCAGCACGATGACCCGCTCCGCATCCAGTGCGCCGACGTAGTCGAAGAGCCGGTAGTGCCGCCCGGTAAGTTCGCCGAAGCGATCCATCGCCGCCTGCACGAGGCCCGGAAAGGCGTCGTAATACGGATTGGCGCGCTCGCGGCTCTGGAAAAACACGTCGGGGTTCTGCGCGGTGCCGCGGATCACCGGATGCTCGGGCGACAGGGCGCGGCTGCGGTGGGCGGCCACCAGCGTGTCGTCGATCATCGCGCGCACGGTTTCCGGCTCGACAGCGACAATCTTGGCCACTTCGTGCGAGGTGCGGAAGCCGTCGAAGAAGTGGATCACCGGAATGCGCCCGGCCAGCGTGGCGGCCTGGGCGATCAGGGCCATGTCCTGGGCTTCCTGCACCGAGTTGCTGGCCAAGAGCGCACAGCCGGTGGCGCGGCAGGCCATCACGTCCGAGTGGTCGCCAAAGATGGAAAGCGCATGGGTGGCCAGCGCCCGCGCGGCGACGTGGAGCACGAAGGGCGTCAGCTCGCCGGCCATCTTGTAAAGGTTGGGGATGAACAGCAGCAGGCCCTGGCTGGCCGTGAAGCTGGTGCCCAGCGCACCCGAGGTGAGCGCCCCGTGCAGCGCACCGGCGGCGCCGCCTTCCGACTGCATCTCGATGATCTTGGGGACGACGCCCCACAGATTGGGCTTGCCCTGCGCCGCCCACTCGTCGGCCCATTCGCCCATGTTGGACGAGGGCGTGATCGGATAGATGGCAATCACCTCGCTGCCGAGGTAGGCCATCCGCGCGGCGGCTTCGTTGCCGTCGAGATTGAGATAGGTGCTCATGACAATTCCCTGATGGAAGGTTCGGCGTCTCGGGTGCCCCGTCTTGGCGCGGGTCATTGCAGTGCAGCAATGCCCAATAGTACGGCCGCCAAGCAGACCGGACTTTTGACATGGCGCAAAGGCAGGCATCGCCGGCCTGGCTCAACCCGGGCTAGTCGGACTGAAGTCCGACCCACAGGAAAAGCGCATCGGTTCTGTGGGTCGGACTTGAGTCCGACTACACGCGCTCAGCCGGTCGAGTCGGACTGAAGTCCGACCCACGGGAAGTGCGTATCGGTTTTGTGGGTCGGACTTCAGTCCGACTGCACACGTTCAGCCGCGCGAGAGAATGCGAATCTGCCGTTGCAGCACTTCACACTCCCCTTCAAGGCGCTCGCGGATTTCAGCGAACTCCGCTTCCCAATCGGCCGGATGGATGGCCTTGCGGTAAAGAGGATCGAGCTGAGCACTCTGAACAGCCAAAATCAGGTCGGCGGCATGATCCTGCAGATCCGACAAATGCCGCCGCAGCAGTTCGCACCCCGGCAACGACAGCGCATCCACCTGCAGCGTGGCGGCGCCGTCCAGCTCGCGGCAGACGGCGCGCAGCGCGGCCAGATCGCCACTGCGGTAAGCCTCCTGCAGGCGCAGGAAGAAGCCTTGGGCGGTGGCCTTGCCCGCCTCGGGAACCCGGTCCGGATGGCAGCGCATGGCGGCGCTCCGGTAACGCTGCCGGAGTTCGGCCCGTTCATCGTCGCCCAGGGCGTCCAGCGCGGCGTTGTCGTCCGCCGCGAAGGGCTGACAGTTCTCCCACTCGGCAGCCGCTTCACGCTCGGCGTGCAGATCTGCCTCGGTGCCGGAGCGGGCAGCCTTGAGACGCAGGAATTCGAGACGCAGGCGCAGACAGCTTTCAAACGACCCGCCGAGGGCTTCGTACTGGGCGATCTGGAAGGCCAGGATGACCTCGTCGATCACCGTCTTGCGGGCGGAGAGTTCGGCAATGCGCACATCCAGCCCGGCGATCTTTTTCCGCAGGGCTTCGACTTCCGGGTCGTCCCACGTCTGCACGCCGGACAACGCGAGCCTTTGCTCCGCGGCAGCCTGGAAGACAGCCAGAAACCGGAGAATGCTCATGGATCTTCCTTTCTGGCCGATGTTCGCCACCATAGTCGCCGCAAAAGGATTCCATTGGCAACCGTTGATGTTCATGCGGCATTTTTCCATTGACCCCTCAGCAAGTGCCCACTAGGCTCGAAACATCCCCCGCAGACACCACCGACCATGCCCGACGCCGCCCGCAAGACCCTCCTGCTGGTCTACCACTCATGGACCGGCGCCACTGAACAGATGATCCACGCCGTCGCCCGTGGCGCGGCCTGCGAGCCGGATGTGCGCGTTCGCCTGCTGCGGGCCGTCGAGGCGGGGCCGGAGGACTTGCTGACCGCCGACGGCTACGTCTTCGCCACCCCTGAAAACCTGGCGGCCATTGCCGGACTGATGAAGGACTTCTTCGACCGCAGCTATTACGCGGCACTCGATCAACTCAACGGCCGCCCCTACGCCAGCATCGTCTGCGCCGGCAGCGACGGCAGCAACGCGGCCCGCCAGATTGCCCGCATTGCCACGGGCTGGCGCCTGCGCGAAATCACCCCGCCCCTGATCGTGTGCACCCACGCCCAGACACCCGAAGAAATCCTCGCCCCCAAAAGCGTTGCCTCCACCGAGCTGACCAAGGGCGAAGAGCTTGGCGCGGCCTTCGCCACCGGCCTGGCGATCGGGGCCTTTTGAGCTGGGGCCGAATCCTCAAAGAATAGACAGCATGTCGCTGCGGCAGGAATAAAATCGGCTCCTGCCGAACCAGCCCGGATGGCGAGCGTCGAACAGGCTCGCACCCACTTTACGAACCTGTCCCTGCCGATGCCTCATAACGTTTCCCTGATTGCCCTCATTGCTACCGGCTTCGGCCTGGCCCTTGTCCTCGGCATGCTCGCCGCCCGCCTGCGCATGCCGCCGCTGGTCGGCTATCTGCTGGCCGGCATGGCCATCGGCCCCGGCACGCCGGGTTTTGTCGCCGACATCGGCCTGGCCGGCCAACTGGCAGAAATCGGGGTGATGCTGCTGATGTTCGGCGTCGGGCTGCATTTCTCGCTGGATGACCTGCTGGCGGTGCGCAAGATCGCCGTACCCGGCGCCATCGTGCAGATTGCCGTGGCGACGGGCCTGGGCGCCGGCACGGCCTTGTGGTGGGGCTGGCCGGCGGGCGAGGCGGTGGTCTTTGGCCTGGCCTTGTCGGTGGCCAGCACGGTGGTGCTGCTGCGCGCGCTGGAGGCCAAGGGCATCCTCGAATCGACCAACGGGCGCATCGCGGTGGGCTGGCTGGTGGTGGAAGATCTGGCGATGGTGCTGGTGCTGGTGCTGCTGCCGGCCCTGGCGCCGCTGCTGGGCGCCAAGGACGCCGCACCGCTGGCCGACTTCCGCGACCTGGCTCTGACCGTCGGCCTCACGCTGGCCAAGGTGTCGGCCTTCATCGCGCTGATGCTGGTGGTTGGCCGGCGGGCCTTTCCGAAAGTGCTGTGGCTGGTGGCGCGCACCGGCTCGCGGGAGCTGTTCACGCTGTGCGTGATCGCCGCCGCGGTGGGTGTGGCCTACGCCTCGGCGGTGCTCTTCGACGTGTCCTTCGCGCTGGGCGCCTTCTTCGCCGGCATGATGATGCGCGAATCCGAATTCAGCCACCGCGCGGCGGAAGACTCGCTGCCGCTGCGCGACGCCTTCTCGGTGCTGTTCTTCGTGTCGGTGGGCATGCTTTTCGACCCGCAGGTGCTCATCGAGGCGCCCTTCAAGGTGGCCGTTGTGGTGGCGATCATCCTGGTCGGCAAGACCATCGCCGCCATCGCGCTGGTGCTGGCCTTCCGCTACCCGCTCAATACGGCCCTGACGGTGGGGGCCAGCCTGGCCCAGATCGGCGAGTTCTCGTTCATCCTGGCCGGACTGGGGCTGGGCCTCGGCTTGCTCAGCATGGAAGGGCAGAACCTGATCCTCGCCGGGGCGCTGATTTCCATCGCCCTCAACTCGCTGCTTTTCGCCGCCATCGAGCCGGCCCAGGCGTGGGCGCGGGCCCGTTCGGCGTGGGCGCGCAAGCTCGACCTGCGCGACGACCCCCTGGCCGCCCTGCCCATGTCCACCGACCGCAAGCTGCTTTCCGGGCAGGTGGTGCTGGTGGGCTACGGCCGGATCGGCCAGCACATGGCCGCCGCCCTTGAGCTGCGCCACATTCCCTTTGTGGTTGCCGACAGCAACCGCGAGGTGGTGGAGAACCTGCGCCGCGCCGGCAAGGCCGCGGTGACGGGCGACGCCTCCGACCCGATCGTGCTCGTCCAAGCCCATATCACCCGCGCCGCCATGCTGGTGGTGACCACCCCCGACCCGCTGGCCAGCCGCAAGATGGTCGACATCGCCCGCAAGCTGAACCCCGGCATCGAAGTGGTGCTGCGCGCCGACAACGAAGACGGCGCCGCCCTCTTGCGTGCCGACAAGCTCGGCGAAGTGTTCGTCAGCGAGCAGGAGCTGGCCCTTGGCATGACCCGCTACGTGCTTGGCCGCCTGCCCAGCGAGGCATAAACAGCCTGAGGCCTCAGGACGACGCCAGACTTGCGGGAAAGTGATGGAAGGTCGGCTGGGCAACGACCATCGCCTCATCCACCACGGCCAGCAGCGTCGCTGTCACCTGGGCATCGATACGCCCCTGGCTGGCCAGTTCGGCGATGAAACCACTCACCTCCTTCACCGACAGCCCGGTGCGATACGGCCGCTTCTGCACCATCGCCTGAAAGATGTCGGCCACCCGCAGGATGCGCGCTTCAATCGGCAGCGCGTCGCCCTTGATATGGAAAGGATAGCCGCTGCCGTCGGGCTCCTCGTGATGCCAGGCGGCCCACCGCGTGATCTCCTCGAAGCCGGCGATGTTGTGCAGGATGCGGAAGGTTTCGAAGCTGTGGGTATTGATGATGCGGCGCTCCATGGCGTCGAGCCGGCCGGGCTTGTCGAGGATTTCATCGGGCACCCGCAGCTTGCCCAGGTCGTGCAGCAAACCGGCAATTTCCAGCTTGTCGCAGTTCTCCTCAGTCACCCCCAGGCGCTCGGCCAGAAAGCGCGACAACTGCGCCACCCCCAACGAATGTTCAGCGGTGAAGGGGCTCTTGGCATCGACAATGCGGGCAAAGATGCAGGCCAGCTGCTTGAGTTCGGCGATGGACGCCGGGTAGTCGTCGTCACGCTTGAGCAGCTCAAGCAGGCAGGCCTGGATCGAACGCGGCTCCAGCATCAGCCAGAAGGCTTCGGTGCGCGAAGCCTTGAGAAAAATTTCGACCAGCTCTGGTGAGAAGTAGCTGCCCGCATGCCCGGCGATCTTGTCGCGAATGACATCGGTGTTCTGCAGCAGGGAATTGTCGGCATAGTGAGGCGCCGCCAGCGCATCGACCCGGTCGACCAGATAGATCAGGTTGGCGTGACGCGCCACCGACGGCGTCACTTCGGTGCGGGTCAGCTCTTCCCAGCGGGTGTGGTGATACAGCACCGGCCGGGCCATCGGCACAAAGGGGGCAAAGCCCTTGAGCAGCGCATGACCCACCTCGCAATGCACCTGCGAGCCATCCCAGTCGAACTCTTCCACCAGATGGCAATGGGTGCGCGTCGATGACACACCAATGTCGTGGAGCATGCCCAGATCGAACAGAAATGCCACTTCGTCGTCCGGCAGGCCGCCGGCCCGCCCGCACTCCGCCGCCATGATCCCGACCCGCTTGCCGTGGGCCACATCGTCCACGCCCACCAGATCGAGCGCATCCGACAGCGCGTAGATTACATGGCGCAGATCAGCCTTGATGCTCATTTGTCACTCCTTCAACGGCCCCGGTACTCGGTCGGACTGCAGCCCATTTCCTGACGGAACATGTAGGTGAAGGCCGAGGTCGAGGCATAACCCAGTTCCAGGGCAATGTCGGTCACGCTGCGCCCGGCCCCCAGCCATTCCACGGCCCGGAACAGACGCAGGCGATGCCGCCATTCACGCAGCGTGATGCCCAGTTCCTTCTCGAAGCGGCGCGCCAGCGTGCGTGACGAAGCGCCCAGTTCGGCACCCCATTCATCCGCCCCGCGGGGGTCGGCGGGGTTGGCGTACAGGGCTTCGCAGATCTTGCGCAGCATCGGGCTTTTCGGCCACGGCAGGTGAAAGTCCTGCACCGGCAGACGCCGCAATTGCTCAAGAATGAGGCCGTTCACCTGCGCAATGTAGATATCGTCCTCGTTCCGTTTGGCGCCGTCCACCAGCTCGATGATCAAGGCCCTCAGGAAGGGAGACACCGCAAAGGCGGTGCAGGTTCGCGGCATGCCCAGGCCCGGCAGATCGGCGACGTAGAGATTGCGAAACGCGGCCCCATTCAGCGCTCCGGTGGTGTGCAGCACGCCGGTGGGCACCCAGATGGCCTGTTCGGGGGTGATCACGTACCAGCAGTCCTCCACCGTCACCACCAGCGTGCCCGCGGTGGCGTACACAAACTGGTTCCAGCGGTGGGAATGCACCGGAAAGATGTGCCGCGCCGGCAGGCACTGGGAGCGCAGATAAACCGGCCGCGGCAGGGTTTCGATCTCCGGCACCTCCACCGAAATCCAGTCGTCGCTCAGATCCATTTCCCCACCCCCGGCAAAGCTGTCGTTTCATCGACACAGGAAGTCACTCTATCGAAAGCCGCCCCCTCCGCCAATCCGTAGTATCGATTCCCATAACAACCCAAAACAGAGAGAACAGCATGACGACCGCCAACGCCGCGCTCCCCGCGACCAGCCAGGCCGACCGCTACCGGGTGATCTTCGCCGGTATCTGTGCCCTGATCCTTACCGTGGGCCTGGCCCGCTTTGCCTACACGCCGCTCTTGCCGATCATGCGCGGCGAGGCCGGCCTCACTGATCTGGCCGGCGGTTGGCTGGCCACCTTCAACTACGCCGGCTACATCACCGGCGCACTGATGGCCGCCACCATCAGCGATCTCGGCCGCAAGTTCCAGCTCTACCGCATCGGTCTGGTGGTGGCCGTGGTGAGCACCGCCGCCATGGGCATGACGCAAGACCTCAACCTGTGGGTTGCCCTGCGCTTTGTGTCCGGGCTGTCGAGCACCGCCGGGCTGCTGATTGCCTCCGGCCTCGTCCTCAACTGGCTGATCCGCCACGGCCACCGGCCGGAGCTGGGCCTGCACTTTGCCGGCATCGGGCTGGGCATCGTGGTGTCGGGCCTGGCCGTCGCCGCGATGGTCGGCAACCTGGCCTGGGACGGCCAGTGGATCGGCCTTGGCCTGCTTGGCGTGGCCTTCTTCCTGCCCGCCTGGTTCTGGCTGCCGGCCCCCGCCGCAGTCAGTGCCCAGGCCGCCGCCAGCCACCCCGCCGCCCCCGCCAAACGCTGGATGTGGCTGTTCATCGCGGCTTACTTCTGCGCCGGCTTCGGCTACGTGATCAGCGCTACCTTCATCGTCGCCATCGTCGAAAAGCTGCCATTGCTGGCCGGCAAGGGCGGCTGGGTGTGGGTCATCGTCGGCCTCGCCGCCGCCCCCTCATGCTTCCTGTGGGACCGCCTCTCTGCCCGCATGGGCCAGATCCCCGCCCTGCTGCTCGCCTACGGCCTGCAGATCGTGTCGATCCTGCTGCCCGCCCTGAGCGACGGCACCGCCGCCAACGTGGCCAGCGCCGTGCTCTACGGCGGCACCTTCGTCGGCATCGTCAGCCTCACCCTGTCGATCATCGGCCGCTGCTTCCCCGCCAACCCGGCCAAGGCCATGGCCCGCCT
>ERZ724525.569-NODE-569-length-21171-cov-8.288596_pt1 | contig 21171 bp, 19 predicted proteins | sample MGYA00376058_ERZ724525 | MGnify/ENA primary metagenome ERZ724525 (study PRJEB28724, sample SAMN07190888) | wastewater metagenome | isolation source: influent of sewage treatment plant in Hong Hong | place: USA: Christiansburg, Virginia | collected 2016-03-01 ... | reverse complement strand
AGCGCATCCACACCCGCGCCGATGTTGAACATAGCCTTGAGACCGGCGGCCTGCTCGTCAATGAACTGCTGGGGTGGAGCCCAGACCAGCGCATAGTCGGCCTGAGCCGCGCCCGGCTCCCAGATGCTGATGTCTGCACCCGGCAGCGCATCATGCAAACCTTTAAGCCAGGGTTCTGGCCGCGTATCGTCACAGCAAAATGTTACTTTCATGGACGTGGAGCCTAACGGTTTGGCGCTGGCATTGCAGCGCCGCCTAAATCAATTTTGCTATCAATAAAGAAGCTTATAGCGCTTGTCATCATTCGACATCAGCATGAAAAGACTCTGAAATCCATACATGACAAGCGCAAGCTGCTCTTTTTGTAAAACAGTTCAACCCAGCCGCAATCAGGCGGCCACTTCGATGCGCAGCAGCTCCGCGCCTTCGCTGACCTGATCGCCGGGGGTGTAGAGCAGCTCCAGCACCACGCCATCGCCGGGGGCGGCAATCGTGTGTTCCATCTTCATGGCCTCCATGACTGCCAGCGGCTGGCCCTTGCTGACCTTGTCGCCCGCCTTGACGTTGAAGGACACAACCTTGCCCGGCATGGGTGCCGTCAGGCGACCGGCTTCATGACCGGTATCGCCGGCATGGGCCAGCTGGTCCACCACGGTAATCTGGGCGCTGCCCGCCTCGGTGAAGATGGACAGTTGCTCGCCTTGCGCGTGGACCACAGCCACCGTGCGCTTGCCACCCAGGTTCAGTTCCAGTCGGCCATCAGGCAGAGCACGCCACTGCAGCGTGGCCTCGGTGCGGCTGTCGCCCTCACCCACGCCGACCTGATAGGTCTGACCATCACGGCCATAAGCAAGGCCTGCGCTGAACTCTTCGCCCCGGTATGCAAAGCCGAACGAGCGCTCATAGCGGCCCGACATGCGCCAGCCATCGCGGCGGCTAAAGGGGTCTGCGCCTTGCGCGGCCTGCTCGCGCTGCAACTGCCAGGCCATGGCCGCAGCCACGGCCAGATCGCGGCCCACAAAGTCTTTACCGAACAAGGCATCGCGCTCGCGCTCGATCAGCGCCGTGTCCAGCTGCGCATTGCTGAACGCCTGACTCTTCACCACCTGGCGCAGAAACTGCACATTCGTCGTCAGCCCCACGATATGGGTCTGAGTCAGCGCCGCATCGAGTCGCGCCAGCGCCTGCGCGCGGCCATCGCCATGGACGATGAGCTTGGCGATCATGCTGTCGTAGAAGGGGCTGATGGCATCGCCCTCGCGCACGCCGTCGTCCACACGCACATCGCTGATCTCAAAGCTGGTGCACGCAGGCTTGCGATACACGGCCAGTGTGCCGGTCGCGGGCAGAAAATTATTTTCTGGGTTCTCGGCGCAGATACGCGCTTCAATCGCATGGCCGATGATTTTCAGCTCGCTCTGCAGCTTGGGCAAAGGCTTGCCAGCCGCCACCTGCAGTTGCCACTGCACCAGGTCTTCGCCGGTGATGGCTTCGGTTACCGGGTGCTCCACCTGCAGGCGGGTATTCATCTCCATGAAGTAGAACTTCATGGCCTCGGGCTGGTCGTAGCCACCGGGCTGCTCGACGATGAATTCCACTGTGCCTGCGCCCACATAGTTCACAGCCTTGGCGGCGGCCACCGCAGCTTCGCCCATCTGCTTTCGCAGCGCTTCGGTCATGCCCGGCGCGGGCGCTTCTTCCAGCACCTTCTGATGGCGGCGCTGCACCGAGCAATCGCGCTCGAACAAATACACGCAGTTGCCATAGGTGTCGCCAAACACCTGAATCTCGATATGGCGCGGGCGCAGCACATATTTTTCAATCAGCACGGCATCGTTGCCAAAGCTGTTAATGGCTTCGCGCTTGCAGCTTTCCAGCAGCGCGGCGAAGTCTTCGGACTTCTCCACCAGACGCATGCCCTTGCCACCACCGCCTGCACTGGCCTTGATGAGCACGGGGTAGCCAATGCGGTCAGCCTCTTGGTGCAGCATGGCCGGGTCCTGGCCTGCGCCGTGGTAGCCAGGCACCAGTGGCACGCCAGCCTTTTCCATCAATTGCTTGGATTCGGCCTTGAGGCCCATGGCGCGAATGGCACTGGCAGGCGGGCCGATAAAGACCAGCCCCGCCGCCTTGCAGGCATTGGCAAAGTCTTCGTTCTCAGACAGAAAGCCGTAGCCGGGGTGAATGGCCTCGGCACCCGTGGCCTTGGCGGCTTCCAGAATGCGCTCCCAGCGCAGATAGCTGTCCTTGGGCGCGCTTGCGCCGATGTGCACGGCCTCGTCACAGGCACCCACATGCTTGGCCAGCGCATCCGCATCGGAATAGACGGCCACGGTTTTCACACCCATGCGGCGGGCGGTAGCGGCTACGCGGCAGGCGATTTCACCGCGATTAGCAATCAGAATTTTCTTGAACATATCGTCTCCAAATATTTATGCCAAATCGCCCGCTAGCGCCTATCAATCAAGCGCAAGCAGCTATGTTTTTTGTACAACATCCTGCACAGCCGCATCGCCACGCAGGCGTCTGAAAATCGCCTTGAGAAAACGCCACAGCGCCCAGATCACCAGCCACATCACGATGACCACCACCAGCAGCACGCCGCCAAACACCAGCGGGTTGGCCAGCGCCAGCCAGACGGCACCCAGCGATAAAGTGTCTTCCGCCAGACTGGCTCCTACGTTGGAGAACGGTTCTGGCGAGGTGTTGATCAGTGCCCGCGTTGTGGTCTTGGCGGCCTGACTGGTGACCGCCAGCGTGCCGCCCATCAGCGCGGCAGCCATGGCCATGGTGGTGTTGTCCGCACCAAAGACCGAGGCCGCCAGCGCCGCACCGGCAGGGATGCGCAGCACGCTCTGAAACAGGTCCCAGACCGAATCGACCACGGGAATCTTGTCCGCGAAGAACTCCACAAACAGCAGCCCGCCGCTGATGACCAGCACCATGGGGTGGGCCAGCACATGCAAGCTACCGGGCAGGGGCATCACGCCCGTAACACCCAGCATGCCCACCACAAACACCACGGCATAAAGCCGAAAGCCGCTGGCCCAGCCCAGTGCGGCGGCCAGCGCCAGCATGGCTCCCATGTCCATCTGGCCCACGGCCTGGCCTGCCTTGGCGGCTACGTCGCCCACCTGCGCGGCAGCATCGCCCACGGCTTGCGCCGTTTCGGGGTCAATGTGCAGGCCCGAGCGGTGCAGCCAGCTGATGATGGTTTGCCAGATATCCATGGTGTTTTCCTTGTACAGAGGCGAAACTCTAAAACGACTCTGACACAAGGTTTGTCAGTTCAGTGCTGCTCCGCTCATCCGGGCAGCCAGCTGGGCTTGCGTTTGTTGAGGAAGGCCTGAACGCCTTCGCGCCCCTCGTTACTGGCGCGAATGTCGGCAATCGACTCCACGGTGGTGGCAATCAGCTGCTCGTTGATCTCGCGCTCGGCCACATCCAGCACCAGCCGCTTGCAGGCGCGCACCGCCGCCGGGCCTGCGCTGAGCAGATGTTTAAGCCAGCCGTCGACCACTGAATCCAGTCCATCCACATCCACCACCTCATGCACATAGCCGATGCGGTGCGCCTCTTGCGCGGAAAAGCGCTCGCCCGTCAGAAAGTAGCGGTGCGCGGCCCGCGCACCCATCGCGCGCAGCACATAGGGGCTGATGGTGGCGGGGATGAGGCCGATCTTCACCTCGCTCAGGCAAAAGCCTGCGGTATCCACCGCCACCGCCATGTCGCAGCAGGCCACCAGGCCCATGCCGCCGGCATACACATCGCCCTGCACGCGCGCAATCGTGGGCTTTGGGCATTCGTAGATGGTGCGCAGCATCTCGGCCAGCAGGCCGGCATCCACGCGGTTTTCATCGCGGGAGTAATCGGCCATGCGCCGCATCCAGTTCAGATCGGCACCTGCGCAAAAGGCCGGGCCTTCGGCCGCCAGCACCACGGCGCGCACATCGGCGCGCTCACCCACCTTGTGAAAGGCTGCGGTAATTTCGGCAATGCCGATATCGCTGAAGGCGTTGCGAATCTCGGGCTGGGCCAGCGTGATGCGGGCAATGCCACCGTCCACGGTCAAGGTCAAAGCGGTCATGGTTTGTCTCCCATCGAGTGATTGCTTTGCAGTGCAGCCGTCGCTGTGGCCGGCATTTGCTGCGCGAGGAATTCACGCACCTGCGGCAGCCATTGGTCTATGTTGGCTGGCAGATCAAAAAAGCGGTGGCCTTCATGCCCGCTGGGCGGCACAAAAACCAGCCTCAGAGGGTATCCGGCCTGTTGATAACTTTGAGCCATCTGCCGCACCAGTGGCGGGCGAAAGTAGCTATCGTTTTCTGCATAGATCCACAGCTGCGGCACACGGCTGGTGGCGGCAAAACTGGCCACGGTTTTCAGTAGTTCAGGCTCGCCGCACACGCTGCCTTTTTCACGCATCTGCGGCTGGGCACCACGCCCCCCGGCAAAGCTGATGACGCCGCGCAAACCCGCAGGCTGCTGCGCTGCCAGCGCCAGCGAGGCAAAGCCCCCGGCAGACTTGCCCAGCAGCACCACCTTGGCGGCATCCACATCGGGCAGCTTCTGGCCGTAGGTCATGATGGCCGCCACATCACGCGCGGCCTCTTGCGCGGCGTGGATGTAATCCGGGGCATCGCAGCGACCATAACGGTCGGCCAGCGGTCCATCCGATGCGCCATAGCCACGGCGCAAACCCGTCACCACCACATAACCCAGTGCCGCAATGGCGCGGGCCTGCGGGGCATAGCGCTCCGTCAATGCCTCGCGGGCCTCTTTGCCGCTGGGTGTACCATGGCTGAGCACCACCAGCCCCCACGGACCGGCAGCCTGTGGCCGGTAGATATGGCCCGCAAGCTCTGCGGTGTGCGCGGGCGATGCACCAGCAGCAGGCACGGCGACGGGAATACGCACATCCATTTGCTGCACAGCCAGCTCTGCCCTTGCCGCCATGGGCAAAGCCAGCAGCAGTGACGAGAGAGCGATGAAAAAATGGTGGCGCATCATGATCTGTACCTTGGCGGTTTTTACATGCGGAAGACGCCGAACCGGGTGTCTTCAATCGGTGCGTTGCGCGATGCCGCCAGCCCCAGCGCCAGCACGCGGCGCGTGTCAGCCGGGTCGATCACGCCGTCATCCCATAGCCGGGCCGTGGCGTAGTAAGGATGGCCCTGGTCTTCATACTGCTGGCGAATCGGGGCCTTGAAGCCTTCTTCCTCCTCGGCGCTCCAGCTTCCGCCCTTGGACTCAATACCGTCGCGTTTGACGGTGGCCAGCACGCTGGCGGCCTGTTCGCCGCCCATGACGCTGATGCGCGCGTTAGGCCACATCCACAAAAAGCGCGGCGAATAAGCGCGGCCGCACATGCCGTAATTGCCCGCGCCAAAACTGCCGCCAATAATGATGGTGAACTTGGGCACCGCCGCCGTGGCCACGGCCGTCACCAGCTTGGCGCCGTGGCGGGCAATGCCTTCGTTCTCATACTTGCGGCCCACCATGAAGCCGGTGATGTTCTGCAAAAACACCAGCGGCACTTTGCGCTGGCAGCACAGCTCAATAAAGTGCGCGCCCTTGACGGCCGATTCGCTGAACAAAATGCCGTTGTTGGCGATGATGCCAACCTGCATGCCTTCGATGCGCGCAAAGCCGCAAACCAGCGTGTTGCCAAAGCGCGCCTTGAATTCATCGAACTGGCTGCCGTCCACGATGCGGGCAATGATCTCGCGCACATCAAAAGGCTTGCGGGTATCGACGGGGATCACGCCATACAGCTCGTGACTCTCAAAAAGAGGAGCTGCTGGCGCTTGATCTGCCTGGGCTTGCGGCTTTTTTCTATTCAAATTAGCAACAGCCTGGCGTGCCAGCGCCAGCGCGTGCAAATCGTTCTCGGCCAGATGATCGGCCACGCCAGACAGGCGCGTATGCACATCGCCGCCGCCCAGGTCCTCGGCGCTGACCACCTCGCCCGTAGCGGCCTTCACCAGCGGCGGGCCACCGAGAAAAATCGTGCCCTGATTTTTGACGATGATGGACTCGTCGCTCATGGCCGGCACATAGGCGCCACCGGCCGTGCAACTGCCCATGACCACCGCGATCTGCGAGATGCCCTGCGCGCTCATGTTGGCCTGATTGAAGAAGATGCGGCCAAAGTGTTCGCGGTCAGGGAAGACCTCATCCTGATTGGGCAGGTTGGCACCGCCCGAATCCACCAGATAGATGCAGGGCAGATGGTTCTGCGCCGCAACTTCCTGCGCGCGCAGATGCTTCTTCACCGTCATGGGGTAGTAGGTTCCGCCCTTCACGGTGGCGTCGTTGCACACAATCATGCAATCCACACCACTGACGCGGCCCACACCGGCGATGACGCCCGCACCCGGCGCATCGTTGCCGTACATATTGAGCGCAGCCAGTGGCGAGAGCTCCAAAAACGGCGTGCCCGCATCCAGCAGTCGCTGCACGCGCTCGCGGGGCAGCAGCTTGCCGCGTGCCACATGCTTGGCGCGGGCCGCTTCATTGCCGCCCAGCGCGTTCAGGTCGCAGCGCGCATGCAGATCATTCACCAGCGTCTGCATGGCGGCGGCGTTGGCCAGAAAGTCCGCAGAACGCGAATTCAGTTGTGTCCCCAGAATGCTCATTGCTTGCCTTTTGAAGGTTGGGCTCTCAGAGCGATCACGCTCCACTAGCTTGTTTTTTCTGCCCCAGCTTGTCGCTCAGGCGGTCTTGATCAAACGCAAATCCAGCAACTCGATCATCTCGTCGCGAATCTTGAATTTCTGAATCTTTCCCGTCACCGTCATCGGAAAAGCCTGCACAAAGCGTATGTAGCGCGGCACCTTGTAGTGCGCAATCTGGCCCTTGCAGAACTCGCGCAGCTCGTCCTCTGTCAGCGCCTGCCCGGGCTTGGTGATGACCCATGCGCACAGCTCCTCGCCATAGCGCACATCGGGCACACCCACCACCTGCACATCCTGCACCTTGGGGTGGCGGTAGAGAAACTCCTCAATCTCACGCGGGTAGATGTTCTCGCCACCGCGAATCACCATGTCCTTGATGCGGCCCACGATGTTGACGTAACCCTGCTCATCCATGGTCGCCAGATCGCCTGTGTGCATCCACTGCTCATCGTCAATGGCTTCGCGGGTCTTCACCTCATCACCCCAGTAGCCATGCATGACGGAGTAACCGCGCGTACACAGCTCGCCGGACACACCGGGCTGCGTGATCTCACCCGTCACCGGGTCGACCATCTTCACTTCCAGATGCGGCTGCACTTTGCCCACGGTGGAGACGCGTTTCTCCAGCGGCGTATCGGCATCGCTCTGGCAGCTGACGGGGCTGGTCTCGGTCATGCCGTAGGCGATGGTGATCTCGCTCAAGTGCATATCGCGCACCACGCGCTTCATCACCTCGGTGGGGCACGGCGATCCGGCCATGATGCCGGTGCGCAAGGTGGACAAATCAAACTCCGCAAAGCGCGGGTGATCCAGCTCGGCAATAAACATGGTGGGTACGCCATGCAGGCCTGTGCATTTCTCCGCCTGCACGGTCTCCAGCACGGTGAGGGGATCGAAGCCGTCATTCGGGTAGACGACGGTCGAGCCATGCGTGAAGCAAGCCAAATTGCCCAGCACCATGCCAAAGCAGTGGTACAGCGGCACAGGAATGCAGAGCCGGTCTTCGGGCGTCAGCTTCATGCATTCGCCGATGAAGAAACCGTTGTTCAGAATATTGCGATGCGTCAGCGTCGCCCCCTTGGGAAAACCCGTGGTGCCGCTGGTGAACTGAATGTTGATGGGGTCGTTGTTGCTCAGCGTGGCAGCAATGGCATTTATGCGCTCATCCCCGCTCTCACCTTGCGCCAGCAGCTCTGAAAAACGCAGCATTCCGGGCTGATCGTTGCCTTGGCCTGCCACATCAATCCAGACCACGGTGCGCAGCTCGGGCAAGCGCTTGGCCTGCAACTGGCCGGGCTCGCTGGTCAGCAGCTCAGGTGCCAGTTCGCGCAGCATTCCAAGGTAGTCGCTGGTCTTGAATTGCGGCATGGCAACCAGCGCTTTGCATCCCACTTTGTTGAGCGCGTATTCCACCTCGGTCGTGCGATAAGCCGGGTTGATGTTGACCAGAATCAGTCCCACCTGCGCGGTCGCCAGTTGCAGCAGCACCCACTGCGCATTGTTATGGCTCCAGATGCCAACGCGGTCGCCTTTGACCAAGCCCAGATTCAGCAAGGCACTGGCCAGCTGGCGCGTGGCAGCATGCAGCTGGCCATAGCTGTAACTCAGGCCTTGATGGCGGCTGACGAGCGCATCACGGCTGCCCTGGCGCTGCGCCATGTCGGCAAAAAAGTCGCCAATGGTCTGTTCAATCAACGGCACATCTGTACGCCCTTTGGCGTAGCTGGCGGTCAGCACGTTCACTTGCGATGGCATCACGGGTCTCCTCGGCACCGAATTCAGCCCAGAATAAGGGCAAGCCCTGTTCAGATAAAGTCAGGCAGGTTGCAATAATTGCCAAATGCTGACGCCTTCACTGATCAAGACTCCACTGCCACACCATGCCAGTTCCGTGCTCAAATCGCACCCGGCAATTACCCCCATGGCGTTTGTTCAGCCCATCGTCCGGGCCTATGAGCAAAGGCAGATGTCGCCGCTGGCTGCACTTGAAAAGGCACAAATCCCGCCAAGCCTGGTAAACAATGCGAGCGAGTGCATCACGGCCTTGCAGATGGAGGCACTTTCAGACGCCGCCATGCGCGAGCTGGACGATGAAGGGCTGGGATGGTTCGAGCGCCGCCTGCCCTGGGGCAGCTACGGCATGCTGGCCCGCGCCAGCATCAGCGCCCCCAATCTTGGTCTGGCTCTGGCGCGCTGGTGCCGCCACCACCGGCTGATTACGGACGACATTCAGCTGCAGCTCAGCGAGCAGGCTGGCACGGCCACACTCACCCTGCATGAAAGCCGTGCGCTGGGTCCCATGCGCGAGTTCTGCATGGTGTCAGTGCTGCGCAATATTCATGGTTTTGCCAGCTGGCTCATCAACGAGCCCATCAGCCTGCTGCACGCCAGCTTTCCGTTTGCCACACCGGCCCATGCCAATGTCTACAAGGTGCTGTTTGCGCCGGGCAGCATCGGGTTTGATGCGCCGGTTGCCAGTCTGCAATTTGAGGCGCGCTGGCTGCAAGCCCCCTTGGCGCGTGATGAAGCCGCGCTTAACCACATGCTGCAGCGCGCGCTGCCCATACAGGTACGCCCATATCAGCGCGAGAAAACACTGGTGCAGCGCGTGCGCCAGCTACTGGCCGCCAGCGGTGAAGAGCAGCAGACGGCCGAGACCCTCTCGCGCCAGCTGCATCTGTCGCAGCGCAGCCTGCACCGCCAGCTCAAAGAAGAGGGTATATCGCTGCAAGCACTGAAGGACGATATTCGACGTGAACGTGCGGTTGCACTGCTGCTGCGCACCAGCCGCCCCATCAAGCGCGTGGCGCAGGCCTGCGGCTTTATGAACGACAAGAGTTTTATCCGCGCCTTTAGGATGTGGACGGGACTGTCGCCCTCAGAATTTCGCAAGACCGCCGGTCAACGCGCCGCATAAGCCAAGGAGCCAGCATGCAAGAGTCCACAGAAAAATGGCAAGCCATCACCGATGGGGTATGGAGTCTCCACTATCCCTTCACCAATGCAGGCATGAAGGTCAGCACGCGCATGACGGTGATACGACTGGCTGATGGCAGCCTGTTTTCCCACTCCGCCGTGCCACTGTCGCCCGCACAAAAAGCAGCTCTCGATGCCATCGGCCCGCTGCGCCACATCGTCGCTCCCAGCGCCATGCATCATCTGTTTGTAGGCAAGCTGGCCAAACTTTATCCACAGGCCCGGCTCTATGGAACAGCGGGCGTGCTGCGCAAGCACCCCGACCAGCCACTGCTGGAGCCATTACCCGCCGACGACGAAGCGCCCTGGGCGGGCGATCTGCAATGCATTTATCTGGACGGTTTTGCGCTGCTGGATGAGACGCTGTGGTTTCACCCCGCCAGCGGCAGCCTGATCGCCACCGACGTGCTGCAATGCTGGCAAGGACCACTGAGCCTGCCGGTGCGCATGTATCTGGGGCTGACGGGCGGGCATGAGCGCCTGACCGTGCCGCGCACCGTGCGTCTGCTGGTCAGAAACAAAGCCGCCGTGCGCACGTGGGTGCAGCAGGTCAAAAACCTGCCCGTGCAGCGCGTGATACTGCTGCACAACAGCGTTATTGACGATCAGCCCATGAAGCGCCTGCGCGAGGCGCTATCAATCTGGGACTGATCAACGACCTGTTTTACTGGATTTCGTGCTCGTAGCCATCACCCGCAACCATGCTGGCCGCGCTCTTGCGCACCGCATCAAACATAGCGGGCAAGTCACCCATGTCGCCAAACACGCAGGCGGCACCGGCCTCCAGCAATTGCTCTGCCGATGCGTGGCCCTGATCCGCTGGGAAGTAGCCCCAGACGGTTGCGCCCGCTGCGACGCCCGCCTGCACGCCCGTCACCGTGTCTTCCACCACCAGGCACTTGGCAGGGTCTGCATCCAGCGCCTTGGCGGCTGCCAGATACACATCGGGGAAGGGTTTGCTGCGCGGCATCTCATGGCCGCTGTAAACATGGCCTTCAAAGTACGCAGCCATGCCGACCTTGGCCAGCTGCATCTCCACCTTGGCGCGGTCTGCACCTGAGGCGCAGGCAATGCGGCCGTTGCACATCGCGTGCAACTGCTTGACAGCCTCCAGCGCGCCATCAATCGCCACCAGCTCGGCATTCAAGGCGGCATTGCGGCGGTCGTAAAACTCGGCCATCCATGCATCGGTCAAAGGCTTGCCGGTGTGGGCTTCAATCACCGCTGCCTGGCTGCGCACGGTTTTTCCGATGAAGTCGCGCGTGCACTGCTCCTGGCTGATGGCCCAGCCCGATTCGTTGAGCATGGTGCACAGCACGCGGTTGGTAATGGATTCGCTGTCGACCAGCACGCCATCACAGTCAAAAAGCACAGCATCAAAAGCAGTCATAAGTCTTCATCCGCACCAGCGCATGGCGATGCAAAAAGGCGCCCTGTGGCGCCTTTGGTCATACAAAAAAGGTGGGGCCGATTATGCGGCCAAGACATTTTTCTTGTGTAGAGAATGGAAACCAGCGTCAGCATCGGTACGCCGCCAGCATTGCGGAGCCTCAGAACTGCTCTCCATCCACGTAATACCAGCGCCCAGCCTCGCGCACAAAGCGGCTGCGCTCATGCAGGCGCACGGCGCGGCCAGAAATGCGGTAGCGGGCAACGAATTCGACCTCGGCCGCATCCTCACCTGTCACTTTGAACTGCTTGACGTCCAGACCCAGCCATTTGGTAGCGGCATCAAAATCCAGATCCGACGGGCGCTGGCTTTCATGCCAGGTCGCTTGCAGATAGGTTGGGTTCTCACGCACGAATGCGCTGTAGCGCGAGCGCATCAGCGCCTCGGCATCCGGCGCGGGTTGCGTATCCCAATGATCGATATAGCGACCACAGCAATCGGCATAGGCCAGCAGCTTGCCTTTGGCATTTTTACGTCCGCAGGGACAGTCCAGCTTGTTTTCGACTTCTTTCACAACACCTCGTTCTCTGCCCTGAAATGAGCTTGGGTCAGCAACGCAATATTGTCAGCCCAACGCGGAGCATGCAGGCTTCACTTGCACAGACCTGCACGCAAGCGCAAAGTGCTCGCAGTTCAAAGGAGTGTCTATGTTGGCCATGGCGGTTCCCTGGTGGGAGTTTGTGGTTCGCGGCGTCGCCGTCTATCTGTTTTTACTGGTGTTTCTGCGCATCACCGGCAGGCGCCAGACGGGGCAATACGCCCCCTTCGATCTGGTGCTGCTGCTGATACTTTCCAACGCGGTACAGAACTCCATGAATGCGGGAGATAACTCGCTGATTGGCGGCCTGATCAGCGCCAGCACGCTCATCGCCTGCCATACCCTGCTCTCGCGCCTGACCTATCACTTTGCCAGTCTGCGCAAACTGGTGAACGGCAAACCCATAGTCTTGATTCACCAAGGCTTGGTGCAGCCCAACCTGATGACGCAAGAGCAGATTACGGCGGAAGACCTGGCGGCCGCCCTTCGCTCCAATGGCTGCCTGAACGCCCATGATGTAGAACGCGCCACCATCGAAACCAACGGTCAGATCACCGTAGTTTTGCGCAAGCGCAGCGCGGCGGACCTAGGCGAGGCCTGAGTTCAGTGCAACTGATCCAGAAACTGCTGGATGGCGGCATTAACCGGTTCTGGGTGCGTGAGGTTGGCGGCATGACCTGCGCCCGCCACATCCACCCACTTGGCATTGGGCAAGGCCTTGAACATGGCCCGCGCTCGCTCTACGCTGATCGCCGCATCTTTATCGCCATGAATGACCAGCGCAGGCACCTTGATCTCTGCCAGACGAGGGCTAATGTCATCACGCAGCGCCAGCGCTACAAAGCTCTGCCCCAGATTGACGGGGGAGGCCTGCTTCCATTTGGCACGCCACTGCGCAGCGCCCTCCCAGCCCTGGCCCAGAATAATCTGCTCCACCGTGCTTGCCATATCGTCAGACAGGCCATGCTCCATCCACGCTTTGAGCAAGGCTTCGTGATGCGGCAGCAGCTCGGGGTCTTCCAGCATGGCTTGCGTGTCTATCAACACCAGCGCACCCACCACCTCAGGGTGAATCAGCGCGCAGCGCAGCGACAGATAGCCGCCTTGCGACATGCCCACCAGCACGGCTTTGTCCACGCCCAGATGCTTGAGCAGCGCTGCCAGATCATCGGCAGAGTCGTAATAGGTGAATGACTCGCAATGCTCGGGATCCGCCGTCTGCCCATGGCCGCGCTCGTCCCAGCTGATGCAGCGGTAGCGCCCCTGCAACGCCTGTATCTGCGGCTCGAACATGGTGTGATCCATGAGCAAGCCATGCGAGAACACAATCGCCGGGCCACGCCCTCCTGTGTCTTCGTAGTAGATGTTCTGGCCATTGACCTGGGCAAAAGGCATGCGCTGGACTCCTGCTTCAAATGGTGGAAACCCTTGGGACACATCGTAGAAGATCGACCCCACTGATCACATCCTAGGCAGGCCTTGTGACATCGGCAACCGGCTTGGCCCTAGAGCACCACAACGCGGCCCATGGCGGTTGACAAGTGTGGGCATTTGCGCGCAGCCGCGCTTGCGCATCAGGCCAGGGCGCGCTGGATCAGGATTTTCTGCACGTCGCTGGTTCCTTCATAAATCTGGCACACGCGTACATCGCGGTAAATGCGCTCCACGGGGAAGTCGTTCACCACGCCATAACCGCCCAGCGTCTGGATGGCAGCGCTGCACACACGCTCAGCCATTTCGCTGGCAAACAGCTTGGCCATGGCCGCTTCTTTCAAGGATGGCAAGCCCGCATCGCGCAGGCTGGCCGCATGCCAGATGAGCTGCCGTGCTGCTTCAATTTGTGTAGCGCATTCCGCAAGTCTGAAGCCAACGGCCTGATGATTGAAGATGGGTTGACCAAAGCTCTCCCGCTCTTTGCTGTATTGCAGCGCACATTCAAATGCGGCACGCGCCATGCCCACGCTTTGGGCGGCGATGCCGATGCGCCCGCCTTCCAGAGCGCTCAAGGCAATTTTGTAGCCCTCACCTTCCGCGCCAATCAAGTTAGCCGCTGGAATACGGCAGTTTTCAAAGTTGATCTGCGCCGTATCACTGCTGTGCTGGCCCAGTTTTTCTTCCAGCCGCGCGACCTGATAGCCGGGGTTGCTGGTGGGCACGATAAAGGCGCTCATGCCCTTCTTTCCCGCGGCCTTGTCCGTCACGGCAATGACGATGGCCACATCGCCATTCTTGCCGCTGGTGATGAATTGCTTGACGCCGTTGATGACGTAGTCGCTTCCATCACGCACGGCCGTAGTGCGCAGCGCCGAAGCATCTGAGCCCACGTGCGGCTCGGTCAGGCAGAAAGCGCCCAGCATCTTGCCTTGCGCCAGCGGGCGCAGCCAGAACTCCTGCTGCTGGGCGTTGCCGTATTTCATCAAGATAGCGTTGACCGGGCAGTTGGTCACGCTGATGACAGTGCTGGTGCCGCCGTCGCCTGCGGCAATTTCTTCCAGCACCAGCGCCAGACTCAGATAGTCCATGCCCGCGCCGCCCAACTCCTCAGGCACGCAGATGCCATAAGCGCCCAGTGCGGCCAGCCCCTGATGCACATCTTTGGGGAAGTGATGCTCCTTGTCCCAGCGCGCGGCATGTGGGGTGATTTGCTCACGCACAAAGTCGCGCATGGCATCGCGGATCATTTCCTGGTCCTGGTTCAGCAGCATGAATGTCTCCGATATTGATAGCTGGGTGCCTATGTTCTACCTTGGCTCAAGCACCCAAAAGCTCTGTTTTTGTGCCGTCGTAGCGCCATAAGCTGCCACGGTCTTCGGGCTGCACCTGCGTCAGCACGTTCATCAGCCCCTTGACGCTATCCGCCAGAGGCACGGTGGCACCGGGGCCGCCCATGTCGGTCTGCGTCCAGCCGGGGTCCAGCGCCAGCAAGGTCAGGCCCGGCCATTGCTGGCAGGCTGAGGCCACCGCCATATTGAGCGCTGCCTTGCTGACGCGGTACAGCCATGCGCTTTCGTCGGCACTGCCGAGCAAAGACATCTCGCTGGAGAACGCGGCAATCACGCCGCCTGTTTCTTGCACCATGGGCGCAATCTGCGGCAGGGCCTGCATAAAGCCCAGCACATTGCTGTGCATGACTTTGTCAAACTGCTGCTGCGTGGGCGGCACGCCAGCGGCATGACCATCCCAAACGCCTGCTACATACAGAGCGAGATTGATGCTTTTGCCATCGAGCTGCCAGGCCAGACCGCTGACGCTGGCGGGGTCAGCCAGATCAACCTGCAGCACCTGTGCACCCAGCGCTTGCAGAGGGGCCATGTCTTCGCTCTTGCGCACGGTGGCAATCACGCGCTGGCCCTGTGCCAGATAGGCCTCTGTCAAAGCCCGCCCCAGCCCGCGTGAGGCACCCAAGATCAGTATTGATTTCATAGCTGTTTGCGCTTGTTAACAAAGAATTTCAACGTCTTTTCCATACAAACCCCTTTGAAATAAAGCGCTAGCCGCTATCAAGTTTTCTTCAGTTCCTCGGCGGCAATCACGGCCTTGTAGCGGGCGACCATCAGATCCTGGGCTTCAGGCTCGGTGGTGATGCCCATCTGCGACTGAATGATCTGATTGAGCGAGGGCATGACATTGCGCGACACCTGTGCTTCGGCGCTCCACAGCTTGGATCGCATCAGCGCCTTGGCGCAGTGCAGATAGGCCTCTTTCACATTGACTTCAATGACCAGCTTGGGCCGAAAGTAATCACTGGCAAACAGCACTGTGTAATGCGCCTCATCGCGCAACTGGGCCGTGCCGTTGACGCGCAAGGTCTCGTCAAAGCCCGGTACAAAAAACAGCAAACCCAGACGCGGGTCGTCGATCAGATTGCAAAGACTATCCAGCCGGTTGTTGCCACCCGCATCGGGGATGAGCAGCGTATTGGAGTCTGCGGCCTTGACGAAGCCTGGCTTGCCGCCACGCGGCGACGCATCCAGCAAACTGCCGTTGCTGCCGCCCGTAGACATGACCAGAAATGGCGACAGGGCGATAAAGCGCAGGCAGTAACGGTCAAGCTCCCACTGCTGTTTGAGCAGCGCTCGCTCCGCAGGCGCTGCATAAAGCTGCTGCAATTGCTCACGCGAAGTGATCATGAAACGAGGGCCTCCTGCTGGCGATCATTGCGATGAACAGCGGCGTACAGCGACAGATATTCGTTCCACGAAGGATCAAAAATCACCGACAGCTGCGGCTCCAGTCCCGGTGCATTCTGCTTGGCCAGCTGCTGCGCCAGTTGCATGGCATGGGCGGGGTCTTCCACATAGTAAGTGGCAACGCGCGAGCGCATGTCTTCAATGCGCGAGAACGCCAGAATGCCGCGCTGCTGGCTGCTGAGCTGCTCATCCAGCGCGTCCTGCGCATCGCGCACGCCGTCTAGCTCCTCCTGACTGGAAAAGCGCATGCGCCACTCCAGAAAGTGCGACAGGTCGGCACGTGTGGCCACGGCATTGGCACCGTCGTGAAAGGTCAGAATATCGGGCGGTGAATCTTCAGCAGCGCCGTGGGCACGAACTTCCAGAGAGATCCAGCGGTCGGTATCTTCTTGCGGGAACTCGTAGCTGCGCCCCAGCTGCTTGCGAATGAAGTCATCAAAAATGGGCGGAAAATCAGACAGCAGCGCCGTGCCATGCACATCATCAGGCGCTTCATCAACAAACTCGACCGGACCTACGCGCACTGAAAAGTCCCACTCACCCAGCACATGGTCCAGCATGATGAAAGTCATGTGCTGCGCTTGCTCGATCATGTCTGGCGCAATGCTTTTCTCAAACGAGAGCTTGAGTCCGGTGATACCGCCCGCATTGAAGTAGCCCACGCGGACATCGGAGCATGCCAGCTCGAAACCATCCATGCGCATGCCAAAGTTGCTGCCCAGCGCGCGGCTGCGAAATGCCTGCACGCTGTAGTGCTCAAAATGCGGCGCTTTGCGCACCATGGCCTGAGCATTTTCAAACTGGGCAGTATTGCCATGAGCAGAAATCACCAGCTTGGAGCCTGCCTCTTTGAGCTTGCCTTCCAGCTCCAGACTCAGACCCGGTGCGTATTGCTTCAGCACTTCATTGGCGCGCTCCACAAACTCGTGGCCATCCAGCGCCTCCAGCTCGCTCAGCTGACTGGAAAAATCGCTCCAGAAGGCTTCAATCTGCTGCGGGGCCAGCGGCTGCTCAGTGTCACTGTGCTCGTGTGGAAGGTCTGCGCTCATGGGTGATTTCCGCAAAATGATCTGCACGCATTCACAAACGAATGCGTGCAATCCGTTGAACATGCGATCACTGTAGAGCAATCCAGTGACCGTTTAACCCAAACAGCGTCAGATCAGCTCAATCGCCATGGCCGTGGCTTCACCGCCACCAATGCACAATGTGGCCAGACCTTTTTTCTTGCCACGCGTCTGCAGCGCATGAATCAAGGTGACCAGAATGCGCGCACCGCTGGCACCAATGGGGTGACCCAGAGCGCAGGCCCCGCCATTGACGTTGACCTTGTCGTGCGGCACCTTCAAATCGGCCATCAATGCCATGGGCACGACAGCAAACGCCTCGTTGATTTCCCACAGGTCCACATCGGCCACCGCCCAGCCCGCCTTCTTCAGCGCCTTCTCGGTGGCGCCCACAGGGGCCGTGGTGAACCATTCAGGTGCCTGCGCAAACGAGGCGTGAGAGACGATGCGCGCCAGCGGCTTGCAACCCAGTTGCTTGGCGGTAGATTCACGCATCAGCACCATGGCCGCCGCGCCGTCGTTGATGCTGGAGCTGGAAGCGGCAGTGATGGTGCCGTCTTTCTTGAACGCTGGCTTGAGGCTGCTGATCTTTTCGGGCTTGGCCTTGGCCGGACCTTCATCCACGCTCACCGTCACATCGCCCTTGCGGGTTTTGACAATGACAGGCGTGATTTCAGCAGCAAACGCACCGCTTTCTGTGGCGGCCTGGGCGCGCTGCACGCTGGCGATGGCAAAGGCGTCTTGTGCCTCACGGGTAAAGCTGTATTTGGCAGCGCAGTCTTCACCAAAAGTGCCCATGGAGCGGCCCTCTTCATAGGCGTCTTCAAGACCGTCCAGCATCATGTGGTCGAAGATCTTGTCGTGCCCCATGCGGTAGCCACCACGGCCTTTTTTCAGCAAATAGGGCGCGTTGGTCATGCTTTCCATGCCACCGGCCACCATCACATCACGACTGCCAGCAATGAGCTGATCGTGCGCCAGAAGCGTTGCCTCCATGCCTGCGCCGCACATTTTGGAGAGCGTTACCGCCCCCGTGCTTTGCGGCAGGCCGCCTTTGAAGCCCGCCTGGCGCGCAGGCGCCTGACCTTGGCCGGCCATCAGGCAGTTGCCAAACAGCACTTCCTCTACCAGCTCGGGCTTGATGCCTGCGCGCTCTACCGCGGCCTTGATGGCTGCACCACCCAGGTCATGGGCGGCCAGATCGGAAAAATCACCTTGAAACGCGCCCATTGGTGTGCGGGCGGCGCTGACGATTACTACGGGGTCTTGATGCACGGTTTGTCTCCTTCAAAGATGGTTAGGTACGGTCTGCCTCTTCAGTTGAGGCTACTAGCGGAAATATTGACAGTGTTCGTGTCCAGCCCGGCATCCCCTTCATGCAGAAAGCGGCTGCGCTCATACGGGAACACATCGACAAAGTGGCCATCGCGAATGCGGCTCTGGTGAGCACGCCAGAAGTCGCTCTCCAGCAAGTCCGCGTGGTGGCGCATGAAGATGTCACGCACGGCAGGGTGGCCCAGCAAAAACGGCCCAAAGGTTTCAGGAAACACATCCTTGGGCCCGACCGAATACCAGATGTCGCCAGACATTTCTTCTTCCTCATTGCGCGGCTCAGGCACGTTGCGGAAGTTGCAGTCAGTCAGGTACTCAATCTCGTCGTAGTCATAGAAAACCACTTTGCCACCACGCGTCACACCAAAGTTCTTCCACAGCATGTCGCCCGGGAAGATATTGGTGGCGACCAGATCCTTGATGGCGTTGCCATATTCCAGAATGGCGCGCTCCATGGCGGCGCGGCGGGCCGGTTTGGTATCAGCCTCTGCCAGGCACTCCATCAAAAACAGGTTCAGTGGCACCAGTCGCCGCTCAATGTAGAGGTGACTGATGATGACCTCTTCCTGCCCATCACCATCGCGGTCGCTGATCTCGATTTGAGCAGGGGCCTGCGCCTGCAGCTCGGCCAGCAGCTCTTCACTGAAGCGGCTGCGCGGGAAGGAGACAAGGCTGTACTCCATGGTGTCTGCCATGCGGCCACCACGGTCATGCTGCTTGACCAGCTGGTACTTCGCCTTGACCTGCGCACGGGTCACATCCTTGCTGCTGGCGATGCGGTCTTTGATGAGCTTGAAGACGTAGGGGAAACTGGGCAGATCAAACACCAGCATGACCAGCCCTTTGATACCGGGCGCAATGCGCAGCTGGTCGCTGGAGTGGCGCAGGTGGTGCAGAAAGTCGCGGTAGAACAGCGTCTTGCCCTGCTTGGCCAGCCCCAGCGCGTTGTAAATCTCGGCACGCGGTTTGCGCGGCATGAGACTGCGCAGAAAGCTGACATACGCACTGGGCACTTCCATGTGCACCATGAAGTAAGCCCGGGCAAAGCTAAAAAGCGCATGCAGGTCATCTTCACCAAACAAGGCGGCGTGCAAGATGAGCTGGTCTTTATTGCCATGCAGAATGGGAATGGCCAGAGGCAGCTCCGTGTAGCCGGTGATGATCTTGCCCACCAGATACGCGCCCTTGTTGCGATAGAAAAGGTTGGAGAGCACCTGTATCTGGAAGTTGGCACGCAGCGTCAGTCCGGCCAGCTTTTCACGCACGCGCTCAGCCAGCAGATGCACATCGCGCGGCAAATCTTCAAAGGGGCCAAGCAACTGCAGCTGCTCTAGCGCGGTTTGCAGCGCGCCTTCCAGTTGCTCAAGGTTGACTGGGTAATAGACCTGATAAGTAGGTACAGCACCCGGCGCAGGGTTCTCTAAATACTCGGTACTGACCGCGGCACGCACGAAGATGAAGTCGTTCTGAAAGTGCGTGCGGTGCAGAATTTTGGTGGTGACGGAGTTAAAGAAAGTCTCGGCCAGATCAGGCTGCAGATGATCGACCATCAAGCCGATGTAATGCAGCTTGACTTGCTGCCATACCGCCATGGACTGCTGGCTGGTTGCAAATTCGCCCTCGAGTCTTTCAATGCAGGCCCGCACCTGCAGACCATAAAGCTCTATACGCTCTCGCTGGGCCTGCTGCTGGCTCTGCCAGTCCATGGACTCAAAGCGCTGCTTGGCGTTGGCAGCCACCGCATTGAACATGCGGTAGTAGAGGTTGAAGCCATGCATGAGAGCCTGTGCAATGGCATAGGCCTCGGGGGCATCCAGTCGTTGCGGAAACATGGCAGGCCAGTCGCTCCAGTATCAATTAAGCAGTACAGCTAAGCTGGATGCGGCCAAGGCTCACATCCAGCGCTGCAGCACTATTGCGCGCAGGGCAGCTATCAAGCCCGCTGGCGGGTTGCGACTTTTTCAATCGCCTGGTTATAGACTTCTTCCATGCCACCCACGTCAGGCACCGTCATTTCGAGGTTGGTGATGTGACCATTGTTCAGGCCATAGCACCAGCCGTGCAGCGTGACCTTCTGACCACGCGCCCAGGCATCCTGCATCACTGTGGACTGGGCCACGTTGACCACCTGCTCAATGGCATTCAGCTCGCACAGCGCATCGTGACGGAACTGGGTGGAGATACCTTCCAGCAGCTTGATGTGCTTGTCACGTACGTCACGCACGTGGCGAGTCCAGTTATCCACCAGGCCTAGACGCAGATTATTCAGCGCGGCATACACGCCGCCACAGCCGTAGTGGCCGACGACCATCAGGTGCTCAATCTTCAGGTGATCGACGGAGTATTGAATGGTAGACAGGCAGTTCAGATCGCTGGGCACCACCACGTTGGCCACGTTACGGTGCACAAATACCTCGCCCGGTTCCAGACCTGTGATCTGGTTGGCGGGGACGCGGCTGTCAGAGCAACCGATCCACATGTACTTGGGCTTTTGCTGCGCCATCAGTCCGGTAAAGAAACCAGGACGATCACGCTCCATCTGGTCTGCCCATTCGCGGTTGTGGACAAACAATTCTTCGATGGAGGTCGTTGTCATGAAGCTATCCTTCTTTTTTTGGTGGTTGAAAGAATGGCGCAGCTCCTGCTTTTTCAGCAGGTTTCAGCAAACAATTCGCGACCAATCAACATGCGGCGAATTTCGCTGGTGCCGGCACCAATCTCATAGAGTTTCGCATCTCGCCACAGCCGGCCGAGCGGATACTCGTTGATATACCCATTGCCACCATAGATTTGCACGCCTTCGCCAGCCATCCAGGTGGCCTTCTCGGCGCACCAGAGAATGACGCTGGCGCAGTCTTTACGAACTTGGCGGACATGATCAGTTCCCAGAAGATCGAGATTTTTAGCGACCGTATAGGCGAAAGATCGGCCCGCTTGCAGC
>ERZ724525.568-NODE-568-length-21196-cov-7.986472_pt1 | contig 21196 bp, 16 predicted proteins | sample MGYA00376058_ERZ724525 | MGnify/ENA primary metagenome ERZ724525 (study PRJEB28724, sample SAMN07190888) | wastewater metagenome | isolation source: influent of sewage treatment plant in Hong Hong | place: USA: Christiansburg, Virginia | collected 2016-03-01 ... | reverse complement strand
ATTTTGTTGCTTTTTAGCTAACTTTACTTTTTTGGGGGATGGGCAAAAATAGCCAAGTTGGACTTAATCATCGTTGCCCTAGGCTATGTGGAAACGCATTCGGGCGGCGAATGCACGGCTACTTTTTGTTTTGCTGCACAAGAGTTAAAGAACTTCTATTTCAGTCACGACTGAGAATTGGCCAGTAGCGAAGGGCATACAAGCCAAATCCCGTGGACCACATCACAGCAGAGATGATCACGGATTGGAGAATGAAAGCGGGAAATAGCAGTGGCACAAACACACGCACCAGTGCGGCTGCAGCCACCAACGAATAGCACGTCACCTCCGCCCACCCTGCAGCCAGTTTTCTTCCAGTATGCCCGAGCGCAGTTCGCGTCATCATCCCAATGACCATGCCGCCTATTGCACCAGTGGTGAGGGAATGGTTGGCTACTGATGGCGATATCCAGCTCATGGCGGCCATGGCACGAAACCCCAGATGCAGGGGAATCCAGGCGTAGGCAGCATGCAAAACCCAGACCAATGGCGTATTCAAAGTCGTCCAAGGTTGCCAAAACCACAGGCGTGTCAGGTGCGCAACCATGGCACAAAGCGCCAGCAATGCCAACGATAAACCCGATACATGCAGCGAATCGGCCAAGATGAGTGCCAAGATCAGTCCTAATGCAAATCTTTCAACACGAGGCTTACGCACAGCCCTGGCTGCGGGAATGGCATTATTGGTAAACATGGGGATAACTCTGCCACCCATGACACACAACACAAACAGCATCACATCCAGTCCCAACGCAATGCCCGCCCAGCCCGGAATGCGCAAAGCCCCCAACGCATTCAGGTGCACAACAAGTTGAGCAAGCGCCAGCAGCATCAGCAATCCCACAAAGAAATAATTGCGCTTGTTGCGCGCCCGATAGAGCGGCACCCCCAACGCAATCCCTGCAGCCAAAGGGAACGCGGCATTCACCACCGCAGCAGCCCAGCCCCAAGGCGACAGGACCAACAACCTGCCCATTACCCAAAGCGCCGCCAACGCCATCAGATAGCCACCTTTGGGCGTGGGTTGGCCGGACCAGTTCTGACCCGCGGTTAGCAGAAAGCCAGTCAGTACGGCCAGGGTAAAGCCGAAAAGCATCTCATGTGCATGCCAAGCCGGCCCCCGCATATAGGCGTATGGCAGCAAGCCGCCGAACTGCAGGGCCCAAATCAGGATAGACAGTGCCGCAAAGCTGCTGGCCAATAAATAGAACGGTCGAAAGCCGAGGTCCCACAGGGCGAAGCGTGAGTGACCGGGATGAGGAGGATTTTGAATCTGTAACAGGGTGGCCATGATGGGGACCGTTTCAGTTAAAGACGGACGTACTTAGGGAAGAACATAAAAAGTCGATTTCTCGTGCCTACTTTCAGCTCTCTCACCCACCGAGGTATGCACCACGAAGTCAAACGACAAGGTCTTGCCTCGGTGAAGATCGGCTACTTCGGCGGGCAGGGTCAGGCGTATTGGCAGCGACGCAATGCCAATAGGATCTACAGCCAGTTGCGCGTTAGACGATACGTTCAAGCCGGGCAGTCCGCTCACGTTGACGCTGTAACGCTGCGATTGCTCAAGACCGTTCATGATTTGCAGTCGATAGACGTTTTCAATCACGCCGCGCCCCACTTCGCGTGCCAGCGAACCGCGGTCTTTGATGACATCTACCGAGAAGCTCTTGCGCATAGACAAGCTGAACACCAGTGCCGAGCAAACCAGCAATAGCAAACTGCAGTAAATCCACACGCGGGGCCGGTTGATGCGCCGGACGATCTGACCCGTGGTGAGTTGCTGCGCGATGCCATTTCCTGATGTGTAACGGATTAGTCCCTTGGGGTATTCCATCTTCTGCATGACTTGGTCGCAAACGTCAATGCAAGCAGCACAAGCTATGCATTCGTTTTGCAAGCCTTTACGTATGTCGATACCGGTTGGACAAACCTGAATACACAGCGTGCAATCAATGCAGTCGCCCAGGCCAAGTGATGCTCGATCAGCACCGCGAGCGCGTGAACCGCGGCTCTCTCCGCGCTGCTCGTCATAGGCGATCACCATAGAGTCCATGTCAATGAGCGCACTCTGAATGCGAGCATAGGGACACATGTGCTTGCAGATCTGTTCTCGCATGTAACCAGCGTTGACGTAAGTGGCCAAACCATAAAACAGCACCCAGAACCATTCCCAGGATGTGAAGGTGGAGTTCAACAGTTCAGACAGCATGCCTCGTATGGAGGAAAAATATCCTACAAACGTCAGTCCGGTAATGAGCGCGATGGCTATCCAAGCCAGCTGCTTGCTTCCCTTACGCACCAGTTTTTGCATGCTCCAGGGCGCGACATCCAGACGCATGCGAGCCTGGCGATCACCTTCGGTGCGCCGCTCTACCCACAAAAAGATTTCGGTATATACCGTCTGTGGACAGGCATAACCGCACCACAGTCGGCCGGCAACGGCGGTGAAGAAGAATAGCGCCAGAGCCGCTGTGATCAGAAGCACAGCGAGGTAGATGAAATCCTGCGGATGCAGTACCAGTCCAAGAACATAAAAGCGCCGCTCAGCCAGATCGAACAGAACTGCTTGCCTATCATTCCACTGTAGCCATGGAAGCCCATAAAAAACAATCTGCGTCACCCACACCATCACCCATCGCAGGCGAGCAAATTGTCCACTCACAGAGCGTGGATAGACCTTCTCAGTCTTCTCGTACAACGAGAACTCTGATGAATCCTTACCGCCCGATTTCACAGGCTGCATCGGAATGACCTTTCTAGTTACCACTTCACTTGACATCTCAATCAACCTGCAGCTTTCAGCAGTTCATCCGCATGATCCACAGCACGCGGACTTGGCTGGAGCTTGAGCGGATGTTTCGAAGTGGCTAAACAGAATGTTGTTTTCCAGGTGAATGTGATTGATCAGGTCATCGTGCAATTGTGCGATCCCGGCGTAGAGCGCACGCCAGGTATTGCAGGCGCCTTGCGGTGGGCTGGCGTTATTGCAAAGTTGCATCAATTGCTCCAGCATTTCCCCGTGCTGGGTGTGCTCTGCGCGCATCACGCCTATGGGTTGCGACACAAAGGGATTTCCACCGGCTTTGAACATGGGAAACAGGATGTTCTCTTCCTTTATCATGTGGGATAGCAAGTCCTGCTTAGCTTCCTCCAACAAGTCTGCTAAGCCGGTTGGCACGAGTGAATGGTCGCGATGTACTGCTTCTACACGCCGTGCCATACGGATAAGCTCAGGCAATTGCTCACGGTGCACTGCGTGGTAGCGCTCCAAGATATGGTCGATGAGGGTGTCCGGGCTTTCGTGCTCTACCGGCTCGTCGGTACGCTGAATGTTCGCTAACTCACGCATCACCTCCACCACATCCAATCCCTTTTCGGACTCAGCCTGCGCCAAGCTCACTTGACCTCCACAACAGAAGTCGAGCTTGTGTCGGCGAAAAATGGCAGTAGCTCCTGGAATTTGAACGGCGATTTGGCCTATGGCTTGCTGGCCATCGAGGACATAGACCTCAGCTTGGGCGCTTTGCTGGCGGGCATTCATGATTCAGCTCCTTTTAAACATTCATATCATATTCATGTATTCTATACTATATCATTCATATAACATGAATCTTTTAGAAATGACTGCAATACCATGCGACTGACTCAGTGGACTGACTTCTCCTTGCGGGTGCTCATGTACTGCGCCGCGTACGAACACCGTGATCTGCCAGTGACAATTACTGAGATTGCAGTCAGCCACGGCATCTCACGAAGCCATCTGACCAAGGTCGTTCACCAGCTGGGAGCGCATGGCCTGTTGGAGACCACACGCGGTCGTGGCGGCGGCATGCGCCTTTGCAAACCGGCAACAGAAATCAACGTCGGTGAAGTGGTGCGCCAGACGGAGACTGATTTCGCCATGGTCGAGTGTTTTGATGCACAAACCAACCAATGCTCCTTAAGCCCCCAGTGCCGTCTCAAGGGCGTATTGCAGCAGGCCACCAATAACTTTTTGGAAGTACTCGATGGTGTAACTCTCGCAGATTTGGTTGTACCTGCTGCTAAGCGGGTGAAGTCCACCAAAATGGCAATGCCCGTCTCCAGCAATGCCAGGACACCAAGCGATATTAATTCCTAAGCGCTCACGCCCGTGCAACTGCATCGGACATGGCCAGTCGTTTATAGAGCGCAACCAGCATATCGGATTGAGTCACGATACCAACCACCTTACGACCGTCATCGACCACGGGTATATGCGCCATGCCTTTGTCCGATACACGAGCAACCAGTTTCGCAACCGGGGTTTGCGGTGTTGCGGTAAAAACATCGGCTGTCATGATCTGCCCAACTACCTCTGCCTTCTCGGAGGTGAGTCCCGGCGTTCGGCGCAACAACCCTTGCAAGCGCACTGCCAGGCCTGCAACGGAGGTGTCATCCATCTGCCGCAAGAAGTCAGCAACCGTCGCAATGCCGATCAGATTTCCAAACGCATCAACCACTGGAAGCGACTTGATCTTATGAAGACGCAGCAGGTTCCAAGCCTGTTCCAGATCCGTATCAAAATGCACTGTCAAGACATCGCGCGACATGATGTCGGAGCAAGTCAGCCCCACATGGCGCCCAAAGGCGTGGTCTACCGCGAGGTTGTAAATCTCTACTAACTCGTCTTCCTGCACGTCCACAAAAGTATCCAGCGTGGCCAGGGCACTGGCAAGGTCTTCATGGGCTAGCCCAATGCGCTGCAGCGGCGCATCGTCCTGGGTTCGATGCAGGCTAAGTGCAAGCTCTTGCGCGTGGTAAGGGTAGGTTCGTCGCAAGATGAAGTTGCTGACCAATAGCGTAGAGCCCAAGGCTATCCCAAGGTTAAGCACCACCTGAACTGCAAGTTGAGCCATGCCGGCATTGGAATATGGACCATCAAGAACAATCAGCAAGGCCATGGCAGCACCTGGTGGATGAATGCATCGAAAGCGCACCATCAGCCAGATGCTCGATGCAATTGAAACGGTCACGGCGAGTTGCGCCGGATTAAGCCAAAGCGAGCAGATGAAGCCGACCAGGCAGGAGATCAAGTAGCTACCCAGAATCGGCCAGGGTTGGGCTACCGGGCTGTGCGGTTGAACGTACAAAATTACAATCGTCCCGGCCAATGGCACCAAAACCCAGTGGCCGCTGCCATTTACCGCGTGCAAGAAAATCGAACACATGCCCATGCCCAAAAGCGCCCCCAAACTTGCCCGCCAGCGCTCGGAGTTAAAAAGGGTAATGAAGTAGTTCAAAATTTGCATAAAACGTTTCTTACTCTGACCATGGCACCGGTGCGCCGCTACACTTTGCGAATGGACTACGCCACGATCAAACTGATCCACCAATCTGCGGTGGTGCTCTCCGGCTTGGGTTTCGCTGTGCGGGGCATAGGATCTTTAAGTGGGGCTCAATGGACGCTGAGCCGGTTGGCAAAGAGTTTGCCGCATATGGTCGACACCGTACTGCTGCTATCCGCCGTGACCTTAGCAGCCATGTTGCACCGCAACCCTGCACATGCTCCATGGCTGATGGCCAAGATACTGGGCTTGCTGCTCTACATCGGCTTGGGCATGGTGGCGCTTCGTCCGCGTTTTGGATGGAAGACCCGCGCGACTGCCTGTGCACTGGCCCTTGTGGTGCTGGCGTGGATTGCTTCGGTTGCAATGTTGAAAAACCCCTGGGGGTTATTTCCCTCCTGCTGCAGACCAGCGCCTGACAGGCCCACCAAGCCTTACTGCAGAACGACGGGAGAACCACGTCGATCAAAGGCCAGATAGCGGGTCATATCGCCGCGTTTGATAGATTCCACCATGGCTTGCAAAGAGGTTTCCACTTCTTGAACATCCGGAGCGCTGCGTGCACTTCCTGACATTGCCGCGGCAAATACGAAACGCCATAACTGACCAAACTGCGCAGCCTCCTGAACCAGGGAATCAAACGAAGACAATTCGTCCGGGCTTTTGTCCACGCACATCATTGGCGCTATGGCACCGCCGTGCCCTGCCTTGAATCCGGCCCGCTGCTCAGCGGTGGCGTCGTCCGGCAGTACCGCATCGGCAAAGACAAACAACAAGCGCTGCTGCAAGGGCTGTGCGCGTGCTGCATGTAGCAGATCTGCGAAATTTTCGATGTTCATTCGGACTCCGTGGATAGATAGGTCACATATTGGTCAGATTCAGGCCGCACACGCGCAGGCTTGGCACGCTGTACTGTCCCCAGACTTAAGAAACAAATGGCGTACTCATGTGTGTTCAGGCGAAATATTCCGCGCAAGCTGGTTGACTTCAAAGCCTTGCCACTGGTCAGTGCCGATCCGAAACCCAGTGCCGTGGCCATCAAAAGCATGTTTTGCACCGCACACCCTGCAGAAACCACACGTTCCAACAGCCCGATCTCTGCATCGCCACGCTGGTCTTCAACCACCAGCATGAGTAGCAGTGGTGCACGCAGTGCCTTCTCATAGGCCTGCTGCAATTGCTCAGGCAATGCAGAAGAATCTCGCTCCAACAAAGCATCGGAAAACGCCCGACCCAAAGCTGAACGCTCGCCATTTGGAATGACAACAAAGCGCCAGGGCAATAGCTGTCCATGGTCCGGCGCATGTGCAGCCGCATCCAAGATGAGCGAGAGCTGCTCAGCATCTGGACCAGGCGAGCCCAAGCGCTTAGGCAATATCGTCTGGCGTGATTGCAGAAGATTGAAAAGGAGGCTCCGGATTTCACTTATCGGCATTTCTTCACCGCACAATGCGTAGGCGTTTGTTCATTGCACCAAAGGTGAGTCGGCAGCGTCCAGTTCGATGCCCTCAACCAGCGCTTGCCCCACCAGCAAACTCATGTACTGGTGCAAGGCTTTGGCACGCGATTGCATGGCCAGATGAGCCGCCACGCGCTCCCGCACTTCATCAAAAGCCAGAGCCTTGCCATCGCGCCGCGCCAACACGTCGATGATGTGAAAACCAAAGCGGGTATGAATGAGGCGCGGCTGCACACCCAATCCCACCGGGACCTCAGTTTGAAAGAACAGCGTACTCGCCAGTTCCGGCGCGCAGTCCTGCGGTCCGATCCAACCCAAGTCACCACCCTGGGTGCTGGTTGGGCAGTTGGACAACTCACTTGCCAGCTTGCCAAACAAATCCACAGGAACGTCTCTGCCCAGCAGACTGATCAATGCCTTGTCGGCATGCACACTGAGTGCCTGCACGTTTACGCCGGGCGTAACGGCAAACAGAATATGGCGTAAATGCACGGCCTGACCGACCACGTACTGACTCCTGCGGGCGTCATAGTAGCGCTGGCACTCCTCGTCGGTGGGTGCTGGCACCTGCACCGCACTGTCAACCATAGTCTCCAGCACGGTGCGTTCGGTCTCATTTAGCTCGGGTGCCTCCAGCACTGCCTTACGTGCCAACAAACCGGCCTTGACGGCGTACTGGCGCAGAAGCTCGGTGTAGGCCAATTCGCGCAGTGCCTCCTCGTCTGGTCGTTGTCCAGGTGTGTGCAGATGGATACCGTTAATAGAAGCGGTCAACTGAGGCTCGCTTGTTTTTCCTGGCAAGCTAGCACGTCCTGGCTGGTCTTCAGCTGAAAAGCTTGACTCTAGAGTCGCGCTGTCGGTCTTGGAGCCGCACCCGCAAGTGCCTCCTCCACCACAACCATGATTGGCTAATGAAGATGTGTTCATGAAATGTCCTTAAGGTACTGTGGCTTAGCGAGCGTTGCGGCTAAGTGGCTCACGCTCTACCAGACCCATGCGACGGCTGCGCACCAACTGGTAGGGACGCACCAGATAGGCCATGGTTCCGAAACCACTCCACACATGCACCAGACGCGTGAAGGGGAAGATCAAGAAGATACTCATGCCCAGGAACATGTGCAGCTTGAAGACGATACTGGCCTCGGCCAGCAGTTCGGGCGCACCGGCCTGGAAGGTGACGATGTGCTGTGCCCAACCCGCCAGCTTCATCATCATGCTGCCATCCAGATGCTCGGCCGACAGCGGTATGGTCGCCAGGCCGAGTGCGAGTTGCAACCACAGCAGCACCAACAGCACGATGTCGCTGGTCTTGGAGTTGATGCGGATACGCTCATCGCTCAAGCGGCGGTGCAATAACAGGCTCACGCCGATAAAACCCAGCACTCCAAACGCACCACCCGACACCATGGCCATGATCTGCTTGTTGCCCGCGCTGATAAACGGCTCATACAAGAAGTGCGGCGTCAACATGCCCACGGTGTGACCACCCAGAAGGAACAGCACGCCAACGTGAAACAGGTTGCTGCCCCAGCGCAGTTGCCCAGCGCGTAGCAACTGCGAAGAATCGCTTTTCCAGGTGTACTGGTCGCGGTCGAAACGCAGCAGGCTGCCCAACAGAAAGATGGTCAGGCAGATGTACGGGTAGTAGCCGAACAGGAGGTTGTCTAGGTAAGTCATATGCGTGCTCCTTGGGCACCAGGGCCTTTGGCAAAAACGGAAGCGGCTGTGACGGGTGCCATATCAACCGGCGCCAGCGTCTTGCGAACAAAGTGAATCGGCTGGGCCTCGCCTGGTTTGGACTGGCCTTTGGTACTGCAGCCGTCAAAAGCCTCGGGCTCTTGCCAGACGTCGTCCATGGCTTCATCGGCGACTATTGGCACTGCCTGCACGCGCTGGCCACAGAGTTCCAGCACAGCGGCCACGGGTGCCGCGTAAGGGCTGCCACGTTGCAGCAGCGCACTGAAGACCGCTGTGAGGATATGGGCCATCTCGTTCATGAATTCAATCGCCAGTTTGGGCGGCTGGGTGGATGCGAACTCCAGCACCACGCACAAATGGTCGGGCAACTCTTCCGGCGCCATCAGCATGCCGGCCTTCTCGTAGGTCTGCACCAGATCGACCATGGCCGGGCCGCGCTCGCGCGAATCGCCATGGATGTGCTCGAACATGTGCAGCGAGGTGGCCCGGCCCCTGTCGAAGGTTTCAACATAGCGTGCCTCTACCTCCATGGGGTCCAGGCGCGTGAGTTCTGCGGCCAGCGCGTGCAACTCCTGGCGGCGCGCTGTGGGTATCACGGCCTCATTGTCGATGGCCTGCAGCAGCTCGGGCAGGTGGCTGCGCAGTTCGGCGTCCGGGTAGCCCAGCAACAGGGCTAAGGCACGCAGGGAATAGCGGTTGTCTTTCATGGCGTGCTTCCTTAAACGTAGGATTTAATCGGGATGGTGCGCGGCTTCGAACCGCCAAACAGACTGGTCTCGCTACCGCCATCCGAGCAACCATTGCCGAACGAGAAGCCGCAGCCGCCGCGCAAGTCAAATGCGTTCTCTGCGTATTCGCGATGCGATGTTGGGATGACAAAGCGGTCTTCGTAATTGGCGATGGCCATGATCTGGTACATCTCCTCCACCTGGGCCACGGTAAGTCCTGTCTGCTCCAGCACGGCCAGGTTTTGCTCCTGGTCCACATGCTTGCTGCGCTGGTAGGCGCGCATGGCCAGCATGCGTTCCAGGGCGCGTACCACGGGGGCGGTGTCGCCAGCGGTCAGAAGGTTGGCCAGGTACTGCACGGGGATTCGCATCTGGGCAAGATCCGGAATCTCGCCATTCACGCCGATATGGCCGGCATTCGCTGCCGAAGTAATCGGCGAGAGCGGCGGCACATACCAGACCATGGGCAGGGTGCGGTACTCGGGGTGCAGGGGCAGGGCCACCTTCCAGTCCACGGCCATCTTGTAAACCGGGCTGTTGCGTGCGCCTATCAGCCAGGTCTCAGGGATGCCATCCAGGCGCGCTTGCGCAATCACCTTGGGGTCATTAGGGTTGAGGAAGATGTCCAGTTGCGCCTGGTACAGGTCCTTCTCGTCAACCACGCTCGCGGCCTCGGCAATACGGTCGGCGTCATACAGCACCACTCCCAGGTAGCGGATGCGGCCCACGCAGGTTTCGGAACAGACGGTGGGCTGACCGGCCTCGATGCGCGGATAGCAGAAGATGCACTTCTCAGCCTTGCCGCTTTTCCAGTTGTAGTAAATCTTCTTGTAGGGGCATCCGCTAACGCACATACGCCAGCCGCGGCACTTGTCCTGATCGATCAGAACGATTCCATCGTCTTCACGCTTGTAGATTGAGCCGCTCGGGCAAGACGCCACGCAAGCGGGGTTTAGGCAGTGCTCGCACAGGCGCGGCAGGTACATCATGAAGGTGTTTTCAAACTGGCCGACCATGTCCTTTTGCACCTGGTCGAAGTTTGCCAGGTTGGCGTCCTTGCTGCGCTTGGAAAACTCCCCGCCGAGGATTTCTTCCCAGTTCGGGCCCCAGGTGATCTTCTCCATGCGTTTACCTGTGATTAGGCTGCGCGGGCGCGCCGTCGGTGCGTGCTTGACCTCGGGCGCCGACTGCAGGTGGTCGTAGTCGAAGGTGTAGGGCTCGTAGTAGTCGTCAATCTGCGGCATGTTCGGGTTGGAGAAGATGCGCATGAGCAACTTCCACTTTCCGCCCTGTTTGGGCTCAATCGACCCATCGGCCTTGCGGATCCAGCCTCCGTTCCACTTGTCCTGATTTTCCCATTCCTTGGGGTAGCCAATGCCGGGCTTGGTCTCGACGTTGTTGAACCAAGCGTATTCCATGCCGGGGCGGCTGGTCCATACGTTCTTGCAGGTGACCGAGCAGGTGTGGCAACCAATGCACTTGTCCAGGTTCAGCACCATGCCGATTTGTGCGCGAATTTTCATCGTTTTTCTCCTTGCGGGGCTCAGGCGTGTGCGCCGGTGTCAGACACTTCGTCGTCCAGCCAGTCCACGCGGTCCATCTTGCGCACCAGCACAAACTCGTCGCGGTTGGTGCCGATGGTTCCGTAGTAGTTGAAGCCGTAGCTGAACTGCGCGTAGCCGCCGATCATGTGCGTGGGCTTGAGCACGATGCGCGTCACGCTGTTGTGGATGCCGCCGCGCACGCCGGTGATCTGCGAACCGGGCGTGTTCACGATCTTTTCCTGCGCGTGGTACATCAGCAGCATCCCGGGATTGACGCGCTGGCTGACCACCGCACGCGCCGCAATGGCGCCATTGATGTTGAAGACCTCGACCCAGTCGTTGTCCTCGATGCCCGAGCGCTTGGCGTCATCCTCGCTCAGCCACACCACCGGGCCGCCGCGGTTCAGCGTCAACATCAGCAGGTTGTCGCTGTACGTGCTGTGGATGCCCCACTTCTGGTGCGGCGTGATGAAGTTGAGCGCGATCTCGCGGTTGCCGTTGGGCTTCTTGCCTTCGACTTCGTGCAGCGCTTTCAGGTGCACCGGCGGGCGATAGCTCACAAAACCTTCGCCAAAGTCGCGCATCCACGGATGGTCCTGGTAGAACTGCTGGCGGCCCGTGAGGGTGCGCCATGGGATGTACTCGTGCACATTGGTGTAGCCCGCGTTGTAGCTGACCTTTTCGCTTTCCAGGCCCGACCAGGTGGGCGAGCTGATGATCTTGCGCGGCTGCGCCTGGATGTCGCGGAAGCGGATCTTCTCGTCCTCGCGGTGCAGCGCCAGGTGCACGTGGTCGCGCCCGGTCTGCTTGCCCAGGGCCTCCCAGGCCTTGCAGGCCACGTGGCCGTTGGTTTCAGGCGCCAGCATCATCACCACTTCGGTGGCGTCGATGTCGGTCACGATGCGGGGCATGCCCTGCGTCACGCCCTCTTCCTTCACACGGCCGTTCAGGTCGCCAAGCTGGCCGACTTCGGTTTGCGTGTTCCAGCCAATGCCCTTGCCGCCGTTGCCGGCCTTGTCCATCAATGGGCCCAGGGCTGTGAAGCGCTTGTACAGGTTGGGGTAGTCGCGCTCGACCACCGTGACCTGCGGCGCGGTCTTGCCGGGGATGAGTTCGCACTCGCCCTTCTTCCAGTCGCGCACGCCATAGGGCTGGGCCATTTCGCCGGCCGTGTCGTGCATGATGGGGGTGAGCACCACATCTTTTTCGACGCCCAGGTGGCCCACACTCACTTCGCTCACCGCCTTGGCAAAACCCTTGTAGATCTCCCAGTCGCTCTTGGCCTGCCAGGCAGGGTCCACCGCGGTGGACAGCGGGTGGATGAAGGGGTGCATGTCGCTGGTGTTGAGGTCGTTCTTCTCGTACCAGGTGGCGGTGGGCAGCACGATGTCGGAGTACAGGCAGGTGGTGCTCATGCGGAAGTCCAGCGTGACCAGCAGGTCCAGCTTGCCTTCGGGCGCATCCTTGTGCCATTGCACCTCGGCCGGCTTGGCATCGTCCACTCCCAGGTCCTTGCCCTGTACTCCATGGGTTGTTCCCAGCAAATGCTTCATGAAATATTCATGGCCCTTGCCGGAAGAGCCAAGCAGGTTGGAGCGCCAGACAAACATATTGCGCGGCCAGTTAGCGGGATGGTCCGGGTCTTCGCAGCTCATCTTCAAGCTGCCATCTTTGAGTGACTTGACCACATAGTCCTTGGCATCCATGCCAGCGGCCGTGGCGTCCTTCACCACCTGGAAGGAGTTCGTCTGCAACTGTGGTGCGCTGGGCAACCAGCCCATGCGCTCGGCACGCACGTTGTAATCGATCAGGCTGCCGCCGTATTTGCTCTTGTCGGCAAGCGGCGAGAGGATTTCTTCAACCCCCAGCTTCTCGTAACGCCACTGGTCAGTGTGCGCGTAAAAGAAGCTGGTGCTATTCATCTGCCGGGGTGGGCGCACCCAGTCGAGTGCAAAGGCCAGTGCGGTCCAGCCGGTTTGAGGACGCAGCTTTTCCTGCCCTACATAGTGGGCCCAGCCGCCACCGCTCTTGCCGATGCAGCCGCACATCATCAGCATGTTGATGATGCCGCGGTAGTTCATGTCGCTGTGGTACCAGTGGTTCATGGCCGCGCCGATGATGACCATGGACTTGCCCTTGGTCTTGTCGGCGTTGTCGGCAAACTGGCGCGCCACGGCAATGATCTGGTCGCGCTTGACGCCCGTGATCTTCTCTTGCCAGGCGGGTGTGTACGGGGTATCGTCGTCGTAACTGATGGCAGCGTTCTCACCTTCGATGCCACGGGCCACACCGTAGTTGGCAACGGTCAGGTCAAACACGGTGGCAATCAGCGAATAACGCTCTTCACCGGCCTTGCCCAGCTTGATGCGACGCACCGGCACCTTACGCACCAGGATGTCGTCAATGGCCGCGCCCTGCTTGTTGGCGCTGAAGTTGGGGGTGTCGATACCGCCGAAATACGGGAAGCCGACTTCGCCGATTTCATAGTCCGCAGCCACACCACCGGTGGACTCCTCCATCAAACTGAGTTTGAGCTTGACGTCGGAGTCGTTGCGCGCTTCCTTGTCTTCCAGATTCCACTTGCCCACATCCGTGCGGCCTTCGGCGCCCCAGCGGAAGCCGATGGAACCATTGGGTACGACGATCTTGTCGCTTTCGTCAATCGCCAGTGTTTTCCATTCAGGGTTATTGGCCTGACCCAGCTTGCCATTGAAATCGCTGGCGCGCAGATAGGCGCCGGGCACCAGCACCGTGCGCCCATCTGGCAGCTTGCGCTCTTCGAGTTGCACCAAGTTCGGCATGTCCGTGAATCGGCGCACGTAATCATCAAAGTAGGCGCTGCGTTTATCGAAGTAGAACTCTTTAAGGATCACGTGGCCCATTGCCATGGCGACAGCAGCGTCCGTTCCCTGCTTGGGGTGCATCCACAGGTCGGCCAGCTTGCTGATCTCGGCATAGTCGGGCGTGATGGCCACGGTCTTGGCGCCTTTATAGCGCACCTCTGTGAAAAAATGGGCATCTGGCGTGCGCGTCTGCGGCACGTTGGAGCCCCAGGCGATGATGAAAGTGGAGTTGTACCAGTCGGCCGACTCGGGCACGTCGGTCTGTTCACCCCACACTTGCGGAGAGGCGGGAGGAAGGTCGCAATACCAGTCGTAAAAGCTCATGCACACGCCGCCAATCAAGGACAGATAGCGGCTGCCAGCGGCATAGCTGACCATGCTCATGGCCGGTATGGGCGAGAAGCCGATCACGCGGTCCGGGCCCCACTTCTTGGCGGTGTAGACATTGGCGGCGGCGATGAGTTGGTTCACCTCGTCCCAGGTACTGCGCACGAAGCCACCGAGGCCGCGCTGCTTGACCCATTGGCTGCGCGCACTGTCACTTTCAACAATGGCAGCCCAGGCATTCACCGGGTCCTTGGACACGGCCAGGGCGGCACGCCACTGCGTTAGCAGGCGGGCGCGGATCATGGGGTATTTGACGCGGTTGGCGCTGTACAGATACCAGCTGTAGGAAGCACCACGCGCGCAGCCACGCGGTTCGTGGTTGGGCAGATCTGCGCGGGTACGGGGGTAGTCGGTCTGCTGGGTTTCCCAAGTGACGATGCCGCCCTTGACGTAGATCTTCCACGAGCAGGAGCCCGTGCAGTTCACGCCGTGGGTGCTGCGTACGATTTTGTCGTGGGCCCAGCGGTCGCGGTAAGCGTCTTCCCACGTCCTGTCCTCACCCGTGGTGAGGCCGTGGCCGTCGGAAAAGCTTTCCTCGGGTGCTGAGAAGTGGCTCAGGCGATCCAGAAAATGGCTCATGGAGTTCTCCGTTTAGAAATAGTTGTGTGGACAAACTGATGTGTGATCAGGGGTTCTTGAATTCGGATGAAGGACGCAGATAGAACCACCAGTTCAACAGCAGGCACAGTGCGTAAAAGATGGCAAAGCCGTACATGGCGATTTCCGGCGTTCCAGCTTTGATTTGCGCGCCAATTACCACTGGGGCGACAAAGGCGCCGTAGGCTGCGATGGCGGAGGTCCAACCCAGAACGGGACCCGCCTGAGTGCGGTCAAAGATCACACCGATGGTGCGGAAGGTGGAGCCGTTTCCAATACCGCTGGCGGTGAACAACAGAATAAACAGCGCCATAAAGGGCATGAAATACTGCTCGGGGGTGGCTGAGCCATAGGCCAGCAGCATCACATAACCCACGGCGATAGACGCGAGCACCATCACAACCGAGATGGCTTGCGTCACGATGGAGCCGCCGATTTTGTCGGACACCCAACCACCAATCGGCCGCACCAGCGCTCCGACAAAGGGGCCGATCCAGGCGTAGGTCAGGGCCGAGGGGGCGTGCGGGTTTTTCAGCGTGTGCTGCATGACGCCGGCGGCATCCGGCACATGGCTAATGCCGAAGATCACGGTGATGGATAGGGGCAGCGCCATCGAGAAGCCGATGAAGGAACCGAAGGTCACGATGTAGAGCAGCGTCAGCGACCAGGTGTGCTTGTTTTTGAAGATGGCGAACTGCTTGGCGATGTTTTCCTTCATGGGGCCGAAGGCGGCAAGACGCATCACCATCAGCGTGCTGAACACAATCAGCGGCATGGCGATCCACATGTTCAGGATGCCCAGACCCGTGGGTGGGGGCAGGTACAGGTACAGGCCCAGACCGGCCGGCACAAAGGACAGGGTGTAGAGCCAGATGATCTTGATGAAGGCCGAGATGGTTCCGCCACTGTCGGGCGTCACCGTGTTCAGGTTGTTCATGCCGAAATAGGCCAGCACCGACAAGGGGATCAGCGACAGGAGCCAAGCGAAGCCGGCATTCTGGATCCAGGTGGGCGTGCCCGCCAGAATCTTGCCCAGAATCCAGCCGCTGTCCTTGATCAGTACCATGGAGTCACCACCCACGCCGCCGAACAGGCTCATGGTCATCACCAGCGGAATCACGATCTGCATGGTGGTGACACCGAAGTTGCCTAGGCCCGCATTCAGACCCAGCGCCGTGCCCTGCAGACGCTTGGGAAAGAAGGTGCTGATGTTGGACATGGAGCTGGCAAAGTTGCCGCCACCCACGCCAGACCACAGCGCCATTAGCTGGAAGGCCCACAGCGGCCATTCCTTGTGCTGCAGCACGATGCCGGTGCCCAGTGCGGGCGCCAGTAGCATGGCCGTCGTGAGGAAGATGGTGTTGCGTCCACCGGCCACGCGGATCAGGAAGGAAGCCGGGATGCGCATGGTGGCACCGGCCAGACCGGCGATGGCCGTCAACGAGAACAGTTCAGCCTGCGTGAAGGGGAAACCCAGGTTGAGCATCTGCACGGTGATGATGCCCCACATGCCCCAGATTGCGAAGCCGCACAGCAGGGCCGGCACAGAGATCCAGAGGTTGCGGTAGGCAATTTTCTTGCCGGTGCTTTCCCAGAACGTATTGTCCTCGGGGCGCCAGTCGGCAATGTCTGCACCGCTTTGTGTTTTCGTATTCATGTGCTGCTTTCGGTGAAATGAGATTCATTGCTGGGGCTGCAAGACGCCGTCGTTCTTACCCATGACCTGGCGGCTGCGCACCTCGGTCCAGTACATCCATATGAGGGACACCCAGACCACGCCGTACATCAGCATGAAGGCGCTGGAACGGATGCCAGTGAGGTCCATCAGTGCGCCGAACAGAATGGGCAGCACAAAGCCACCCAGGCCGCCGGCCAGGCCGACGATGCCGCTGATCGCACCGATGTTCTGGCTGTAGTCGTCGCTGATGTACTTGAAGACGCTGGCCTTGCCGAAGGCAAAGGCGATGCCCAGGATGAACATCAGCGCGGTGAACAGATAGACGTTGAGGCCGATGTGGAAAGTGGTCGGGCCGGTCACCGTCATGACAGTGAAATCGGTCTGCGGGTAGGACAGCAGGAACAGGCAAACCCAGCTTACCCACAGGACCCACCAGGTCACGGAGTGCGCGCCGTACTTGTCCGACAGAATGCCGCCAAATGCGCGTAACACGCCACCGGGTAGCGAGAAGCAGGCCGCCAGCAGGGCTGCCACGCGGATGTCCAGACCGAACTCACCGACGTAGTACTGCACCATCCACAGCGCCAGCGCCACATAGCCGCCAAACACGATGCTGTAGTACTGGCAGTACTTCACCACCTTGGGGTCTTTGAGTGCCTTGAGCTGGTCACGGAAGGTCAGGGTGTGCGGCACCAGATGCGTCGGGTCGCTGTAGCTGAAGGTCCAGAACAGCACCAGCGTGCCCAGCATGATGGCCGCATAGACGTGCGGCACCATGGTCCAGCCAAAGGCCACCAGCAGAACCGGGGCCAGAAACTTGTTCACGGCTGAGCCGGAATTGCCGGCGCCATAAATGCCCATGGCCGTGCCCTGCTTGTTTCTGGGGAACCAGCGCGCCACATAGGGCGTGCCCACCGAGAACGACCCGCCGGCCAGCCCGACGAACAGCCCGATGGTGAGGAAGTGCCAGTATTCGGTGGCATAACCCATCATCCAGATCGCAGGCACGGTTATGGCCATCAGCGTGGCCATGACGATGCGGCCACCAAAGCGGTCGGTCCAGATACCCAGCGGCACGCGAATCAGCGAGCCGGTCAGCACCGGCATGGCAGTGAGCAAGCCGAACTGCGTGGAGTTGAGGTTCAGCATCTTCTTGATCGGGATGCCGATCACGCCAAACATCATCCAGACCATGAAACACACGGTAAAGGCCAGTGTGCTGACAATTAACACCGACCAGGCTCTTTTTGAGTCCTTGATTTCCGTAGTCATGCTTATTCCTTAGGGATGTGCATGACTTTCGGGCTTTAGGCGCCTGCTGAACATCCTCCAAAGGAACGTGTCGGCGCACTAAATGGAACTAGGGCAGCCGTGGCGTCCTAGTTCTAAAGTAGTACTAGACCGGATGACCCGTCAATTGTTGATCTGGCTCAACCCAAACCACGTGCCGCCGCGTATAGCGCAACTTGCACCCGCGAAGTAAGGTTGAGTTTGCGAAGAATATGTTGCACATGCACCTTGACAGTAGTCTCAGCAATATCGAGTTCGCGTGCGATAAGCTTGTTGCTGTCGCCGCGGGCAAGAAGCGCCAGGATTTCGCGCTCGCGCGCCGACAGGGATTCCAAAGTCGCATCTTCTGCAACAGGTTGAGGCACCATCGCATCAGCAACTTCCCTCAACGCAGGTGCCTTTGACCTAAAGGCGGTAACAAACTTGGTCATCATGTCCGGACTAATCACGCACTCGCCGGCCAGCACGTTTTCAATCGAATCGCAAAGTTGTTCGGTCTCAACCGTTTTGAGCAGATAGCCGTCAGCCCCGGACATCATGGCACTGGCTAGGTCTTCCTCGTCTTCGCTCACGGTCAACATCAGGATGCGCGCAATTGGATACGCTTCCTTTAGGGCCGGGATTCCATCTATGCCACGCACACCGGGCAAGTGGTTGTCCAGCAAGATGACTTCCGGGGCATCTGTACAACATCGTAGGGCCTCCCCCATATCGCCAGCCTGACCTGCCAATTGGAAGCGGCCATCTTGTGACAGGAGAGCGATCAAACCACGACGAAAGAGGGTGTGGTCATCAATTACCAGCAATTTGATGGGATTCATGGCTGATATTGTCGGTTATCAGCAATAGGCCATTCTGGTGCGCTCAGGCAGGTTTTGGAACATCTCCGCCGATAGACTCATCGAAATCAGACTCTGGGCCTTGAAAGTCACTTCCCCAATCGCGCCAGTCCGGCCCGAATAATTCCACAGGATGCTGTGTCCGGTCAGATCCATTGCCGCACATCATGTCATCAGCCGCGCAATATCTGTCGCACCCCCAGCACAACCTTTGTGGATTGGCGGGATTCGTAGGGAAGCGTTTCTTTAATTGCATGTCACTTTGTGATGAATTGGCACATCCAATCCGGAGATAAGTGAAGGCCTATGCATCAACGACCTTCATCGCATCCAGTTCCACCGTAATCATTTTCAGCCCACCCGCATTTGCGCCAGAGACGGGATAGGCGGGTAAGGTCAACTGTACTGTAGTGCCTTGTCCCAATTCCGATTGCACTTGAACAGATGCCCCAATTCGACTAGCACGCTCCTGCATGATATTCATTCCCACATGCACGTTTTGTCGCTCACGTACCTCTGGACCGAAACCACGACCATCATCGCGCACAACAAAGCGCCACCCCTCCCCTTTGTGCACATCCAGATAGACTTGAGTTGCCTGGGAGTGCTTGCGCACATTGGACAAGGCTTCTTGGACCACATGCAAAACTTGCACTTGCACATCCGCGGGCAGTGGAATACCTGCGCCACTCACATGAAAGTGTGTGGTCAAACCGGTCTGGTGTTTGAACTTCTGCAGTGTTTCCTGCAATGCAGCTTCTATATCGTCCGTGTTTGTACGGGTTCGAAAATGCACCAACAGTTCACGTACATCACTGATGCTTTCGCGGAGTCCTGTGTCCAACTCATCAAGCGCATCTTGTACTTTTTCCGGCTGCGCTTTGCGAGAAGCATTGCGCAAGAGCTGGACCTGAATTTTAAGAAATGACAGGGACTGCGCGATGGAATCGTGAAGCTCACGAGCAAGTAGCGCTCGCTCTTCGCCCACAGCAGCCTCACGCTCAAGCGCTGCTGCCCTCAAACTCTCCAATCCATTGGCCAAGTGGCTAGCCAATGCATCCAGCAGATCCATCTCCTCCGGGCTAAGTTGCACATCGCTGCGGAAAAACAGATCAATTTCTCCCAGCAGGCGTTGCTGCAACCTGACAGGAACGCTGACAACATTCACAAAACCTGCGCGCGCGCATGCACGCATAGGCGACTCTTCATGCTCAATGATGGGAATTACTCGGGTTCGCGCATCGGACTTCAGGTTGCCACAGGCGCAGGCACCTGCCAACATACTTCTTTCCGAATCCAGCATTTCCTGCGGGAAACAATCCGAAGCCAGCATCAGGTAGCGCTGATTGGCATCATCTGACCAACGAACCACCGCGGCATCAGCTCCCACAACCGCCCGCACCCGCTTGGCAAAGCCGCTCGATAAATCTTCGATGCTTGCAGCACTAGCCGCGAATGCACTGATCTCGTACAGAGATTCGAGCCGCGCGCGCTGTGCCTCGATATGTTGTGTCTTGATCTTCACTTGAGTTTCCAGCCCTTCGTAAAGACCTTGAAGCTCGGATGCCATTCCATTAAAGCCATCGGCTACTTGGCCAAATTCGTCATCCGTATCCACCTTAATGCGTGCCGTGAAATTCCCGGACTGAATACTGAGCAATGCATGCTGCAGATTTTCCAGGGGGTTGATGACATACTGATAGCCTGTGTAGAGCATGACAACCGCCCCGGCAATTGCCAACGCCATCATGACGAACTGGAATAAATTGAGAATAGCTGTGAGCCGGGATAGCTGTTGTTCAATGGCCGTCACGAGACTATCAACCGCAGCCACCGTCTCTGACGTCGCAATTAGCGCCTGATCAATATCGGGTGAAGAATTTCCAGCCCAAATTCCCCTATTGCTTTTCCAGTGAGCCTGAACGCTACTGAACCGAGCCTCTACTTCATCGGTGACCGGCATAAAGAGCGGTCTACCTGCGTCTCCAGTCCTAAGAAGTGCCAGGCTGTTGGTGAACTCGTTGACCAATTCAGCAACGGCCTTCTCTGAATGCTTCGATTGCGCGGTGCTGTTGAGCCTCCATATCTGCATTCGCATTCGCCCAGCCTCATTGACAGCCGCAGCTCCACCTTCGAGATGCCAGGTGACCCATAGGGTTAGCCCAATTGAAAGTAATGCAACGATCAGCAGTACAGCACCAATGGTGACAAGTTTGGTGGAGAGTGAGTGCTGCTTTTGCATGACCATAGACTAACCGGCAGCACCCACTGATTCAAGTGCTTCGCGTTATTACTACTAAAGAACTACCGCTTATAGAGTCAATGAGGTATGTAGAATCAAAAATATTGCTTAAACACCCTGCCTCGGTGTCCTTGTCGTATGTTTCGAGTGGCTTCGGACTGAAGCTGAAATGGGCAATCGGAACACTGTCGTTCGTTGACCTGAGCGCATTTCGTGAGAACGAACGCCTACTTGTTTGTTTTCATCCACCAATTTGAATGACTGTCCAATTCAGCGGAATTACACCTGATTTTTTGTGACCATGCTGAACGTAGGTTTATCGTTGCGTGTGTTTTCATTGTCAGGCTCATTTCAATTTCAATTTCAAGTGGGCTATTTGGGAAGCAGGTCTCCCATAGCTAATAAATTCAAGCATTACGCAGATCACACCTTGCCCCAATCGCCCCCAACGACTGTTTTATTTGAAATATGTCGAAAAGGCTTAAAACTGGCTAAATGAGCCCATCCCCTCTACAGGGACTTCCAGTTAAAGCAAGAGCGGGT
>ERZ724525.565-NODE-565-length-21266-cov-10.564801_pt1 | contig 21266 bp, 18 predicted proteins | sample MGYA00376058_ERZ724525 | MGnify/ENA primary metagenome ERZ724525 (study PRJEB28724, sample SAMN07190888) | wastewater metagenome | isolation source: influent of sewage treatment plant in Hong Hong | place: USA: Christiansburg, Virginia | collected 2016-03-01 ... | reverse complement strand
ACCCCCTGCGCTACCATGCCCTGCATGGAAAAATTCTTCAACACCGCAGGCCCGAACCAGCCTGACATCCACTACACCCTCAGCCCCGTGCAGCGGGTGGACTGGCGCGAACTCTCCGGCCTGATGGCTGAACGCAAGTATTTCATCCTGCACGCACCGCGCCAGACCGGCAAAACCAGCTTGCTGATCAACCTGATGCACCACCTGAATGCCGAGGGGCATTACCGGGCGCTGTACGTCAACATTGAAGCCGCGCAGGCCGCCCGCAACGATGTGGCTGCTGCAATGGGTGCCATCGTGGGGGCGATGGCCAGTGCCGCCAGTTACTACTGGAAGGACGATACCCTGGCGGATTGGACGCGGGAGCGGTTGAAATCGGTGGATCGTCAAGACGCGCTGCGCTTGACGCTGGAGCATTGGTCTCGCACCAGCGCCAAACCGCTGGTGGTGTTTTTTGACGAAGTGGATGCGTTGGTGGGCGACACGCTCATTTCGCTTTTGCGCCAGATCAGGGCGGGCTACGCCCAGCGCCCGGAGGCTTTTCCGCAGTGCATGGTGCTGTGCGGCGTGCGCGATGTGCGCGACTACCGCATACACCGCAGTGATGGCGAGATCATCACCGGCGGCAGCGCCTTCAATATCAAAAGCGAATCCATCCGCCTGGGCGATTTCACCCAGGCAGACGTGGCCGCGCTGCTGCAACAGCACACCGATGCAACGGGGCAGACATTTGAAAATGGCGTGCTGGACGAAATATGGGCCGATACGCAAGGTCAGCCCTGGCTGGTGAACGCACTGGCATACGAAGCCTGCTTCAGAAAAACCGGGCAGCTCGACCGCAGCCAGCCGGTTACGGTGGAGCTGATGCGCCAGTCGCGTGAGCGCCTGATTCTGCGGCGCGATACCCACCTGGATCAACTGGCCGACAAACTGCGCGAAGACCGCGTGCGCCGGGTGATTGAACCCATGCTGCAAGGTGCAGACTTGCCCGTTGATGTGCCGGATGATGACCGCCAATACTGCATTGACCTGGGGCTGATTGCCCGGCGCGACCGCAAGCTGCAAGTGGCCAACCGCATTTACCGCGAGGTGCTGCCGCGTGAACTCACTTCCATCGTGCAAGACAGCCTGCAAGGCCAGGCCGATCAGCCTTGGTACATACAGCCCGACAAGCGCATGGACATGGACAAGCTGCTGGATGCTTTTCAGCAGTTCTTCCGCGAGAACGCACAAAGCTGGCTGGAGCGGTATGCCTACAAGGAGGCCGGGCCGCAGTTGCTGTTGCAGGCGTTTTTGCAGCGCATTGTCAACGGCGGTGGGCGCATCGCGCGGGAATACGGGCTGGGCATGGGGCGCACCGATTTGTTTTTGCAGTGGCCTTTGACCGCGCAAGGCTTCACTGGCCCCATGCAACAGGTGGTGCTGGAGCTGAAAATCCAGCACAAGGGCAGGGCGGCCACGCTGGCAGCGGGGCTTGAGCAAACGGCCCGCTACGCTGACCAGTGCGGGGCCGACAGCGCGCACCTGCTGATTTTTGACCGCGACCCGCAAACCCCGTGGGACGACAAAATTTACCGCCAGCAGCACACACACGGTGGGCGTGTGATCAAGGTGTGGGGCATGTGAAAAGCAGTTTGGTGCATAGAAACGACTGCACACAAAAATGGTGCAGACATCGGGCTGCCAGGCTTTGATTTATGGGGTGCAACACCTAAAATTACCGGGCCGGTCATGTGACTGGCGCATGTTTTTTTAAGGTCATTTCATGAATTTCTTGGATGCTGCCGTGCATTGGATGAGCAATGGACTGGTGGAAACAAGCTGGTGGCAGATCGTGCTGATCACACTGGCGCTCACTCACATCACCATCGCCAGCGTCACCATCTTTTTGCACCGCCACCAGGCACACCGGTCGCTGGATTTGCATCCCATCCCCTCGCATTTTTTCCGGTTCTGGTTGTGGCTGACCACGGGTCAGGTCACCAAAGAATGGGCATCCATTCACCGCAAGCACCACGCCAAGTGTGAGCAGGAAGGTGATCCGCACAGCCCGGTGGTGTTTGGCATCAAAAAGGTGCTGACCCAAGGCTATGAGTTGTACCGTGCCGAAGCTGTGAACCAGGACACCATGCGCAGATACGGGCACGGCACGCCCGATGACTGGATCGAGCGCAACCTGTACACCCGCTTTTCCACGCTGGGTGTGGCGCTGATGCTGGTGGTGGATGTGGCGTTGTTCGGTGCCATTGGCATCACAGTGTGGGCGGTGCAGATGCTGTGGATTCCCATCACGGCGGCGGGCATCATCAACGGCCTGGGGCACTATTGGGGGTACCGCAACTTTGAAGCGGTGGATGCCAGCACCAATGTCTCCCCCTGGGGCATCCTGATTGGCGGGGAAGAGCTGCACAACAACCACCACACCTATCCCACATCGGCCAAGCTGTCGGTCAAACCCTACGAGTTTGACATTGGCTGGGTATATATCCGTTGCATGGAAATGGTCGGTTGGGCCAAGGTGCGCAAAACGGCACCCCATCTGGTGCTGGGTGATGTGAAACCCGTGGCCGATGAAAAAACGCTGGAAGCCATCATTGCCAACCGCTATGAGGTGATGGCCGCGTTTGCCCGTGAAATGCGCCGCGCATGCAAGGCCGAGATGGCAGCAGCCCGCACACGCCGAGCAGACATGCAGGCGCTGGAAGTGGCCCGCCGTTGGCTGCACCGCGATGATGAGAAGGTGCCCGTTGAGTTGCGCCCCAAGCTGGCGCAGGTGAGGGCCGACCACCCTGTTCTGGAGCAAATGCACACCATGCGTGAAGAGTTGCGCCAGTTGTGGTCCAGCACCACCGCCACCCGCGAGCAATTGGCTGCTGACTTGCAAGCCTGGTGCAAACGCGCTGAAAACAGCGGCATTGCGGCCCTGAAAGAGTTGTCCTACACACTCAGCGCGGCCCAAGCCTGATGAGTTTGCTCCCCCCCTTTGTCGGATGGCCGGGCAGGGGGCAACAAAAAAGCCGCTGGGACACAGCGGCTTTTTTGTTGGTCAATTGAAGTGAATCACTTCAGTTTGATTTCCTTGTACTCGACGTGCTTGCGAGCCTTGGGGTCGAACTTCATGAAGCTCAGCTTTTGGGGCGTGGTCTTCTTGTTCTTGTTGGTGGTGTAGAAGTGGCCGGTACCCGCAGTGGATTCCAGCTTGATTTTTTCGCGTCCGCCTTTGGTTGCCATGATCGGTTCCTTTCAGTATCAGGCTTGGCCGCGTGCGCGCAGATCTGCGAGCACGGCTTCAATGCCGTTTTTGTCGATCAGGCGCAGAGCAGCGCTGGAAACGCGCAAACGCACCCAACGGTTTTCGCTCTCCACCCAGAAACGGCGGTATTGCAGGTTGGGAAGGAACCGGCGCTTGGTTTTGTTGTTGGCGTGGGAAACGTTGTTTCCCACCATGGGCTTCTTGCCCGTTACATCGCAGACGCGTGCCATGAGGACACTCCGATAAACATCAAACAGCTGTCGCAGCGGGGCACTGTGCAGGTTTGTCCTGTCAGTGCCTGGCGTTTCAGCCTCACCTCGCCAAGAAAAAGGGTGGCGGTAACCCTGCGGGTTGTGAACCCATGAAACCACGCGAGCAGTTTCGATTCGCTTGGTCTGCTGTGCCCCGAAAAAAGCAACAGCAAATTCAGCAAAGCCCGCGATTATATCCAGACGCGCCGGATGCTCAGGCTCCGGCCTGTTCCAAGAACCGCTGTGCATCCAGCGCAGCCATGCAGCCTGTGCCTGCGCTGGTGATGGCCTGGCGGTAAATGTGGTCTTGCACATCACCGGCGGCAAACACGCCTGGCACGCTGGTCATGGTGGCCAGGCCGTTGTTGCCCGAGCGGGTGACGATGTAGCCGTCTTTCATCTCCAGCTGGCCTTTGAAGATGTCGGTGTTGGGCTGGTGGCCGATGGCAATGAAGCAACCCTGCACCGCCACCTCGTCGGTGGCGCCGGTCTGTACGTTTTTCAGGCGCACGGCGTTCACACCTTTGGCATCGCCCAGCACTTCGTCCAGCACACAGTGGGTGCGCAGTTCAATTTTTCCGGCGGCCACCTTTTCCATCAGGTGATCGACCATGATGGCTTCGGCCTTGAAGGTGTCGCGCCGATGTACCAGCGTGACCTTGCTGGCAATGTTGGACAGATAGAGGGCTTCTTCCACGGCGGTGTTGCCGCCGCCCACCACAGCCACGGGTTGGCCACGGTAGAAGAAACCGTCGCAAGTGGCGCAGCCGCTCACACCTTTGCCCATGAAGGCTTCTTCAGACGGCAGGCCCAGGTACTTGGCCGATGCGCCAGTGGCAATGATGAGGGCATCGCAGCTGTACTGGCCGCTGTCGCCCGTCAGCACAAAGGGGCGTTGGCTGAGGTCAACGGCATTGATGTGGTCGAACACCATTTCGGTTTTGAAACGCTCGGCGTGTTCCATGAATCGCTGCATCAGTTCCGGGCCTTGCACACCGTTCACATCGGCAGGCCAGTTGTCCACTTCGGTGGTGGTCATGAGCTGGCCACCTTGGGCCATGCCTGTGATCAGGGTGGGGGCCAGGTTGGCGCGAGAGGCATAAATGGCGGCTGTGTAGCCCGCAGGGCCTGAGCCGAGGATGAGAACTTTAGAATGCTTCATGGTGCGTCCTGGTTGAGTGCGGTTGTCCGCTGTGTTTTTGGCCAAGCGGCCTTCTCTTTGAAAGAATGAAGATGTCCATTTTGTCCAATTTTGAACTGATCCGTCGGGTTCCATTGTTTTCGACTCTCACACCTGCCCAGGCTGAATCGGTTGCGCAGGCGGTGGTCAAGCAACGCTTCAAGCGCGGCGATGTGATCGTGGAGCAAGGAAAGAAGTCGAATTTTCTGGCCATCTTGCTCACAGGGCGCGTGCGTGTGTTGACCGCTGATGAGCGTGGCCGCGAGGTGATTCTGGCCACATTGGGTGCGGGCGACTACCTGGGTGAAATGAGCCTGATTGACAATCAGCCCCACTCTGCCACCGTGCGCGCTGAAATACAGACAGATGCCCTCATTCTGGGGCGTGCCGAATTTGCCCGCTGCCTGCCTGAAAACACCTCAATGGCCTATGCCGTCATGAAGGGATTGGTGCAACGGTTGCGCCAGGCTGACCGCACCATCGAGTCATTGGCTTTGATGGATGTGTACGGTCGGGTGGGGCGTGTTCTCAAAGAATCGGCCAAAGAAGAGTCGCCTGGGCGCTGGGTGATTGAGGGCAAAGTATCGCGACAAGACGTGGCCAAGATGATCGGGGCCTCACGCGAAATGGTCAGCCGTGTCATCAAGGATTTGGAGGACAGGGGCTTCATCGAGACTATGCCCGATGGCAGGACGGTCATTCACGACAGCCTGATTCGCCCGTGATCTGCACAGCGTGAATCGATGACGTATTCAATCAACACCCTCAACGCGGATCGCGCAGCGGCTCCACCCTCCGGACTGGGCAAGTTTGCGCATGAGTTGGCGCTGCTTGGTGGTCTGGTTTTGCTTCTGTTTGGCCTGATGTCCATGCTGACCTATGCACAGTCCGATGCGGCATGGTCCACCACAGGCAATGGGTTGGGCACACGCAACTGGGGTGGCAGGCTGGGAGCCATGTTGTCAGACGGGGGGTATTTCCTGTTTGGTTTTTCAGTGTGGTGGCTTTATCTGGCTGGGATGCGGGCATGGTTTTCTTCGCTTGCACGCTGGCTGAGGGCCGAACCGGCCAGTCAGCGCGATGCTGTGCATTTTGTGTCTGGGCGTTGGGTGTGGCTGCAATCTCCACCGGTGCGGCGTTTGACTTTCTGGCTCATGCTCGCGGCACTGTTGGCCGCCAGCGTGGTGCTGGAATGGGGGCGTTTGTACCGCTTTGAGGTGTGGTTGCCTGACCACTCTGGTGGTGTGTTTGGTCAATGGTTGGGCCCGCTGGCCCAGCGTTGGCTGGGGTTCACCGGTTCGGCGTTGGTGGCCATTACGGTGGCGGTCATGGCCGCTGCGGGTGTGTTCGGTTTTTCCTGGGGGCATTGGGCCGAATGGCTGGGAAAAAAGCTGGAGGATTTCTGGCAGTTCACCATTGAACGCCGCAATGCCTTTTTGGATATGCGCATTGGCAAGGCCGCAGCACGTACCCGTGAACACACGGGTGGCAACGGATGGATGCCCGCAGCGACTGCGTCAGACGCGGGGGCTGAACAGCCTGCGGTTGCTGCTTCGGTGGCCAGTACCGTTGCAAGCCCTGTTTCTGTCCCTGTTGCCCCAGTCGTGGCGGCCAGTCCCGCTCCGGTGATGCCTGTACCCAGTACTCTGGTAGCCGATGCAGACAAAGAGGCAGATGGGGCCGATATCTTTGCCAGTTCAGAGGTTGCCCGTCCGCCGACTCTGCCTGAAAAACAGCTTGAAGATGGCATTCCGGCCTGGTTGGCCGAGCCTGCACCGCCACTCCCATCCATGCCAACGGTGGATCGGCATGTGCCAGAGCGGATTGAGCCTGTGTTGCACGACGACTTTGACCATGTTCCTGTTGCTGCGATGCCATTGCCTGCATCCGTTGCCGTACCCGTGCTTCTACCCGACCCTGTGCCGGTACCTGCGCTTGCTCCTGTATTGGCACCCCTGCCTCTGCCACCGCAACCTGCCCCGGTGGCCGTGCCTGTGCGTGTTGCCGATGCGGCGGATGAAAGCGATGCTCATCTGCCCCAGGTGAGCCTGCTGGATGGCCCTTTGCTCCATCAAAACACGGTGGCCCCTGAAACGCTGGAAATGACCAGCCGCCTCATCGAGAAAAAGCTCAAAGACTTCGGTGTGGAGGTGTACGTGGTGGCCGCCACGCCTGGCCCCGTGATCACCCGCTATGAAATTGAACCAGCCACGGGGGTGAAAGGCTCGCAGGTGGTCAACCTGGCCAAAGACCTGGCACGCTCACTCAGCCTGGTGTCCATCCGGGTGATCGAGACCATTCCCGGCAAAAACATCATGGCGTTGGAGTTGCCCAATGCCAAGCGCCAGACCATCCGGCTGAGCGAAATTCTGGGCTCTCCGGTGTACACCGATGCCAAAAGCCTGTTGACGATGGGCCTGGGCAAGGACATCGGTGGCCAGCCGGTGGTGGCTGATTTGGCCAAAATGCCGCACTGTCTGGTGGCTGGCACCACGGGGTCGGGCAAATCAGTCGGCATCAACGCCATGATTTTGAGCCTGTTGTACAAGGCCAGCGCCCATGATGTGAGGCTGATGCTGATCGACCCCAAAATGCTGGAGCTGAGTGTCTATGAGGGCATTCCGCATCTGCTGTGCCCCGTGGTCACCGACATGAAGCACGCAGCCAACGGCCTGAACTGGTGTGTGGCCGAGATGGAAAAGCGCTACAAGCTCATGAGCAAAATGGGTGTGCGCAATCTGGCTGGTTTCAACGCCAAGATTGACGATGCCACAGCCAGGGGTGAGTTGATTGGCAACCCTTTCAGCCTCACGCCCGAGCAGCCCGAGCCGCTGGACAGGCTGCCGCACATCGTGGTGGTGATCGACGAACTGGCCGACCTGATGATGGTGGTGGGCAAAAAAATTGAAGAGCTGATTGCCCGCCTGGCCCAGAAGGCACGCGCGGCTGGCATTCACCTGATTCTGGCCACCCAGCGCCCGAGTGTGGACGTGATCACCGGCCTCATCAAGGCCAACATTCCCACCCGTCTGTCGTTCCAGGTCAGCAGCAAGATTGACAGCCGCACCATCCTCGACCAGATGGGGGCCGAAGCCTTGTTGGGCATGGGCGACATGCTCTACATGCCAAGCGGAACGGGCTACCCCATTCGGGTGCATGGGGCGTTTGTGAGTGACGATGAGGTACATCGCGTGGTGTCCTACTTGAAAGAGCAGGGTGGCGAACCCAACTACATCGACGGTGTGCTGGAAGGCGGCGTGGCCGATGGCGATGGCAACGGCCCCGATGGAGACAGCGGTGGCGGTGGCGAAAAAGACCCCATGTACGACCAGGCTGTCGAGGTGGTGTTGAAAGACCGCAAATCCAGTATCAGCTACGTGCAGCGCAAGCTGAAGATTGGTTACAACCGCGCCGCCCGCATCATGGAAGACATGCAGAACGCGGGCCTGGTGGGGCCGCTGACCAGCAGTGGGCAGCGCGACATCCTGGTGCCTTCGCGCACCGATTGACATGTATAAAAAACCGCTGATTTCTCTTTTTATAGCTGCCTGTGCTCTTCCGGTAAGCGCAGATGGCCTGAAAGATCTTGAGAATTTTTTGGGCAACACCCAATCGGGCAGTGCCAGCTTCACGCAGACCGTGACGGCACCTGCCCGCTCAGGTGAGTCGGCACCGCGTGCGCGGGTATCGAGCGGGCGGTTTGAGTTTCTGCGCCCAGACCGGTTTCGCTTTGAATACCGCAAGCCATTCGAGCAAACCATCGTGGCCGATGGCACCACGCTGTGGCTGTACGACGTGGACCTGAACCAGGTCACCAGCCGCAACCAGGCGCAGGCGCTGGGCTCAACCCCCGCAGCGTTGGTGGCCGCCTCTGCCAACCTGAACAAGCTGGCCGAGGTGTTTGTCATCAAGTCGGCTGCAGATGCCGATGGCCTGAGCTGGGTGCAGGCCACGCCCCGCCTGCGCGATGGTCAGATCAAGCTGATCCGCATGGGGTTTGCACAAGGCCAGTTGGCGGTGCTGGACATGGAGGACAGCTTTGGCCAACGCTCCACCATCCGGTTTGAAGGCTTCAAGGGCAACGCCCAGCTCAGTGCCGGCCACTTCAGTTTCAAGCCACCTGCGGGTGCGGACGTGCTGAAACAGTGACACCGTCTGCCGGACACCAGCCCCTGGCCGAACGCCTGCGTCCCCGCACATTGGGTGACGTGATCGGCCAGCAGCATTTGCTGGGGCCGGGCATGCCTTTGCGGCTGGCATTCGAATCCGGCCAGCCGCACAGCTGCATTCTGTGGGGGCCGCCTGGCGTGGGCAAAACCACCATCGCCCGGCTCATGGCTTCGGCGTTCGACGCGCAGTTCATCACCATCAGCGCCGTGCTCGGTGGCGTGAAAGACATCCGCGAGGCGGTGGAGCAGGCGCAGTCCGCGCTGCACAGCCTCACGCCCACGCGCACCCTGGTGTTTGTGGACGAGGTTCACCGCTTCAACAAAAGCCAGCAGGATGCGTTTTTGCCGCACGTCGAAAGCGGGCTGTTCACCTTCATCGGAGCCACCACCGAAAACCCGTCGTTCGAGGTGAACTCGGCGCTGCTGTCACGGGCAGCGGTGTATGTGCTGAAGGCGCTGGATGCCGATGATTTAAAGAAAATTCTGGCTATTGCTCTTGAACAGAAAGCGTTGCCAGCTATTGATAGTGAAGCATCCGATTTGTTGGCCGCCTATGCCGATGGCGATGCCCGCCGCCTGCTGAACACCCTGGAAAACCTGGCCGTGGCCGCCCGCAGCGAACAGCTAGCTCTGGTGACCGTGCCCTGGTTGCACCGCGTGCTGGGTGAGCGCCTGCGCCGCTACGACAAAGGCGGCGACCAGTTCTACGATGCCATTTCGGCATTGCACAAATCCGTGCGCGGCTCCGACCCCGATGCTGCGCTGTACTGGCTGGTTCGCATGCTCGATGGCGGCACCGATCCGCGCTACCTCACCCGCCGTCTCATCCGTATGGCCAGCGAAGACATCGGCCTGGCCGATCCGCGTGCCCTGCGCATGGCGCTGGACGCAGCTGAGGTGTATGAGCGCCTGGGCAGCCCCGAGGGGGAGTTGACCCTGGCCCAGTGCGTGCTGTATCTGGCCGTGGCCCCCAAGTCCAACGCCGCCTACAAGGCCTACAACGAGGCCAAGGCCTTTGTGAAAAAAGATGGCACCCGCCCGGTGCCCATGCACCTGCGCAATGCACCCACCGCCTTGATGAAGTCGCTGGATCACGGCAAAGGCTACCGCTATGCCCACGATGAGCCCGGTGCCTTCGCTGCGGGCGAGCGTTACCTGCCCGATGGCATGCCGGATCAGGCGTTTTACCGCCCGGTGGAGCGTGGATTAGAAATACGCATCGCTGATAAGTTGCGCGAACTCAAGCGGTTAAATCAGAAGCTGGACTAATGCAAACGCAAAGCCGCTGATGCTGGGCTGACAAAGCCCTGTCTGGGGAACTTATTGAGGGAAAACCCACCCTTGGAGGCCCCTTTTTTGGCACTTTTGCGGCTTATGCTGTGACTACAATCCCGCCCCAGCCCGCAGACCGTTTCCCAACAGGAAATTACTTGGCGGGGTTTTTGCTAACCTGAGCCGACCCAAGGCCCCAGGGCGGGCACCCAACAACGGAGAACTCAATATGGATATCTTGCTTCAGCAGATCATCAACGGTCTGGTGCTGGGCAGCATGTATGCACTGGTGGCGCTGGGCTACACCATGGTGTACGGCATCATCGGCCTCATCAACTTTGCACACGGCGATGTGCTCATGGTGGGGGCGCTCACCAGTTGGTCCATCATCAGCGTGATGCGGGAGTCCACTCCGGACATGCCTGCCTGGATCATCCTGCTGCTGGCCACCCTGATTGCGATGGTGGTGTGCGCCGCGCTGAACTACAGCATCGAAAAACTGGCCTACCGGCCCCTGCGCAATTCACCGAGATTGGCCCCGCTGATCACGGCCATCGGGGTGTCCATCCTGTTGCAGACGCTGGCCATGATCATCTGGAAGCCGAATCCAAAGTCGTATCCGACCATGCTGTCGAGTGAGCCCATCGCCATTGGTGGCGCGGTCATTTCGGCCACGCAAATCACCATTCTGGCCACCACCGCCATCGTGCTGTCGTTCCTGATGTGGCTGGTCAACCGCACCAACCTGGGTAGAGCCATGCGCGCCACCGCCGAAAACCCACGGGTGGCTGGCCTCATGGGCATCAAGCCCGACATGGTGATTTCAGCCACCTTCATCATCGGAGCCATGCTGGCTGCGGTGGCCGGCATCATGTGGGCCTCCAACTATGGCACCGTGCAACACGCAATGGGCTTCATGCCTGGCTTGAAAGCCTTTGTGGCTGCTGTGATGGGAGGCATTGGCAACCTGGCTGGCGCTGTGCTGGGTGGTATCGCGCTGGGCCTGATTGAAGCCTTGGGCGCGGGTTACCTGGGTCAGTTGACCGGGGGCTTCCTCGGCAGTCAGTACTCCGACATTTTTGCTTTCATCGTGCTGGCCCTGGTGCTGACCCTGCGACCCTCCGGTTTGCTGGGCGAGCGTGTGGCTGACCGTGCCTGACCGCCAAGGAGCTTGACATGATGAATTCAAAATCATCCCGCACTGTGGTGTATGTACTGGCTGCCATCGGCTTGCTGTTGCTGCCCATCATCTTGCAATCCACAGGCAGCAACTCCTGGGTGCGCATTGTGGACATCGCCTTGCTGTACGTGTTGCTGGCCCTGGGCCTGAACATTGTGGTGGGCTATGCTGGCCTGCTTGACTTGGGCTTTGTCGCCTTTTTCGCTGTGGGTGCCTACCTGTACGGTCTGCTGGCCTCCCCCCACCTGGTGGATACGTTTGCCTGGGTAGCTGCCAATTTCCCCAACGGATTGCACGTCAATTTCTGGGTGGTGATGGTGATTGCGGCTGTGTTGGCTGGCACCACCGGCATGATTCTGGGCGCACCTGTTTTGAAACTGCGTGGTGACTATCTGGCCATCGTCACCTTGGGTTTTGGCGAGATTGTGCGCATTTTCATGCTCAACATGGACAGGCCCATCAACCTCACCAACGGCCCCAAAGGCTTGAGCCAGATTGATGCAGTCAATGTGTTCGGGCATGACATGGGGCAGCGGCTGGAACTGTCTTTGGGTGGCTGGAGCTACGCCTTCCAATCGGTCACGCTGTATTACTACCTCATTCTTTTCTTCGTGCTGATGGCCATTGTCATTTCCTACCGCTTGCAGGATTCACGCATTGGCCGTGCCTGGATGGCGGTGCGTGAAGACGAAATTGCAGCCAAGGCGATGGGCCTGAACACCCGCAACTTGAAACTGGCCGCTTTTGGCACCAGTGCCACTTTCGGCGGTATATCGGGTGTGCTGTTCGCTTCATTCATGCGCGGCGTGTATCCCGAGTCTTTTGTTCTGATGGAATCGGTGATGATTGTGGCGATGGTGGTGCTGGGTGGCTTGGGTCACATTCCGGGTGTGATTCTGGGTGCGCTGGTGTTGGCCGGTCTGCCTGAGCTGTTGCGCCATGTGGCCACACCGCTGACGGCCATGACCGATGGCCGCCTTGGCCCTGAAATTCTGCGCCAGCTGCTGATTGCCTTGGCCATGATCATCATCATGCTGTTGCGTCCAAAAGGTTTGTGGCCATCGCCTGAGCATGGCAAGTCCCTCAGCAAAGGAGATGCAGCATGAGCGATGTTGTCCTGAATGTGGCCAATGTGTCCAAACGCTTTGGCGGTTTGCAAGCCCTGTCTGGTGTCGGGTTGACCATCCAGCGTGGCCAGGTATATGGCCTGATTGGCCCCAACGGTGCAGGTAAAACCACGTTTTTCAACGTGCTGACCGGCCTGTATACGCCCGATGGCGGCACCTTTGAGCTGGCTGGCAAAGCCTACACACCCACGGCCGTGCATGAAGTGGCCAAGGCCGGTATTGCCCGCACCTTCCAGAACATCCGTTTGTTTGCCGAAATGACGGCCCTTGAAAACGTGATGGTGGGGCGGCATGTGCGCACCAAGTCGGGTCTGATTGGGGCCATTCTGCGTCTGCCTTCCTTCAAGGCTGAAGAGAAAGCCATCGCTGAACGTGCGCAAGAACTGCTGAACTATGTGGGAATTGGCAAGTACGCCGACTACAAAGCCCGCACCCTGAGCTATGGCGACCAGCGTCGCCTTGAAATTGCCCGCGCTCTGGCTACCGACCCACAGCTCATTGCTTTGGATGAGCCCGCCGCAGGCATGAATGCGACCGAAAAAGTGCAGTTGCGCGAGCTGATTGACCGCATCCGCAAGGACAACCGCACCATTTTGCTGATTGAGCACGATGTCAAACTGGTGATGGGCCTGTGCGACCGCGTCACCGTGCTGGACTACGGCAAACAACTGTCATCCGGCACCCCTGCCGAGGTGCAAAGCGACCCCAAAGTGATCGAGGCCTACCTGGGCACCGGCGGACAATAAGGACAGCAACACATGGCCAACACTCTGCTTAAAGTCTCCGGCTTGAAGGTGTCTTACGGGGGCATCAAGGCCGTCAAAGGCATTGACCTGGAAGTTCGTGAAAAAGAACTCGTGTCCCTGATCGGCTCCAACGGTGCCGGCAAAACCACCACCATGAAAGCGGTCACGGGTTCACTGCCCTTTGAAGCCGGCAACATCGAATATCTGGGCAACAGCATCAAAGGCAAAGGTGCCTGGGATCTGGTGCGCGAAGGCTTGGTGATGGTGCCCGAAGGGCGCGGCATTTTTACCCGCATGTCCATCACCGAAAACCTGCAAATGGGTGCGTACATCCGTACCGACAAAGCCGGTATTGCCAAGGACATCGAGCGCATGTTCGATCTGTTTCCCCGGTTGCGCGAGCGCAAGGACCAACTGGCTGGCACCATGAGCGGTGGCGAGCAGCAAATGCTGGCCATGGCCCGCGCCCTGATGAGCCAGCCCAAGGTGCTGCTGCTGGATGAGCCTTCAATGGGCTTGTCCCCCATCATGGTGGACAAAATTTTCGAGGTGGTGCGCAACGTGTCTGCCGAGGGTGTCACCATCGTTCTGGTGGAGCAAAACGCCCAGCGTGCCCTGCAAATTGCCGACCGGGGCTATGTGATGGACTCGGGTGAAATCACCATGACCGGCAGTGGCAAGAGCTTGCTGACCGATCCCAAAGTGCGCGAGGCCTACCTCGGCCATTGACCGCTTCGGCACCCACTGGCTTCAAAACTACAATGGCGGGTTGCGCATCGCGGATGTGCAACCCGTTTTTTATTGGCTCTGTCATGACCTCCAACACAACCACTCCCGCCGCAGCGCACCCCCAGCACACCGATGCCTTTGACGATAACCAGATCATTGCCGAGCGCCGTGAAAAACTCAAAGCCATCCGGGAAAAAGCGCAACAGGGTGGTGGTGTGGCGTTTCCCAACGATTTCAAGCCTGCCGACCGGGCACAAGACCTGCACGACCGCTACAACCACATGACCAAGGAAGAGCTGGAGCCCCTGGCCGTCCGTGCCAGCGTGGCCGGCCGCATGATGCTCAAGCGTGTCATGGGCAAAGCCAGCTTTGCCACTGTGCAAGATGGCTCCGTGGGCTCCAGTGCTGGCCGCATCCAGATTTACCTGAACAACGAAAGCGTGGGCGCAGAAATGCTGGCCACGTTCAAGCACTGGGACATGGGCGACATCATTGCTGCGGAGGGAACGCTGTTCAAAACCCGCACGGGTGAGTTGACCATCCATGCCACCACCGTGCGCCTGCTGACCAAGTGTCTGCGTCCTCTGCCCGAAAAATTCCTGGGTATCCATGACCAGGAAGTGAAGTACCGCCAGCGGTATGTGGATTTGATGACGGATGAGTCAGCCCGCAGCCGCTTCATCGCCCGCAGCCGGGCCATGAGTGGCATCCGTGAATTCATGGTCAGCCACGGCTTCCTGGAGGTGGAAACGCCCATGCTGCACTCCATTCCAGGCGGAGCCAATGCCAAGCCGTTTGAGACGCACCACAACGCACTCGATCAGCAAATGTTCCTGCGCATTGCGCCTGAGTTGTACCTGAAGCGCCTGCTGGTAGGTGGTTTTGAGCGGGTGTTTGAAATCAACCGCAACTTCCGCAACGAAGGCATCAGCGTTCGGCACAACCCCGAATTCACGATGATGGAGTTCTATGCAGCTTACTGGAACTACCAGGATCTGATGGACTTCACCGAGCAACTGGTGCGCGATGCGGCCATGAAGGCCGTGGGCACACTGCAACTGACGTACAACGGCCATCCGGTGGATCTGTCCATGCCTTTCGAGCGCCTGACCATCCGCGAAGCCATCCTGAAATACACCGCTGCCGGGGGCGATCTGGGGCAGCACGGTGTGGCCGCTGTGGATGACCGTGAATGGCTGATCAATGCACTGAAAAAACTGGGTCTCAACGAAACCAAGCACAAGCTCTCCATCCGCAGCCTGGCCAGCCTGCAAGTGATGTACTTTGAGGAGACCGTGGAAGAGAAGCTGTGGAACCCCACTTTCATCTGTGAGCATCCAGTTGAAATTTCACCACTGGCCCGTGCTTCCGACACCCGCCCGGAAGTGACCGAGCGCTTTGAGCTGTACATCACAGGCCGCGAGTTTGGCAACGGCTTCAGCGAGCTGAACGATGCTGAAGACCAGGCTGCCCGCTTCCATGCCCAAGTGGCGGCCAAAGACGGTGGCGACGACGAAGCCATGTACTTTGACCATGACTTTGTGCGTGCATTGGAGTACGGCATGCCACCAGCCGGTGGCTGCGGCATTGGCATGGACAGGCTGATGATGCTGTTGACCGACAGCCCCAGCATCCGCGACATCATTCTGTTCCCCGCGCTGCGCCGCGAAGGCTGAGTTCGTTTCTTCACTTGAAATTGGGCAAGCTCTGGCGCGTGTTTGGCTGGGCCTGCCTGGCCGCAATGGCCTGTTCCGCATGGGATTGCGCCGGGCGCTGGCAAACGCAAGGACAGTGGGCGGCTGTTTTTCTCAAGCTGTGGGTGTATTGGTTCAGCTGGCTGGCTGCGCCTGTCCTCTGGGTTGCGTTGTGCGTGAAGGCTGCCCAGGCGGTGCGCCGCCAGGTCTGGGGCGCTGCGGGCATGCACATGTTGGCGGTGGCGCTGGTTTCGGTGGGTTTGTGGGCAACCCTCATAGAGCCACACCAAATTCACATCAGGCACACCACCCTCACGGGCATGCCAGCGGCAGCGGGGGCGCAGCCACTGCGACTGGCGTTGGTGGCCGATGTGCATTGGGGCCTGTTTTTTCGTGATCACCAGGTTCGCCATCTGGCAGAGCGTCTCAACGAGCTGGATGCGGATGCCGTGATCGTTGCCGGTGACTGGACGTATGAGCCCAAACGCGATCTGGAAGCCGGGTTTGCGCCGTTCAAATCGTTGCGCATGCCGGTATTTGGCGTGCTGGGCAACCACGATTTGCAATGGCCCGGGCCAGCTCTGCAAGCCGAATTGCGCCAGGCGTTGTCGCAAAACGGGGTACAGCTCATTGAGGGTCGGCGTGTGGCCTGGAAAGGCTGGGAGCTTGTCGGGCTGGATGATTTGGGTGGCGGCAAACCCCTTCCGCAAATTCGCCGACTGTGGCCAGTGCGTCACCCCTGGATGCCGCAGTTGTATCCCCACCCACCCGTGGGCAAGGCCGATGCGGTGCCGCCGGTGGTGCCTCCCCGTCTGGTGGTGGTGCATCAGCCAGACACGGTGTCCCTGATGCCCCCTGAAGCCGCTTTCCTGAGCATGGCGGGGCACACCCACGGTGGACAAATTTGGCTGCCGGGCATCACCGAGCGTGTGCTGGCTGCTCAAAACCGGCATGGTTGGTGGAATGGTCTTTATGCCACCAGGGCTGGGGCATTGTTTGTGACGCAGGGCGTGGGCACCATCGGCTTGCCAGCCCGGTGGCTGCGCCCACCCACCATTGATGTGATCAGCATTCAGCCCTGATCGGCTTGCGTGCTTGCCTGGCTGAAACCCGGCGGCGAAGCCAGACAGTCACAGGGCTGCTGTCAGGCGTATTCGGCCAGGCTCTTGCGCATTTTCTTCATGGCGGCCACTTCAATCTGGCGGATGCGTTCGGCACTCACACCGTATTCGGCAGCCAGATCGTGCAGAGTCATGCCGCCACTGCCATCGTCGTTCACTTTCAGCCAGCGTTCGGTGACGATGCGGCGCGAGCGGTCATCCAGCGCAGCCATCGCTTGGGCCACGCCATCGGAGGCCAGCACCTCACGGCGGCGGGCTTCCAGCACGGCGGTGGGCTCCTGGCTGGCATCCGTCAGGTAGGCAATGGGGCCATAGGCCTCCTCGCCGTCGTCGCCAGGGGTGGGGTCGAGCACCACATCGCCGCCTGACATGCGGGTTTCCATTTCAATCACTTCTTCGCGCTTGACGTTCAGTTCACGCGCCATCACGGTGATCTCGCGTTCGCTCAGGGTGTCGCGGTGGGTGGCTTCGTCTTCGGTGGCATCGGCCTTGAAGCCTTGCTTCATGGAGCGCAGATTGAAGAACAGTTTGCGCTGTGCCTTGGTGGTGGCCACCTTGACCATGCGCCAGTTTTTCAGAATGTATTCGTGGATTTCGGCCTTGATCCAGTGCATGGCGTAGCTCACCAGGCGCACGCCTTGGTCGGGGTCGAAGCGTTTGACCGCTTTCATCAGGCCCACGTTGCCTTCCTGAATCAGATCGCCGTGAGGCAGTCCGTAGCCCAGGTACTGGCGGGAGATGGACACCACCAGGCGCAGGTGCGACATCACCAGCTTACCGGCGGCTTCCAGGTCGTTGTCGCTGCGCAGTTTGCGTGCGCAGCTTTGCTCTTCTTCGAGCGTGAGCATGGGCAGCCGGTTGACGGCAGAAATGTAGGCATCCAAGTGACCCAGCGGTGGAACCAGTGCCCAAGGGCTGCTTGCAGACGGTGTGCGGGTAATCAGTGCGGTGTTCATTCGAATCCCCTCCTTCAAATATCCTTGTCAGGATCAAGTCAAATGTTAGCACTCTCTGAGCTGGAGTGCTAAAAGAAGTTCCCGCCAGCAACGCCCCATCCGCTCTCCACCAGAGAGGTTATTTCTGTAGGCATCCCCACAGTCAAACACATGGGGCTGACACCAGCCTTTGACCCAACACACCGCCCTGCCTTTGTTGCAGATTCCACCTGCGGGCGCTACTCTTGACAACCGAAGTAAAGTCGCTTGACTTCTGTTTGAATCGCTCGTTCGCTGTTCAAATTGCCCGATTCGCCTGTTCAGCCAGTGGGCTGGCGCTGTTTACCTGAAAGCTTGTTATGAAACGTTTGGATGACTTCCGCATGAACCTGGGCCGCGAGCAACTCGTGCCCATCATGATTGGAGGCATGGGTGTGGACATTTCTTCGTCCGACCTGGCGGTGGAGGCGGCCCGGTTGGGCGGCGTGGGCCACATCTCGGATGCCATGATCAAAACGGTGACCGACCGCCGCTACAAAACCAAGTACGTCAAGGCCAAGCAGGCCCTCTACAAGTATGTGCCCGAGACTGACGACAAATCCAATGTCAAGTTCGATCTGGGCCATCTGGCCGAAGCCACCCGCCTGCATGTCGAGAGCACCATGAACCGCAAGGTGGGCAGCGGTCAGATCTACATCAACTGCATGGAAAAGCTCACCATGAACGCGCCCAAAGAGACGCTGAAGGTGCGCATGGCCTCGGCCCTGGATGCCGGCATCGACGGCATCACCCTGGCAGCGGGACTGCACCTGGGTTCGTTTGCGCTGATCGAGGATCACCCCCGCTTCCGCGATGCCAAGCTCGGCATCATCGTGTCGTCACTGCGGGCCTTGCAACTGTTTCTGAAGAAAAATGCCCGCCTCAACCGCCTGCCCGACTATGTGGTGGTGGAAGGCCCGCTGGCCGGTGGTCACCTGGGTTTTGGCATGGACTGGGCCAAGTACGACTTGGCCACCATCGTGGCCGAGATCATTCAGTACCTGAACGACAACAAGCTGGATATCCCCGTCATTCCCGCAGGCGGCATTTTCACGGGCAGCGATGCGGTGCGCTTCATGGAAATGGGCGCGGCGGGCGTACAGGTGGCCACGCGCTTCACGGTCACCAAAGAGTGCGGCCTGCCCGATGACATCAAGCAGGAATACTTCAAAGCCAGTGAAGACGACATTGAGGTGAACGAGATTTCACCCACCGGCTACCCCATGCGCATGATCAAGAGCAGCCCCGGCATCGGGGACGGCATTCGCCCCAACTGCGAGGCTTACGGCTACCTGCTCGATGCCAATGGCCGCTGCGCCTACGTTACCGCCTACAACCGCGAAGTGGCCGCCCACCCTGGCGAAAAGCGCATCACGGTGATGGACAAGACCTGCCTGTGTACCCACATGCGCAATTTTGAAATCTGGACCTGTGGCCACCTGACCTGGCGGCTGAAGGACACCACGATCCAACGTGCCGATGGCAGCTACCAGCTGCTGACTGCACAGCATGTGTTCGAGGACTACCAGTTCAGCACCAACAACCAGATCAGGCTGCCGGAGCCAGAACCTGAACTGGCCGATTCCGCTGCCTGAGCCTGCGCAATGATGGGCTGGCCTGTGTGTGCTGAGTGCCTCCAGGCCGTGTGTCTGGTTGCCTGTTCGGGCCTTGTCAGCCAGTTTGGCTGCCTTTGACCCAGGCGCAAGACTGCAAGGCTTGCAGGCTGACGAAGGCCAAAGCCCGTTCGTGGCAGGCTTCCAGCACCACGGGTGGGGCCACACCCGCTTCGTAGGCCTCGCGCCAGCGCAGGGCGCAGAGGCACCAGCGGTCGCCCGGTTTGAGCCCGGCAAACCGCCATTCAGGCCGGGGCGTGACCAGATCGTTGCCACGCTCCGCTGAAAACCGCAAAAAGGCTTCGGTCACTTTGGCGCAGATGACGTGCGAGCCGCTGTCGTCTTCCCTGGTGTGGCAGCACCCATCGCGGAAGTAGCCGGTCAGCGGATCGAATGAGCAGGCTTGCAATGCGGTTCCAAGGACGTTTCTGGCGGTCATGGGTGGGCGGTTGAAGTGATGTGGTTGCTACAAGGGATCAGGCGTGTTTCCCATCATAGAACCGACGCAATGCCCTTGCCTGTAGCCAGTTGCCCCCGGCGTTCAGGCGTGACCCGAACAGCAACAAAACCAGTGCCAGCACAATCAGGGGCAAGGCGGCATACACCCAGCCTGTCAGTTGCTCGTTGCCCAGCCACACGCCCACCAGCAGGGCCACGGCGGGGTTGACGAACGAATAGCTGCCCGCCAGCGTGCCCGAGGTGTGTTTGAGCAGCCACAGGTAGGCGTTGAGGGCCACCAGTGTGCCCATCCCCAGCAAATAAACCCAGGCCAGCCATGAGGTGGTGCTGATGCCGCGCCAGGGTGTGCTGCCTTCCATGGCCAGCGAAGCCACCAGCCCCATTGCGCCCCCGGTCAGCCATTGCGCAGCCGGTGCCATCGTGCCCTGGGGCAAAGCCAGCCTGCGCGAGCTGTAGGAGCCCAGGCTCCAGGCCAGCGGCGCACCGAAGGCCAGCACCGCACCCAGCCAGGTGGCTGAAAAGTCCCCTTCCAGCGCCAGCAGCAGGGCACCCAGCACACCCAGGGCCAGGGCGAGCCAGCTGGTCCAGGGCACGGCTTCGCCACCCAGGCGGCTCCACAGCGTCAGCCACATGGGCATGGTGGCCACCACAGTTGCCATCAGGCCGGAGCCAATGCCCAGTTTCTGCGCAAAGCCGACCAGATTCATGGCCACAAACACCATCAGCCCACCCACCAGCGTGGAATTGCGCCATTCCTGCGGGGTGGGCCAGGCCTGGCCCTGCCAGCGGGCCAGTGCCAGCATGATCAGGCCCGCCGCCACAAAACGGCTGGCGTTCATGAACAGCGGAGGCATGGTTTGCAACGCAATCGACAAGCCAAAATACGTGGTGCCCCACACCACATACACCAGCCCCAGCGCCAGGCCCACCAGCAACATGGGGGCATTACCTGGTTTGAATTTGAAAATTTCAGGCATATTCAGCTCAATTCAGAAAAATATCCGGCACCCGGAATTTCGCGCAGACTTTATCCCAATCAAAGCCCATATGCAAACAAATTTACAGATAGATGATGTTGATGCCAGAATTTTGACGGCATTGGGTGCTGACAGCCGTCGTTCTTACGCCGATGTGGGGGTGGAGGTGGGCCTGTCCACCGCCGCAGTGCATGAGCGTGTGAAAAAAATGCTGGAGCGCGGTGTGATCGAACGGTTTGCCCTGCGCATTGCCCCTGAGAAGGTGGGGTTGCTGTTCACCGCGTTTGTGGCCATCCGCAACGATGGCGGCGTGCATTGCCGCGAAGTGGCTCCCCGCCTGCGTGCCATGCCCGAAGTGCTGGAGCTGCACAGCGTGGCGGGCGAGTACGACTTTCTGGCCAAAATCCGCACCACGCACGCACGCGGGCTGGAAGAAGTGCTATACCAGATCAAGGCCATTGCCGGTGTGGCCCGCACCACCAGCACCGTGGTGCTGAACACCGAATTTGAAGACCAGCCCC
>ERZ724525.563-NODE-563-length-21315-cov-5.307244_pt1 | contig 21315 bp, 15 predicted proteins | sample MGYA00376058_ERZ724525 | MGnify/ENA primary metagenome ERZ724525 (study PRJEB28724, sample SAMN07190888) | wastewater metagenome | isolation source: influent of sewage treatment plant in Hong Hong | place: USA: Christiansburg, Virginia | collected 2016-03-01 ... | reverse complement strand
TCAAACGCAACCCATGCGTGAAGCGGCCAGTGCGCAAGGCAATGGTGAGGAAGGATGGCGCAGGCTCAGCGGTGGACTTGAGACCATCAACGACCGAGACCTGGCTCCCATGGCCCAGGACCGTATGCAGAAGCTGGCCGAGTATTTGTGGCAGAGCAACCTGCTGGCCAACCGTTTGACGGAGCTGCCGCTGGCCTACCTGCTGGCCGAGGGTGTCTCTCTACAGTGCCAGGACGAAAAGCACCAAGCACTGCTCAATTCGTTCTGGACCGAGCCCATCAATAACTGGCCGCTCAAGTTGCAGGGCAGGGTGCGAGCTCTGGGCCTGCTGGGCGAGCAATGCTATATCGCCAATGTGCGCGACGGTGACGGCTTTGTACGGCTTGGCTATCTGGACCCGCGTCAGATTGCTACCGTGGTCAATGATCCTGGCAACCCCGAGCAGCCCATTGGTGTCGTCACCAAGCGCGACAACCGAGGGCGTCAATATAAATACAGAGTGATCGTCCTGGGTGAGGACGCGGAGCTGTTCAGCGAGAACACCTGCCGCATTCGCGCTGAAGAATTTACAGACGGTGAGTGTCTGCTCTACCAGCTCAATAAATTTCCCAACGGCAGCCGTGGTCGCTCTGACCTTCTGGGGCAGATGGACTGGCTGGATGCTTATGACGAGTTCCTCTTCAATGAGCTGGACCGTATCGGCTACCTGCGCTCTTTCGTTTGGGATGTGGAGCTGAAGGGCGCGGACGATGCCAAGGTCAAGGAATACGAAAAGACTTTTGTGCCGCCTGGTCCCAACAGCACCTTTGTCCATAACGACAGCGTCAAACTGGAAGCGAAGAACCCCACACTGCAGGCCGCAGACACCAGCGAGAGCGCTCGCTTACTGAGAAACCATGTGCTCGGCGGCAGCACCATGCCCGAGCATTGGTTTGGTGGTGGCGGTGATGTGAACCGTGCTGCTGCCTCGGAGATGGGTGAACCCACCTTCAAGATGTACAGCATGCGCCAGGCATTCCTGAAGATCATGCTGGAGGAAATTGGCCGCCATGTACTGCTGTGCCAAGCACGCACAAAGGGTGTCACACCAGACTGGTCAGATGAAGCCTGGCAGGTCACAGCAGTCTTCCCCGAACTTCTCAATCGCGATATCACAAAGTTTGCCAGCGCCATGCAAACCTTGTCTGCGTCCGTGGTGCAGATGATTGATGCGGGCCTGATGACAGAGGAAACGGCCCTGAAGATCGTGGCAGACGTGGCCCAGCGCTTTGGCCAGGACTTTGATGCCAAGGCCGAGCTGCAGGCTGCACGCAAGGAATCTGCCGAGCGTAAGTCCAAGAGAGACGCTGAAGACGTCTTCACCAATCTGCCTGCGGATCTGGCTGCAGCACGGGCTGAAGCACCTGGTCAGAGCCATGCCTAAGAAAGCCCGCAGCGAGCAGGAGCTGGGCCAAAAACCAGATAAAGCATTTGAAACTGAGCTGGCCAGGCGGTTGCGCGAGCGTGCCCAGTTGCTCCTGGCTGGAGAAGCTCAGGTTTTGCTACTACTCAAAGAAGCTCGCGATCAGATTCTGGTCACTTTGGCAGGCTTGCCTGCCGATTGGCAGCAGCTGCAGCTTTCGCGCTTGTTGGGTCAGATTGAGGACGTCCTGGCCGGAGCCACCAGCCGTGCCGGAGCCTTATTTGAAATGCGCATGCAGGATGCCTGGACCCTGGGGGAGGACTTCGTAGACAAGCCCTTGGCCATCATTGGCCACCGCGTGGAACTGCAACTGGCCCAGCTCGATGTCGGCGTGCTCAAGCAGATGAAAGCCTTTGGCTCCCTGCGACTCAAGGACGTTGGCAATGAAGCAGCCCGCAAGATTGGCCAGCAACTGGGCCAGACCACCATTGGTGCGCAGACCCCATACCAGGCCATTCAGGCAGTGCAGAAGATTCTCGGGGCCGACTCACCCAGACGTGCAGCGACCATCGTTCGCACGGAAGTCAGCCGCGCTTTTGCTGTGGCATCCAATGAGCGCTTGGTGCAAGCGGAGTCCTTGGTGCCGGGCTTGGGCAAGCAGTGGCGGCGCAGCGGCAAGATCCACAGTCGCTGGAATCACGACATCATCGACGGCCAAGTCGTGGAAGCCAGCAAGCCCTTCAAAGTACCAAACCCTGGCGGCGGCATCGACAAGATTCAGTGTCCGCATGATCCACGAGCCCCCGTGGAGCAGATCATTCATTGCGGGTGCATTTCCATTCCTTGGATGAAGAACTGGAAGGTCATGACGCCTGGGGCCAAGCACTTCACCGAGCGTGAGCTGCAGCTGGATGGGCGCAAGGCGGCGCTGGATCAGGCTGCTAAGAGGGCAGGGGGGCGGTGGGAGTGAGTCAAAGCCTAGAACGCTTTAAACACATTTGGGGCGGCACCTGCCTAGCGATAGACAAGCGCAGCGCACCGGGGGCGATTTAAAGCAAGTTTAAAGGCACACCGAACATCACAACAGCTTCTCCAGCTTGGTTGAAACAATGCCAAGAAAGATAGCAAGGGCACTACCTGATAGCAAGCCAATAATTGATTTACGAGTTCGATCTTGAAACTCTGAAATCATCCGTTCATCGCCTTTGTTGAGTTTTAGGTACGAAAGACTTGGGTAATTGTCTATCGCTCTTTCCACAAAATGTCCTGCAGCGCCGGACCCTGCCACCAGAACAAAAGAAGCACCTAGGTACAGGACTACAAATCTTGCCCAATGTGCTGGCGTTGAATCCGGGGGGAAGTATTCAGGAATTGCCTGGAGTGCGTACGAGGTGATCAGTACCACTGTGAGTGTTTGCAGGATTCTAGGAATCCAATATGACCAAGCTTGAATTGTTCTGAGCCACTGTCGTTTTGGTCCTGCTTTGCAGCCACGCATCCATTCGTCGAATGCTTCTAAGAATCCTCGAGCGATGACGTAGTCAGCGTAGTCCACCGTCACCTCCGCTGTGTTGTCTCCAACGAAGGAGGCAATTCTGGCACGGAGAAATGGAGGAGCCTCTTCTTCGGCTTGTCGAAGCAGTGCCACGCGAGAAGTCAGTCTGACTGTCACCACATATTCTTGTGGCCTTTGCTTGCCTGCTGGAATGATCGAGAAGTTGTACTTCATAACAACCGTCACGCAGGGGTTTGGGTTGTTTGTGTTGTACAAGCTAAACCGCTCGAAGGAGGTGTATTGTTCTTTACGTTCTTTATCGTGAAAAACCGAAATTGTTTCGTTGCGCGCAACGACGTTGTGGACGTCGCATAGTTGCAGTATCTTGTGATGCAACTGCTCCAAATCCGAAACTTCTAGAAGAATGTTGTCCGAATATCGCTTCCGAATTTGCTCAGTTCTTCCTGTGATCTGGTGGTAAATATCTTGATAGGTCTTAAGCGATGGAAGGTGATTTGAGCCACCACTGCTGATCGGCTGTGAATTACTGTTATCACGATGTTCAACAATCTCACTCAAAATAGCATCTCCCTGAATAAATTTTGCGAGATGTTATCAAACGTAAGTGTTTTATTCTGACGTTCTTAAGGCCAGCATTCGCGGGCCTTATTTATTTGTGCCCTGCTAGGCACAGTCACTCCATCGCAATGCCGCGCCCTGCGGCTCACCTTCGATGGAGTGACCAATGTCTGAAACCGAGACAAAAGAAACCAAGCTGACGGCAGCCGATGCTGCCAAGCGCGTCCAGCGCATCGTCCTGGAGCCTGCAGAAGGCAAAGACAAGTTCAAAGAAAAGCGCGTCCCTGTAGCCGCTGAAGAAGTGCTGTCCTTTAAGGATTACGGCACCCATGTGGTTGTGGTCACGCGCGACGGTCAGAAGCTGACTGGCTCAGCCAAATAAGCCATGCCGCTCAAGCTCATTCCTCAGGGCACCGGCTTTGCCCGAATGACGGAGGCGGTCACCTCCGAATATGGCCAGCTCATTGAGCTGGTGCGCCAGGCTGTAAGGGAAAAGCTTCGTCTGACCCTCAACAGCGATTACTACGTCGATATGCGCGGCATCTGGCCAGACCGTGCGGTGGTGCAGTACAAGGGCCGTCTTTACAGCTACGCCTACACCGTCAGCGCAGAAAACGCCGTTGTGCTGGCCGAGGCCGAAGAGGTGGTGGCGCAGTTCCAGCCTGTGTCCGACCAGTCGGGTGCCATCTTTCCTGATATTTCCGAAACGGATCGTGCGCATGGAAAAGTCAAACTTTCCGACGTAGTCCGTGAATCGCAAGACGCCGTGGCCTTCCGCGAAGCCCAGGACGGCACGATCGAAGTCACGCTGATCCGTTCTGGCCGCAGCGGCAACCGCAACTATTACCCCGACGATGCTCTGCGCGAAGCGGTGTCCATGTTTGAGGGCGTGCGCGTGTTTGCCAAGTCTGACGCTGATCACAGCGCAGGCAAGGGCAAGGATGTGCGCAACCTGATCGGCGGCATTTACAGCGTGCGCTTTGTCGAAGGCAAGACGCCTGACAGCGGCAGCCTGGTTGGCACCTTTAAAGCCATCGACCCCAGCGATGCAACGGTCACCAAGATGGTGGGCTCCGTCAAGCGGGGCATGCAGGGGCTGCTGGGTCTGTCAATCGACGCTGATGCCCGCACCCGCCAACGCCGCAATGGCAGCGAAACCCTGCGCGAAGCCGTGAAGTTCACCAAGGTGCACTCGGTGGATCTGATTGTCGAGCCAGGCGCGGGCGGTGGTCTCGATCGTTTGACCGAAGCCGCTACCGACTCTCCCTCTCCCCAATCTCCCCCTGAATCTCAACAAGGAAGCAAGACCATGCCTCTGTGGAAGCAACGCATGCTGGAGGCCGTCAAGGCCAAAGATCCGGCGAAGCATGCCGCCGTCAACCTGGACACGATCACCGACGATGAGGTGGTGAATCTGCATGAAGCCGTCTGTGGCCCTCTGGTGCCCCAGCCTGGCAATGCACGCATGACTGAGGCGGTGGGCGACAACACGCCACTGACGCGTGCCGACCTGCAGGCATTCGAGCTGCGCGGTGCAGCCCGTGACCGTATCAATGCGGCCAGACTGCCCCAGGCCTCCAAGGAACGCCTGCAGGCCCAGGTGGCCATAGCGACCGCTGATCGCCTGACGGAAGCTGCGGTGGGTGAGCTGATCAAGGCCGAAGGTGACTATGTGGCTCGCTTGACCGAGTCGGGCACGGTACGTGTGCCTGTGTTCGGTTCTGGTGCGGTCACGGTCGAAGACCGCAGCGTCTCCATTCGTGAAATGCTCAATGCGTTCTTTGACCCGGCTCACAAAGAGCACCGCAATGTGCAGTCGCTGCGTGAGTGCTATATCGAGATCACGGGCGACCGCCGCGTCACAGGCCAGGTCCGTGACTGCGATATGGGCCGCATGGCAGAAAGCCTGGGCGTCATGCGCGAGTCGGTCAACAGCGCTACCTGGAGCGATGCGCTGGGCGACAGCATTACGCGCCGCATGCAGACGGTCTACACCGGCCTGACCAATCTGGATGCTTGGCGACGCGTGGCCACCAGTGGTCCTGTGACGGACTTCCGCACTCAGGAGCGTATTCGCATCGGTGGCTACGGCAATCTGCCTGCAGTGGCGCAGGGTGCTGCTTATCAGCCGCTGACCTCGCCTGGTGATGACAAGGCCACCTTTGCGGTGACCAAGCGCGGTGGCACGGAAGACGTGACGCTGGAAGCCATCAAGAACGACGATGTCCAGGCGCTGCGTCGTATTCCCACCGAGCTGGCGCTGGCGGCCAAGAACACGCTCTATGAGTTCGTGTTTGACTTCTTCCGCGTCAACAGTGCGATCTATGACGCCAAGGCGCTGTACCACGCTGACCACGGCAACCTGTTCACGGGGGCGCTGACTGCTGAGGAGTTCGCTGCGCACCGTCTGGCCATGCTCAAGCAGACCCGTGCGGGCAGCGCCAAGCGCCTGGCCACTGGACCTGCCGCCATTCTGGTGCCGTTTGAGCTGCAAGAGACGGCCTATGACCTGTTCGTGCGCGGCCAGAACCTGGACAAGACCTTTGTCCAGACGATCAACCCCGAGGTGATCCCCGTCAGCTATTGGACGGACGGCAACGACTGGTGCACGGTCGCTGACCCCATGGTGCTGCCGGTGCTGGAGATCGGTTTCCTCGATGGTCGTGAAGACCCGGAGCTGTTTGTGCAGGACCAGCCCAACGGCGGCTCCATGTTCAGCAACGACAAGCTGACCTACAAGATTCGCCACATCTACGGCGGCACCGTCCTGGTCGACGGCGAGAAGGGCACGACCAAGGCTGTCGTGGCCTAACGCGGCCTTATCTCTCCCGGCCCGTCCCCACAAGGGGCGGGTTTGCAAAGCCTCCAGTGCGCCTCTGTGTGTGCCGGTGCCTTTGCAAACCCATGGTCGATTTATCCATTCCGTCTTTAAACACTAGGAGCCGCTGTGGCACTTGAAGATTTTCAGGATCTGGTCAAGGACATGGTCTCGGACCAGGACGCTGTAGTCACAGCAGAGGTGCGTGACCGAGCCATCGACCAGGCACGTATGCGCTACAGCGAAGACGCGCCTCGCCTGGAACTGGAGGAGGTGATCTGGCCTGCCACTGGCGTCTTTGGTCCGGTTCCCGAAGGTTGGACGGACAGTGCAGTCATCCAGTCCGTGGAGTTTCCGGTGGGACGACGGCCTGCATCAATGGTGTTTGCGGACGTATACCGCGCGGCAACCGGCTGGGGACTTGAAAGCGAGCAGGCTTTGCCTGGCAATGCCTTGGTCAGGGTGAGCTTCCTGATACCCCATGTGTTGGACACCAACGTCGACAGCATTCCCAAACGTCACCGTCTGGCCGTGGCCTCGTTTGCGTCCCACCTGCTGTGCCAACAACTGGCCACGCGCTACGCAGGCGACCGTGAGACCACGCTGGGCTCTGATATGTCACGCACTGAGAGCCGCTCGCGCAACTATGCTGCCCGAGCCAAGGATTACCGGGCTGCTTATTTTGCGGGCGTTGGTCAGCTTGACCCGGCGCTGCAGGATGCGGTCGCTGGCTCTGCTGTGTCTGTGGTCGTGAGCTGGCCACGTCGCAATCCGCGCCACCGGCTGGTCAGCAGAGGTTGACTATGAACCTTGACATCAGCCTGGGCGATCTGAGCGCGATCGAGCGCGGTCTGCGCGAGGCTCCTGCGTACTCTCAAAAGGTGCTGGAAGCCACCATGTACCAGGCCACGCTGCTGGTGCAGCGCGAATGGCAGGAAAACATGCCGCGCGTGAGTGGCATCACGGCCCGCAGCATCACCAGTGATGTGGCCAGCACGCCTGCCGGGGTGCTCGGCATCGTTGGTAGCAGTCAGCCCACGGCATTGTTCATTGAGCTGGGCACCAAGCCGCACATGCCGCCCATCGCGGCCATTGAGCCCTGGGTCAAAGCTGTGCTGGGCATCCGTGACCCCAAGGAAGTCAAGCGCGTGGCCTTCCTGGTTGCCAGAAAAATTGCCCGTGAGGGGACCGAACCTCAGCGCCCCATGGAGCGCGCAGCCCTGGCCACACGCGGCCAGATCATTGCCATGTTTGAAGGCGCAGCAGCCCAGATTCTTAACTTCATCGCAGGAGGCAAGGCATGACTGCCGCCACTTTGTCTGCTGCCCGCAGTGCCTTGCTGGCCGTCCTGGCCGCTGTGCCTGCCATGGGCATTGTTCATTCTCGGGAGCGCTTTGCCACCAGCGAGGCGGAGTTTCGCAAGCTCTACCTGTACAGCCCGGCGCAGACCGACGATGCCTTCGGCCTGGACCCGCATATTCGTGGCTGGTATGTGCGTCGTACCGCGACGACCGAGGTCAACGCCAACGGTCGCATTCTGAACGAGCACCGCTGGTTGATCCGTGGCTACATGTCTTTTAAAGATGCCGTGGAGAGTGAGCTGATCTTTGACGACCTGGTCGAGCGCATCCGCTCTGCCGTGCGCGTGGATACCACGCTGGGTTTGCCCGGCATGTTGGGCGGCTCCACTCAGGAGGAGCGCGGCGTGCAGGTAGCCAGTGCTGGCCCGGTCATGTTTGCCGGGGTGCTGTGCCACAGCGCCATGCTGGAGATGAGCACCCGCAGCTGGGTGGAGTGGAGGAAGCCATGAAACCCGGCTCCCGCCGCAAAGCCGCACCGCCCCAGCCCGTCATGGTCTCCGTGACCTTGATGGCAGAGCACGAGCACCTGGGCGCTTTGCTCCGGCCAGGCGCAGCGATCTCTGTTCACCCCGATACCGCGCAATGGCTTGAGTCCATGGGCGTGGCTGCCCTCGCTCCATCCCCATCTCAATCCGTACCTCAACCTGTCAACACAAAGGACTGACCTATGTCTGATGACGTCATCAAACGCATTTTTGCCCCTGCCGCCTTGGTCGGCCAGATCTATGCCCGTGAGTACGGCAGCACCAGTGCGCCGCTGCCCATTGGCAACGTGCTGGCCGCCGAGCTATCGCACAAGGAGGATGTGAAGAAGCAACCCAATATGACCACGCTGGGCGGCGGCACGCACTCTGAGATCCGACGCGTGACGGAGGTGGAGCTGGCGATGACGCTGGCCGACATCAACCCGGTCAACCTGGCCCGAGCCACGCAGGGCACGGTCAGTGGGGTGGCGCAGGGTCAAATCAGCAACGAAACGCTGAAGGTGACGCGTGGCGGCTTGTTGCGCACCAAGCATCTGCAGCCCAGCAATGTCGTCCTGACCAAAGGCACAACGCAAGGCACGGCCACAGTGACGGATGAAGAGCACTTGGACGTGAAGAAAGGCGATCTGGTGGTGTTGGCCCATGCCGGTGCCACGGACGTCACGGTGCGCATTGGTGATAGCGTGGCCTCGGCCACTGCGCTCACGATGGCGGGCAACTACACGGTTACGGCGACAGGTATCCAGCTCGATCCCGCTGCGCCCGGTGTCACGGATGGCAAGGGCGTCTGGGTGAACTACAAATACCCAACCACTGGCGATGTGGTGCCTGCGGCAGGTAACTATGAAGTCCGTCCGGCTGGCATCTTTGTGCTTCAGGACGCTGCGGGCCTGCTCGAAGGCGAAGAGGTCAAGGTTGCCTACTCTCACGTAGGCTATGCCGTGATCGAGGCGCTGACCAGCAAGCCCAAGGAGCTGGAGATCATCCTGGAAGGTCTGAACGAGGCCGATGACGGCAAGCTGGCCATTGTGGAAATTTGGCGCGCAAGCCAGGGCGTGGCATCATCCATCGCGCTGCTGCAAGAAAGCGGGTTCATCAATCTGAAGGTGACCGGCTCGGTCCTGATGGACTCCACCAAGGTGGGCGAAGGCATCAGCAAGTACTACCGCGTGCGCAAGACTTAACGCCGCACCAGACCCTTTAAAAGCCTAAGGCCAGCACTCGCTGGCCTTTTTTGTTTCCGCCCAAAAACCGACAGTGATGCCTGAAAGCCGCTTTCAAGCAGCGTCACCGTCTGGGGCCAAGAAACATCTGCAGCCCGGTCCACAGGACATAGGCACCGAGCAGGCCATAGGCCACCGCCGCAAGTGCCATGCCTGCAACCACAGACACTCCTGCACCCACCAGGAAGGCGATGCATGCAATGAAGGCGATGAGACGAGTCATCCGCCCATTGTAGGAATCCATGACAGATAAGCAAATCAGCCTTCAGATCGACACCAAAGCCACGGGGCGCGAGTCCATCGTGGGCTTGGCTGACGATCTGGAGAATGTGGCCAAAGTCCTGGAAGGGGAGGTATCCGCCGAGGCGCGCACGGCGGCTGCCAGGTTGCGAGAGCTTGCCCAGCAGGACGCAGCGATTACTACCTTTACCAAGCTGGAAGCACAGGCTAAGTCCTCTGCGGCGAGCTTTCGTCTGGCTGAGACCGAGGCCAAAAACTATGGCCAGCAAATCATGGCCATGGGGCCGCCAACTGAAAAAGAAGTGGCAGCGCTGCGTCAGCTCAATGCAGCAGCTGATAGCTCCCGCTCTACCTTCGATCAGCAAAAGCAGGCGTTATCCGAAGCCCAAGCCGAGCTGCAACGCTTTGGCGTTGCTGGCCGCAATGCTCAGCAAGCCCAGCAGCGCTTGCGTCAGGAGGTGGAGCAAGTCCGCGACTCCGTTCTTACGTTGGTGCCTGCTCACCAGGGTGCTGCAGCGGGTGCGCAGAATGCTGCTGCCAGCATGGTCCGTAGTCACCGTCAGATCGGTGATGGCGTGGAGTCCATCAGCAAGCAGCTCGACAGGCTGCAGAAGTTCTATATAGGCCTGCAGTCCATGCAAGGCATGAAGAACCTTGCGTTTGACCTTGCTGCAACGGCAGATCAGGCGAACAACCTGCAGGGCCGGATGAAACTGGTGACAGGCGAAGGCGAGAACTTCAAGCGCTCCTGGGAGGGCGCGACTGAGGTTGCGCTGCGCACTCACAGTGCTCTCGAAGGCACTGGCGTCTTGTTTTCGCGCATTGCCCAGGCAGGGCTAGATGCAGGTCTTAGCGCACAGAAGGCCAGCCAGCAGAGTCTGGGGCTGACTGAAACAATTAATCAGACGATTCAAATCAGTGGCTCCAGCGCCGAGGCATCTTCTGCCGCCATTACCCAATTAATTCAGGGCCTGCAAAGCGGAGTGCTGCGCGGCGAAGAATTCAACAGTGTCATGGAACAGGCTCCGCGCCTGGCCAAGGCTCTGGCAGATGGTCTGGGTGTGACCACAGGTGAGCTGCGCAAGATGGCTGAGTCTGGGCTGCTCACGACGCAAACGGTGATCACTACGCTGCAGGGGCAAAGTGCAGCCGTTGCAGCAGAGTTCCAGCGTTTGCCTCCCACGGTGGGCCGAGCCATGCAGGACCTGTCCACCCAGTGGACCTTGTATGTGCAAAAGGTTGACCAGGCCAATGGTGCCAGCGCGACAGCGGCGAAGGCGATTCAGCTGCTGGCAGGAAATTTGCAGAACATTGCCGGTCTTCTTATGGACCTTGGCCAAGCTGCTGCAGCCTTTACCGCTTTGCGCCTGGCTCAGCACTTTCTGGGTATTGGCCAGGCCACGCAAGTGGCAGCGACAGGCATTGCGGCTGCTAATGCTCAGCTCGTGGCCACTCAGGCGGCAGCTGCAGGCGCTGCGGCCAGCACCAGCCGCTTTGCAGCGGTTATGGGAGGCCTGAAAACCTTTACCTTGGTCGGCATCGTTTCCAATATCAAAGATATTGGTACATGGATTGGCGAGAGTGCCGCCAAGCTCGCTGGTTATAAGGACCTGACCGAAGAGCTGGAAAAAGCGGACAAAGCCGCAGCTGCAGCGGCACGTGAATTGGCTTCAGCGCGTGCTGCAGAGGCCCAGAAAACTCAGGAAGCAGCAGACAAGCTATTTGATTTGTCCAAGGCTGCACGCAATTCCGTGGCCGAGTTTGACCATCTGACAAAGTCAGGCAAGGCCAGTGCTGATGCGTTGAAGAGCGTCACCGAAGGTTTTGATTTAACCAAGATTCAGGGCATTAAGGACTTTGCTGCCACTCTGGATAAATTGGGTGAAACCGCAAAAATCACGGCCAGCGAAACCGAGGCAGCATGGGCCAAGGCTTTATCCGGCAAGGATTTAGCTGTATTTGAAGCCAAGGCGCGAGCGGCATTTTTGGGCAGCAGTCGTGAAGCGGAGCGCCTGGCGCAATTAACCGATGCGGTTCTGGTCGAAGCGATTAAACGCGCTGGTTTGGAATATGACGCTCTGCGGGGAAATATCGCCGCGGCTTCACGCAGTGCGATTAATGACACTCAAACTCTTATTGATCAATTAGACAAACTTAAACAGGAAGGCATTGATACCGGGCGCGTATTAACTGCCAGTTTCAGCAAAGCCATTGAGAGTGCTGAGAGTGAAGCGGCATTAAAGGCCATTCGTGAACAGATCGAATCGGTGCGCAGCTCGTTGGGTCAGCCACTGGCGGATGGTTTGCTTGACCAGGCTAAAAAGAAAGCCGATGCACTCAAGGATGCTCTGGATGCAGCCAAGCCTGGCATTAACAGCGTGCGCGAAGCCTTTAAGCAGCTGGGCATTACCTCGGACGAATCTTTAAAGAAGACCGCTGCAGATGCCAAAGCGGCTTATGACGTCCTGCGCGACAGCGGTACGGCCAGCGCCCGAGAAATGGGCGAGGCCTTTAAAAAGTCTGCAGATTCTGCGATTGCCGCCAACAAGGGCATTGCCCCATCGTGGGTTCAGGCCGAAGCCGCAATGCGTGGATATGAGGTGGCAGTCGACAGCGCCGGTCGAGCCACGCTCAGGCTCAAGGGCTCGGTTGACGATGCAGCGGGTTCGCACAGCCGGGCCGCAAATGCCATCGACCAGCACCGCACGGCCCTGGAACGCCTGAACGCCGAGCGTGAGCGAGAAATTGCCTCTCAGGAAAAAGCCAATGAGCTGGCCACCCGTGAGCTGCAGCTCATTGAGGCCAAGCGCAATGCAGGAACCATTCGCGGGTCTGATGCGGTTCCTGCCTTTGAAAGCCAGGCCCAAGCCGATGCCTGGCTGTCCAAGTGGAAAGACCAATACGCCAAAGACAACCCTTTCTCGACCAATAGCGGTGGCCAGCTGGGCAACTTCATGCATGACATGACGATGTTTGAGTGGGACAGGGAAGTTAGAGCCATGGAGCTGCGCAACACCATGAAGGGCAACGGCAATGCCGAGACCTCCAGCAAGACCCCGCTGGAGGCCATGGCCTCGCGTCAGGTCTCAACCATCAATCTGCAGCTCAATGGCCAGCCCTATGGCCAGGTCAATACCGACCCGGCTGGTGCAGCATCGCTGAACCAGTTTCTCGGTGAGCTGGGCCGCCAGAAAGGGGCCTCGTCCTCATGATCGCGCTCACCTATAACGGCACTACAGCCCATATCAGCGACCGTCTGGATTGGCAGGACGAGTTCAGCTGGAGCCCCGTCGACCAGGCCACTGGCTACAGCACCACGGGTGCGCTACTGATCGATGTGGCTTTAAAGCAGGCAGGTCGCCCCATCACGCTGATGGGCACCGAGACCGCCGCCTGGATCACTCGGGCACTGTGCTCCACGCTGCAGGCCTGGGCCGAGCTGCCAGGCATCCAGCTCACCCTGGTGCTGCGTGGCCAGGCCCGCCAGGTCATGTTTGACCACGCCAAGGGCGGATTTACAGGTCAACCCGTTTTCAAGCTGCAGGACGGCGAGGAATCGCCCGAGCAGCTGTATCTCCCCACTTTCCGATTCATTGAGGTTTGACGATGGCCATTTTGCAAGGCGATATCCAGCTGCGTGCCAGCCGAGTCATGGACGATGTACCCGAGGGCGGAGGCGGCCCATCCGCAATCGTCATTGAATCAGGCGCAGAAAACGCCGTCATGCCGGACATCTCGCAGATGGACCGTGCCACGGGCCGCGCAAACCTGCGTCAGGTGCATGTGGGCGTGGACACCGAAGACCGCGACACCTACCAGGGCAGCAACGTCATCGTGGCCAAGCCCCCCGAAGATCCCAATGTCTCCATCACTCTGTTTGCCACGGGCGGCGTCTATGACACCCGAGCCCAGGCACAGGCCCGGCTGGAGGCTTACTTGAATAAGGGTGCTGAGTGGTCTGGCTATCTCTATGAGAACCATATCAAGGGCCAGCGCGTCATTCAGATCTTCCAGCGCCCCGGTACGGAGTTACCCGCCGTGGGCAAGACGCTGGTGCTGGTGGGCAATGAAGGCCTGGCCAACGAGCAGGAGCAGTACGTTCGCGCCATTCGCGTGACCAGTTTGGAGCGCACCTTCACATACGACGTGGATAAGGACTACAAGGCGCTGATCGTGACCGTGGAGCTGTCGGATGCCTTGCGCTATGACTTCACCGGCTCTTCGGCCAGCCGTCAGTTCAGCCGCCTGGCCAACAGCGCACACTTGCGCGACACCGTGGTGGCAGACGCTGGCAGCTACGTGGGCGTCACTCCGCTGCAAAAGGCTGCAGCCCTGGGCGATTTCACCATCATCGCCCAAACGATCATGACCCAGATCGTGCCATCGGCCCAGAGCGAGACTCCGATTCCTGCGGCCATTCCCTACGCTGCAGCAGGCTTGCCGGTCTCTGCCGCCGAGGCCGTGACCTTCAATACCGATCAGGCTTGGAGCACTACGACCAGCCTGGCCTTGCCCGGTGGCTGTCTGCCTGGTTCGCTCAAGATCGTGGTGGGTGGCGTTACTTTTACGGATGTCGGCGGCATTCTGATGTCGGGCACCCAGCAGATCGGGCTGGTGGACTATGCCAATGGCATCGTCACTTCCAGCTCGGCCGACTACTCGGGCACCAAGATCATCAGCTACCGGCCTGCGGCGTACATGCAGCGCATGCCCCAGTCCAGCGAGATCCGCATCACGGCGGAGAACCGCAGCCAGTCCTATGTGGGTTTCATCACGCCGCTGCCAGCGCGCGGCACGCTGAGTTTCAGCTACCGGGCACAGGGGCGCTGGTATGTGCTGTCTGACTCGGGCGACGGCGCACTGCGCGGTACCGACTCCAGCTATGGTGCGGGCACCTTTAATGCCTACACTGGCGGCTATGTCATCACCCTGGGCGCATTGCCTGATGTGGGCAGCTCCATCGTCCAGCACTGGGGCGTGCCGACTCAGGAATCCGTGCAGCCAGCCGCCGACCTGCTAGTCAGCCAGACCATTGGCCTGGCCTTGCCTGCGGGCCAAGCGCTCTATCCCGGAGCCTTTGAGGTCAAGTGGATGGATGGCCAGACTCAGCGCACGGCCACGGCGACAGCCGCCTGGCAGTTGCAAGGCGATGCTACGGGCGAGGTGCGTGTGGGCCGATCCGAGGTGCTGTTTGCGCCCAAGCTGCTGCCCGCTGTGGGCACGGTGCTTGATGTCACTGTCGACACAGCTCCTGCGGTTGAGGTCAATCTGGCCCATCCTTCACGCAATGGTCAGGGCCGCCTGGTGGTCTCGGCAGGTCAGGGCGCCCTGGTTCCCCATACGGTCGAGGTGGAGTGGAACACGCTGACAGATCAGGCCGTGCTGGGCACTTACACCCGTGAGCAACTGAGAGAAATGGGCGTGACGCTGGTGGACCCGACCCAGATCGCACGCGATGACGGCGCAGGCAAGCTGATGCTCAATGGCTTACAGGTCGGTACTGTGACCTATGCGACGGGCGCGGTGGACTTCAATCCCGATGTGGTCATCAAGATCCCGAAGCCGGTCTACTCGTCCAGCCAGGTCAGCGGTGGCGGCTTCTCGGGCGAGGTCGCCCAGTACCGTCTGAACTATGAGGGTATCGAGTACCTGAATGCACCCTCGATCTACCCCAACGATGAGAGCGGCTACGTCAAGATCCGTTTCCGCACCACGGGCAGCGCCACGCGCCGCACGCTTCAGGTCACGTTTGCGCCCGAGTTTGACCTGGTCACAGGCGTGCAGGCCCCGGTGGTACCGGGTTCGGTCGTGCTGATGCCCGCCAGTGGTCAGCCCTGGAGCGATGACGGCAGAGGCGTGCTGCGTGTTTTGACGGGTACAGGGTTTGTGACGCGTGGCTCAGTCAACTACGCCACGGGCCGCGTGGCACTCACATCATGGACCCCTGGCAACGCGAACACGTTGCGCCGTGCAGGCTGCATCACCACCTTGGGCGAAGCTATCAGCAGTGCCTATGTGTTTCGCACGGCGGCAGCGCCGCTGCGCCCTGGATCGTTGACGGTGCAGGTTCCCCGTGCCTCGGGCGGCTCGCAAAACGTCAGCGCAGGTATTGACGGCACCATCACGGCTCCCGGCGTGGTCGGTACGGTGGACTATGAAACCGGCCTGGTGCGTCTGGGCTTTGGTTCGTTGGTCGTGGCAGTGGGCAATGAGTCTGAGCCTTGGTTTGACGCAGCCAATGTCCAGCCCGACGGCAAGATCTTTAAACCGCAGCCGGTGGTTGCGAGTGCCTTGCGCTATGCGGCTGTGGCCTATGCCTACCTGCCCATGAATGCAGACATCATCGGCATCGATCCCGTGCGCTTGCCCAGCGATGGCAAGGTGCCGATCTTCCGCTCGGGCTCGTTGTGCGTGGTAGGTCACACCAAGACCACTGCGCAGCTCAACGTCAGCAACAGCCAGACCATCAATCTGGCACGCACGCGCCTGTCACGTGTTGCTGTGCGCGACGCCAATGGCAAGTCCCATCAGACGGGCTACACAGTGGATCTGGAGGCTGGCCTGGTCACCTTTACCGATGTGGCCGCCATGACCATGCCCATCGTGATCGAGGACCGCATCGAAGACATGGCCACGGCCACAGATGTGCAGATCTCGGGCGAGATCACCTTCAACCGGGCGCTGACCCATGACTACCCCAAGGACGGAACCTATGTGTCCAGTGCGCTGCAGGCCAGCGATCGCCGCGCCCGTGTAAGTCTGGCCTTTGCGCAAAAGACTTGGATAGAGAACGCATGGTCTGACGCGCTCATGGGACAAGAGCCGCCCGCTAAGTACGACCAGGGCGTCTCGCCAATAGCCATCACCAATGCCGGTGGAAGCACCGAGCGCTGGGTGCTGGAGTTCACCAGCACCACGCAGTTCCGGGTGATTGGCGAGCATGTGGGCGTGATTGCCACAGGCGACATCAATGCGGTCTGCTCGCAGCTCAACCCGGCCACGGGCAAGCCTTATTTCACGATCGATCCACTGGGCTGGGGCAGCGGCTGGGCCGTGGGAAACATTCTGCGCATCAACACCGTGGGCGCTATCTATCCCTTCTGGGTCGTGCGAACCATCCAGCCGGGGCCGGAAACCGGCATCGAGCACAGCTTTTCTATCCTGGCGCGCGGTGATGTGAACCGCCCGCAGACAAACTGATTTCCGAACTCTGGAGAGAGATATGGCATCCATCGTAGACACCGGCGTCAAACACGCATACAGCTCCATGGCCGGAGCGCCCGCTATCAACGGCGCGGCGGGCTCACTGATCTCCGCACTGGACGCCTTCCTGGTCACAGGCTGGGGAACCAAGGCCGTGGATTCTGCTGTCATCAGCAATGGCGTGTGCCGTCTGAACTTTGCCAGTGGCAAGAGTTCGGCGGAGGCTCATGGCGTCATTCTGGTGGCCGGTGCAACGCCTGCAGCGTTGAACGGCGAGCAGAAGGTGACTACTGTGGCCAATGGCTGGGTGGACTTCAAGACCGCTTTGCCCGATGGTGCGGTCACTGGCAGCATCAGTTTCAAGATGGCACCGCTGGGCTGGGAGAAGGTTTTTACCGGCACCAACAAGGCGGTGTATCGACAGACCGATCCCGCATCTACGCGTACTTATTACCGGGTCGACGATAGCAATGCGCTCTATGCCCGCGTGCAGATGTATGAGTCCATGACCGATGTGGACACGGGCGTTGCAGCGGCACCGCTGACCGTGGCGGGTGGGTATTACTGGCACAAGCGGGTTTCAGCGGGAGGCAACGGTAACTACTGGATGCTTGCCGGAGATTCGCGTGGCTTCTTTGCCGTACTGTTCCCGCATAGTTCAACGACCTTTGCTAGTGGCAACAACTTCGCCGGTTGCTCGTATTACGCAGGCGATCTCAACAGCTACCGCAGCGGTGACGCATGGGGTGCAGTCCTGACCGGCGTAACCACTACTAGCTGGAACGATCAGCAAGGCTGTGTTTTCTTCTTTCATGGCTTTACAGGGATGTCCCTCAAGCGCCGCTCGACAGGGATCGGCGGAGCCGTGCAAACGCAACGCAGGATGCTTGGGGCCACTGGTGGGACGTCCGGGATGGACCCTTATTTCGGCGCATTTCCATCTCGTGTCGACAACAGCTTGCGGCTGACTCGGCTTCTGATGACTGACAGCCCCGTGGATCTGGAGCCGAGAGGGGAGATGCCGGGTGCGTATTACTGCCCGCAGACATCGGTGCTTGTAGGATTCGGCTGGGATGTTGCGATCACCAAGGGTCAAGGGGAATTCCTCGGCAAGCATCTGCTGAGCCTGCACATCGGCGGTGTGGGCAGTCAGAACCAAGGGCTGGCCTTCTTTGACGTCACCGGTCCCTGGAGGCCCCAAGCATGAGCGCAACGTCATGGCGCTTTGTCGGCTTCAATGTGCCGCAGGGTCTTGATCTTGTTCTGGCCCGCCTGCAATTGCTGGACGCTGCGGGGTCTGCCATACCTGTCTCGCAGGTCTCCTGCAGCCATGTGCCGGTCAGCGGTGCTCTGGCTGGGCTGCCCAGCGGCGGGGGAGCGGTGCGATTTGCCGGTACAGATGCCGCCCAGCCCGGCTTTTACATCCAGTTCGATGCAGCTGCACCGGTCGATATTGCGCGGATCAAAATCGCGGGCGTGTCGGTGTCTGGCCTGCCCGTTGCCGTCACTGCCTGCGAGGGTTCGCCATGGGTGCCCAAACTGAGCTATCGGGGTATCACCTACGACGCGAATCTCGAAAACATCGACGGACGCACCCTGGACCCATACCTTGCCCAAGTCTCGATGCTGGTGTGGCCAACGGGCACCAGACTTGTCGATCACAACGTCAATCAGGTAACACCGTGGGCGTTCGCAGGCGGAGTTGCGGACCTGCCCAGCGCGGGTGCCGTTGCAGGCCGCACATTGCGCTTTCCTGTGGGTGGCAATGCCTGGCTGGCTGCTCCTTCGAGCGCTGCATTGGAGCTGGGGAGTGGTGATTTCACGTTTGAGGCCAGGATCAAGACCAGCAAGTCTGGTGACATGGCCCTGCTGGATAAATACAACAGCTCGTCGTCGTGGCAAATGATGCTACAGGCCGGAAAGCTCGCTTTCTGGATCGGTAGCTACTGGTCCGTCGGCGTCACTGCAGTGAACGATGGTGCCTACCACGATGTTGCCATCGAGCGCTTTGGCAATCGCTTGCGTGGATATGTCGACGGACGGCTGGAAGGCGATATTGCATTCAATGCGGTCATTCCAGACAACGGTTTCGCTTTGGCAATCGGTGCGCAAGTCGCCAGCAGGAACTCTTCCTATGACTTTGTGGGTGACATTGACTATGTGCGCATGACGTTGGGCCTTGCACGCTATTCCAGCGTGGCCGGGTACACGCCGCCACGGGCGTTGCCAGTCGTGCCTCAGGAGGCAGCAGCCTATTGGGATGGCTTTGCAAGTCTGGCGCGCATGGCGTCGATCAAAGGCGAAGACCCGATACAGCAGGGGCTACAGGCTGTGGCTCGCCACAGTCCTTCCAAACTGCTTGACGTGGAATGCGGCGGCCAGGGGCGCATCTACGGCACGGTCGCGCGCAAAAGCACGCCTGCCAATGTGCCACTGCGCCGCCGCGTGCGCCTGCATCGCAGCGTGGATGGCTACCTGGCCCGCGAGACCTGGAGCAAGGCCGACGGCTCCTATGAGTTTCGGGAAATCAACGAGCGCTACGAATACGACGTAATCGCCTGGGACCATGAGATGCAAGAGTTCTCCACCGTAGCCAACAACCAGCTGGCAGAGGTCATGCCATGAGCGATCTGCCCGAATTCGAGATCTCGGCAGCCCATGCCCTGGCGCGTCTGCAGGCCACGCTGGCCTTTGCCGACTCCGGCCCAGACGCATCGCGCATTGCACTCTATGACGCAGCCGAGCAGCTGCTGGTGACACTGACCCTGACAAAGCCCTGCGGGCAGATCACCGAGCCGGGCTACCTGCTGCTGACCCAGGCCAATGGCGGCGGCGACATGATCACCACCAGCGGTCAAGCGGCGACTGGCATCTGGAGCACCAGCGACGGCAAGCTGGTCGGGCGTGGCCTGGTCACGGACGAGGCAGGCGCTGGGCACTTCAAGCTGCTGGGCAGCACGGGCACCCAGCTTTATGCGGGCGGCAAGGCCATCCTGGGCGAGACAAGGGTCGACTGATGGCTGCTGTCGACCTGATCTTTAACCGCGCCTTCAAGACCGGCAACCCGGTCGAGCTGGTGTTTGGCGATGACGGTGGTGCGCCGTCCATCCCCGATGCGCAGGTCACCCTGACCGCGCGCATGCCGGGTCTGCGGGTCCGGTCTTTGGTGCATGTGCGCAGGGATCTGGTCGTAACTGGCCGCATGCCTGGCCTGCGCTGCAATGCTCTCGTTCGCTACAACACCGACACGCCTCGGCCCGTGGTGGCCGAGGTAGCCGCCCGTGCCCAGCAGGCGCAGCCTGTAGCGCAGGGCTGGATCTCCGGCTGGCAAGACACAGATGCGCTGCCCGCTGGCTGGACATCTGCCGCGCAGGACGCGATGCCCTTGCAAGAGCAGTTTGGTGTGGCCTGGCAGGACGGTCAGCGGCAAGGGGCTGCTGTACAGGGCAGGTTTCAGCAAGCGCGGGCACTGCCTGGTGCAACAACTCAGGCCTGCTGGCAGGAGGCTCAGAGCATGCGCGTGTCCTTGCAGGCGAAGGCCCAGGACGCAGCGCCTGTGCGGGCCGGTTGGGCAGTGCGGTTTGAGGAGAGCCTGCGCGATCGTCGGCTGATGTTGGAGATCTTTGCGCAGGATGCAGTCGGGCGGCAGCACCTTGTCACGGACGGAGCTGGACCAGCGGTGCCGCTGTTCACAGGTTACTTGGCTCGCTACCAGCAAGCCATGAAACCACCCGCTGGCAAGTCGGTGCTCAAGCCACCTCAGCCGGAGAAGACCGGCTGCTACGAACAGTTCATCGGCGGCCCCATCAAGCTGTTGTTTTGCAAGCCTTGGGCAGCGTCCACGGCCCTGATCTTTGCGTGCTGCAAAGAAGGTGCACCGCAGCCAGGCAAGGTCATTGTTCCAGTCAGAAAGGTTTACATCGTGCTCAATCAAATTGTGCTGACGCGGCTGGATACCGGCGTTGAGCTGCCCGCGTTGGCCTTCAATATGTCGCTGGACTTCCAGAGCTGGACATGGAACTGGTCAGCATCTTTGCACAAGGATGCGGCGATGCACCTTGGCCGTGACAGAGATGGCGACCCGGCGCTGCTGCTGGCCAACATCAATGGCGTTCCGTTCAAGCTGCGCCTGGAGCGCACCAGACGCGATCGAAGATTCCTGCCGCAGGAGCGCTGGTCTGTGTCGGGGCGCGGCCTTGCCGCTGTGCTGGCAGAGCCTTGGGCCAAGTCAATGCCCTTCGGTAATCTCACGCAGACAATGACGGCCCAGCAACTGGCCATCGAGGTGCTCAAGATCAATAGAGTCTCCATTGGCTGGGGCATCGAATGGCAGTTGGAAGACTGGCAGGTACCTGCCGGTGCCTGGGCGCTGCAGGGCAGCTACATCGCCGCCATCAACGACATTCCCGATCTGCGTTATCTGCTTGTCGAAACGGCATTTCCCGATGCGCTCCACGATCTGGCGCTGGCCTCGCGGCATCTCTGCCCGAGCCTGCTGGCGGTTTTTCT
>ERZ724525.562-NODE-562-length-21317-cov-5.862854_pt1 | contig 21317 bp, 27 predicted proteins | sample MGYA00376058_ERZ724525 | MGnify/ENA primary metagenome ERZ724525 (study PRJEB28724, sample SAMN07190888) | wastewater metagenome | isolation source: influent of sewage treatment plant in Hong Hong | place: USA: Christiansburg, Virginia | collected 2016-03-01 ... | reverse complement strand
GCGGGCGGGGCCGCACGGCGGGCGGCTTCGGTTTGGGCCTCCTGCGCGGCATCGGCCTTCTCGGCCATCCCTGCCAACATGCTGTAGAGGTAGCCGTGCCCTTTGAGCGGCAGCTCCAGGGTGTCGCGGCGCAACAGGATGTCGGCCAGGGCTTTGGCCCAGATGGCGTGCGGCACGGGGCGGTCTTGGCCCCCGCGCTTGATGGCCTCGCGGCGCAGGTCGGGCAGCAGCAGCCGGATCAGCTTGATCTGCTTGGCGCTGGACAAGCATTGCTTGGGCGGGGTGTGCAGCATCAAGTACTGCAACACCAGATCGCCCATCGGCAGGCCGATAGAGACCAGTTGTTCGATGGCGCTGCGGTCAGATGCGCAGGCAAACAACACCGCCAGATCAAGCTTGGAGCGGCAGCAGGGGCAATGCAGGTCGCTCATCGTGCGCACCCCCGGCTGAGGTCAATCAGCATTGCACCGCAAGTGACCATGATGACCAGGGCACACAGCACAACAACAGCCAAAAACACGCGCTCAGAAGTAGTCATGGGTGCAGCCGTCGTGCATGGCTCAATCACCCCAGGGGCGATCCAGAATTTGCTTGGGTGGCGCATAGCTCACACCCCCGCAATCACGTTGCCATCCACCACGCGCGCGCCGACAGCGGCAGCGGCATTCATGGCACGGCACACCAAGTTGTTGACGACCAAGGGGTGGCAGATGCTCACCCCTTGGTCTTGGATGGCGCGCTCGGGCTTGCGGATCAGCCGGGCGCGGATGGCGTCGTAGGCATCCGGGGCCAGTACGGCATCGACCTTGACCCCAACGCGATCAAACTTGTGGCGCAGGTAGGCTTCTAAGTCAGCATCCAGGGCGGGCAGCGTCACCAGCTCGCAGCGCTGCACCACCTCACGCACCTCGCCGCTATGCTCGCTCAGGCGGGTGGCCAACTCGGGCTGGCCGATCAAGGCGATGCCGATCAGGCGCGAGAGGCCATCCTTCAACTCGGCAAAGCGTTTCAGGTGCTTGAGCGTGGGCACCGGCAGGCTGTGCGCCTCTTCAATCAGTAACAAGTGGCTCTGCCCGGCGCGGCGGCTGGTGCGCAGCACCTGATGCACCTGGGCAAAGCGAGCCTCGGGGCTGCTCTTGCAGTAGGCGGTGGGCGTGAGGGTGCGAATGATGGCCTCGGCGATAGCCGGGGCGCGTAGCGGCTTGCCGCGCGACTCAGCTTCCTCCATTGCCAAGACGTAGGGGCGGATCACGCTCACCGGGCGGTTCTCGTCGATGATGCGTTGTTCTAGGTCTTCGGCTAGCGTGCTTTTGCCCGAGCCCGACTCGCCGACGATGGCCACGAACGAGTGGTGCAGCGCAGCGTCCAGCAGCACGTTGCGCACGTAGCGGATGGCACCAGAGGCAAACACGTCGCCACTGGTTTGGATGTCGTCGCGAAACGGGTCGCGGCTCAGGCCAAAGGCGACCTTGGTTTTTTTGGTCAGGTGTTCACAGCGCAGCAGCATGGTTTCCTCCGATTCAGTGGGTTGGGATGGGGTGGGTTCACCGGCCACGGCGGGCGTGGTGAACAGGGGGCGCAGGTCTTCAGGCTGTGCCCCACGGGTTTTCAGAAAGTTGGCGGCAGCGGCGCGGATGGCCGATGTATTGCGGCGGGGCCACTGGCCTTGCGTTACCAGTCGGCTGGTGGTGGCTTTGCCCAAATTCAGGGCGCGGGACAGATCGGCTTGGCTGGCACCGATGCGGTCGAGAACGGTTTGAATGGTTTTCATCAGTACTGCGTCCCCATACGCTCTAGGTCTTCGATAGCACTTGCGACTTCATCCATCGCGCTGGATACAAACGCCAACATGAACTTGTCGTTTGCGTCTCGTGCTTCGAGGAATGCCGCATCAATCACGCCCTTCAGCTTCTTCATCTCAGCGTGGGCGGCAGTGACATGCCGAAACATGGCTTCCAGATTTGCCAATCGGTCATAGGCGTTAACGGTTTCAGCCATCACGCACCTCCATTCACGGCCCGCAGTGCCGGTACCGGGCGCTCCAGGCGGGCCTTGAGTTCGTCTAAGTCGCTCTCAGGCACGCCTTGCGGGTGCCACTGGGCTATCAGGGCATTGCGCTCAGGCATCATCTCCACGCCCTTGCTGACCAGCCAGCGCGCCACCTCGAACGGGTTCAGCACCCGGTCATCAGTGGGCGGCTGCACCGGCAGGCGCAGTGGTGTGGGTGGCGGCGGGGCCACGGTCACGGTGCTGGGCAGTTCGGTGCCACGGCGTGGCAGGTGTTCGACCTTGCCTTCGTCCAGACCGACGAACGGGTCGATGCGGCCACCAAACGGCGTGTAGCCCTTTTGACGACGCAGCTTGTCGGCGTCTTCCAGCGTCTTGGCACCCGTTGCCAGCTCGGCCAGCTCCTTGCGGTGCTTGTCGGCAACGGTGTCGGCGGGGCTGGCGTAGTCCTCAAAGAAGACGTTGCCCGTGCTGCGAAACCGTCCGTCGTCGTCCATGCGCCCCACCAGCGGGCAGGGGTGCAGGGTTTCGTGGCCGTCCTTGTCAGCATCCACCACAAACACTTGGTTGTTGTCGTAGGGGTTCCAGGTGACATTGAGCTTCTCGCCCACCATCACGCCCGGCACCTGCGACACGTCCCACTGCCGGTCTTGGCCGCCAAACTCCACGCGCAGCCGGTCGTTCACCGTGCGCTTTTCTGGCGCATGGGTCAGCAGCAGGCGGCACATGTCCACATTGGGCGGAATGCGCAACTGCTCGGGCTGAATGCCCTGCCACACCGCAAACCGCGTCTTACCCGTGCGGCTATGGATGTGGCGGCTGTTGTAGTCCGCCATCCAGCGATCGGCCAGGGCATTCAGCTCTTCGACGCTCTCCACCTTCGGGGCAAAGCGCAGCCATGCCTCAAAGTGGGTTTCGACCAAGTTCTGGGCGTTTTCCACCTGCCCGGTAGCACGCGCTTGGCGTGGGGCGTGGGCCTCTAGGCGCACACCCAGACGGCGCAGCAGGTTTTTGGTGGTGCCTGCGGTGTTGGCGCTGCCGGGGTCGCAGTACAGGCCCACCGGCACACCGTGCATGGGAATGCGGTTGCCCTTGGGTTGCATGGCCCAAATCAGGGACTCGGCCAAGTTGATTCCGCTTTCGGCCCCGAGCACGTAATGCACCAGCACTGCGCCGCTGTAGTGGTCGGTGATGACGTAGCGCCACACCCGTGACATCGTGATGCGATCCAGGTTGCCCGGCTTGTTCTTGTAGAACTCGTCGTGCTCGGCCACCCGCAGTCCGCTGTCTTTGGCCTTGCTGCCTTTGCCGTTGATGTAGAACAACACGCACAGGCTGGCATCCACTTGCCAAACGTGATTCGGGTGCAGGCTGCGCATATCGACCGCAGGCGCTGGGCGCAGCAGTTGGTCAGGGTGCAGCTTGTAGACCTTCAGGGCCCTGGCAATGGCGGACACCGACAGTTGGCGGATTTCACCGTCGCCATCCACAAACTCGGCGCGGATTTGGCCGGTGCGCCGCAGGGTGTTGACGGCCTCGACCACCGACACCATCCGTTTGGCGTTTTTGCGCATCCCTTCCAGGATGTAGGCCGAGATCAGCGCGGCTTCTTCGCGCTTGAGGGCGGTTTCCCCCGCATCGGATCGGCGCTTGCGTTCGCTTTTCACAGTGACATCTTTCAGCCCCCTCAGGAGCGTGGCTCTGGACATGCCCAGTTCGGTGCAGGCGGCGCTGTAAATTGCCTCCTTACCGCCGTGCTGGGCGCTTGCTGTGGCCTGGGCGATTTGCACCAGCCGTTCGATCAATGCGGGGCTGCGTGTGACCACGGTGTCCCCCTTGTCATTTGCGCTGCCAGCCACGCCCCGGCCCGGCTACGCCAGTCAGGCCGGGTGGCGGCAGGTGGTGGCTCGGCCCTCACTTCCCCTTTTGCGGGCAAGGCGTTGACTGCCGGGAAGGTGGCGCGGGTCTTGGCATTGGTCTTAGCGCTGGTGGGGGCAACCACAGGGCGGGCCTGCGGGGCGGCGGTCGTCAGCGACACATCTGCCTGCACATCGACCTGTGCGGTAGCGGTCAGCTCGCCCGGTATCGCTACCGTCCAGGCCACGATGCCCAGCACCTCCAGCAGCAGCCCTTGCACCATGCTGGCCAGCAGCCCCACCGTGCCCACGGGCAGGCCGGTGGCAGAGGCGATCTGGGCATCCATCGGGTCAACCCGGCGAGCGCTGGTAGCGGTGTCGGCCTGGGTAGCCAAAGTGGAGAGCTGGGCGTTCAGCGTGGTGCGGCTCTCGGCCTCTTGGCGCTCTACCGCCAGCGCCTGCACCTTGGCATGGGCCTCGGTCACGGCGGCTTGCTGGCTGGTGCAGCGCACCTCGCAGCGGCTGGCAGCGGCGCTGGCGCGGGCCTCGGCAGCGGTGGCCTTGGCCTGCTCTGCGGCCACGTCGGCCAGCGGGCGGGCCTTGATGCCGTCGAGCTGAGCTTGGATGGCGGCGCGCTGCGCTACACCCTGCCCAGCGCTGGCCTGGGTGGCCCGTTGGGAACCAGCACGCTCACCCGCTGCGCCGAAGAAGTGGCCCAAGTGGTAGAGCGTTGCCAGCAGACACAGCGCAGACAGCAGCCACATCCACGGCTTGCGGGTGGACAGCGCAGGCAGCACATGCGAGCCGACGACAAAGGCCGCAGCAGTGGCGGTGTACAGCGCCTGATCCAGCAGGCCAGCGCCCCGGTCTGCCGCCGCCGCAGCGGCCATCACCACGCACACGGCGGTGATGCCCAAAGCCAAGCCCCGCGCCACGCGGCGCTGCATCGGGTTGGTGTGTTGGGTGGTCATGGTCAGCCCTCAGCACCGGCAGCATCAGCGGCACCACCTTCGGGGCGCAGCCAATCCAAACCCGCGTCCGGGTCAATCTCGGGCAAGCCGTACTGGTCAGCCAGGGCCGACAGCTTGGCGCGCATGGTGGCAACGGCAGCGGCCATGACAAGTCGATGGGCCTCGGCGTCGTCGGCATCCAGGGCTTGCAGGGCTGCGCCCAACTCGCCATCAATAGCCCCGCCGACCCCGGCCACCACGCCGCCAAACTGCTTGAGCAGCTCTTCGGTGGACTCCTTCTTGGGCATGCGCTTGATGCGCACGGCCTGCTCTTCAAGTTGATGGATGCGCTCGCTCTTCTTGCCCACCAGCTCGTCTTTGGCCTTCATCTCTTCGCGGGCCTCGCGCAGCATTCTGCGTGCTTCGCTGGGGCTCATGCGCTCGATGTCGTCGATTTGCGCCATGCGCTCAATCACGTCGTCGTCTTCGGTGACGAGTTCAAGGAAGAGGCTTTGCTGCTTCACTTGCTTTGCCAAATGTGCCAAATTGGCACTTTTGGCTGTCTTGGATGCCGCATTCATGAAGCGGTAGGCGGTGCGCTTGGCGAATCCAAGCAACTCAAGACGAGGTATGAAGTCGCCGTGCGGCGTGAGTTCGCGGAGGATCAGCAAGCGCTTTCCCAGCTCCAGACACGACTCCACCGTGCGTTGCTGCCAATAGCGGACTTCCTCTTCAACCGCGCCAATGGTGAGCGGCCCGGTATACCCAATCTGCGTGCTCAACTCTCGGGCTTGTTCCAGCGTCTGCACTTGCATTTGACGCATGTCGGACATTGCGCCGCCGAATGCGGCCTCATCAACTTCGGGGTGGGCCAGCTGGGTGCTGTCTTTCTTCTGTGCCATGTCATCAGTTCCTTGTAGGGCCAAATCCGCCAAATTGGCGGGTTTGGCGCAGGTCAATCAGGGGTACGGGTGAAGCGGTTGCGGGCCTGTTCAACTCGCGCTGCATGCAGGTCGATGGCGCTGAACACCTTCACAGCCTGCTGCGGCAGGCGGGGGGTGAGCCGCCACAGGCCGGTGGCTTCGTCGCGCTCAGCCAAGCCTGCGATGCGCAGGTTTTCCAAGTCGCGGGTGATGCTGCTGGGGTTAGACCCGGTAGCCTTGCTGATAGCGGTGTTGCTGACGCCTTGCACCACATCGCTGAACAGGGCCAGCAGCACCTTCAGGAGGCGTTGCTGCGCAGCGTTGGTGTAGTCGGGCTTTGTGCTCATGCGGCCAACCCGGCTTGGGCCGCTTGCAGAGCCTGAGCGGCGGCGATCAGTTGCTGGCCCAAGGCCAGGGCATGGTCGGCGCTGCGGACAAACACCAGCTTGTAGCCGTGGCCGCGAATGTCCACGCACACGCCTTGGCTGGTGGAGGCCCACACCTCCATGTAGTCGCCACTGCCGTCCTCGTCGCCCAGCTCGGCGGCATAGGGCACGGCTTTGCCGCCTTGGGCGGTGATGCGGAAGGTGCTCATGCGGCACCTCCGTTGCGGGTGTTCCACAGCTCAGCCGCGTCTTCCGGGGTGTCGCCACTGGCAAGGACTGAGCAGGCCGGGCAGTCTTGATTGACGCAACTGACGAAGAAGGTGTGAACTTCCTCGTCGTTGAACTCTTCGGCTTTGGGGGCTGCGCCGCAGAACGGGCACGGCAGCAATTTGGGGGTAGCAGCGGCGTTCATGCTTGGGCTCCTTGGCGTTGGCCGATCAGGCCCAGGCGGCGGGCCACGCAGCGGTGGTAGGTCACGCTGCCCACGGTCTTGCCCATGTAGCGGGCCAGCAGGGCGCGGTTGGCACCCACGCGCTCGCCGTCGATCACGGCTTGCAGGTTGGGGCGCAGCATGTCGAGTGCGTGGGCTTTGGCGGTGTGGAGGCGGTGCAGCTCGGCCTCCATCGCCTCGAAGGCGTTGTAGAAATCATCGCGCCACACCAGCGCCTTCTTGCCCGTGAATCGCATAGCCAAAATGGAGAAAGCCTTGCGATCCATCACGTACATGGGGCGTGGCTTGCTCTGGTGCGTCTTGTACGAAGTGGCCTCAAAACTGAGGGCACTCAGGCCTACCTCGGCATAGTCGGCTTGCAGTTTCTCGATGTCGCGCAGGACGTTGTAGTGCGCCTTCTGGAAGTGTTCGGCCACCTTGAGGCTGGTGGTGTAGACGCGCTCGCCGTCGCGGGACACGAGCAGGGTCTGGGGAAACAGGTCAGTGTTCATGCTTGGGCTCCGGTGAAGGTTGCGGTGGGTGCAAAGGCATGGCGGGTGAGGTACAGGTGTTCATGGCGTAGACGCACCAGCCGACGGATTTGCAGCAGACACAGCGCCTCAATGGCTTGGCTACAGTCGAGCTGGGCGGCGGGGAAGCCTTGCCACAGACTCATGCGATTCAAGGGGCGCGGATGCTGGGCGAGCAGCGCGGCCAGGGCGGAACGCTCACCGGCGGTGATGGGCCGATCCGCGCTTCCCAAGCTTTTGGTGACGATATGGTTCATGTCAAAATGCCTACTGGTTGGTTGTTGGGTTAGAGCTCAAGCTGTGGTCTTGGAACGGTCAGGCTTGGGCTCTACTCACGACTGGGCCGGGGTGGAGTCCTTCAAACCCAGCTTGACGGCGATCTCATGGGCACGGCCATACAGGCCCTTGTCGATGCCAGCCATCAGGCGGTAGACCATGTGCGGCTCGTAGCCGTTGTCACGCGCCCACTGGCTCAGGGTCTTGCCTTGTTGGCGAAAGCTCTCTTTGATCTGTTTTGGGGTCTTCATGCGTCCTAGTCCTTTAGTAAGTGGTTGAGTGGTTGTTGATGGGATGTATTGTGGTGTCCAAATGAGCACCTGTCAATAATTTTGGTGAACAAATGAGCACATTTGAGCGATTGAGGGAGGAGCGCGAACGCCTGGGCTTGAGCCAGGAAAAGTTCGGCGCATTGGGTGGCGTTCTCAAACGAGCCCAGATCAATTACGAGAAGGGGGAGCGCAACCCGGACAGCGCATACCTGTCAGCCATCGCGGCGGCAGGCGTCGATGTGCTCTACGTCCTGACCGGCCAGCGCAGTGGATCCGTACCAGCGCCAACACTGACGGCTGACGAGCGCGAGATGCTGGCGTTGTTTCGGTCAGCAACCCTTACCGGCAAGGCGGCGGCCATTGGCGCGCTGCAAGGTGCAGCGGGGATCCACGCCCCAAAAATTCACATCGCTGGTGGTGCACATGGGCAGATTGCCGATGTGATCCACAACACAACAACCCGCGCCCCGGCACGAGCGCGCCGCAGTTAAGTTGCCAAGGAATAGGCAATGACGACACTGGAAAACACCCTGCTGGATAAGCGCCTTGCCCGAGCGCTTAACGCCAGCAATCAGCCCTACACAAAAGCCGGTCTGATCGCCCGCTGCGAGAGTGATATCGAGTTTTTTGGACGAGAAGCCAGGACAGGCATCTACATGAAAGGCTCTCGTGGAATGCGCCTGAAGAACAGGCGAAGCCTTTTCCCTACCGGGCCGCTGGGCGATGTGGAGTACGCCGATACGGCGAACAAGACGCTGCGGGTTGAGTTCCCATCGGTAGCTTTATTGGAGGCACTTGATGGCGACGGATGGTCCATCACAAAGCACTCTGCGCTGGCGCGGTACTACACAAAACAGGCGGACCCTCCATACCCACAGGCGCTTTCATTGCCTCTTGCCATACAAATGGCCCAGCACATCACTGAACATGTAGAGGTTGCCGAAGATGTGCTTGAGGCGCTTTTTCACGAAGGACGTTCCCCGTATTCGTTGAGTCCCCATGGCTTTGCCATGTCGGTTCTTCAAGTCGAAGACGAGGCCCGCAAGCGTCGATGGAAGCGTGTTGACTTTGCCAAATGGAAGGCTGCTGGCCTGACTTATCCCGTATTACGCCACCAGCCCAAGACTCCAAAGCAGGAGCCAAGACCAAAGCCGCCTGGCGTGGTCTTTCGCATAACAGAGCGTCAAGCAGCTTTGTTGAGGCTCTTTGAGCGGGCCGATGAAGATGGAAAACAACACATTGAGCAAGCTGCTCGCTTTGCAGCCAAGCCACGCAATCCTCCTGCCCTGACAGCGGAGGGTAGCGCTTAAGAAAGGCGTCCGATCCAGGCAAGGCTGTCGGGTTGACTCCCCAAACTTAGGGAGTTGGACGACGCTGGTTCTGGTGGTGCCAGCAGGCGCATCGGCGTGGGTGGCTACACGACCAGGACGGGCCGCTATGTGCCCGCCCACCAGCGCAGTGCCCCGTCTGGCATGGGTGGACGCAGGCGTTGACTCTGCACGCCAACTCAATTTTGAGTCGGCGAGGTGAGGATTTTTTGAAAGGGAGAGAACGATGAGAAGTTTGGTTTGTGCAGCGCTGGGCTTGGCGCTGGTTGCGCCGGTGTGGGCCATCAACAAATGCACCGGGGCCGATGGCAAAGTGGTGTTTCAGGATGCGCCCTGCGTCCAAGGGGCCAAGACCGAGGAACTCACGGTGCGCCCGGCCTCTGGACGTGCGCCTAAGCCACTGCCCCCTTTGGCTGGCGACCCAGCGCCAGCGGCCAGCAGACCGCAAACCGAGGTTGAGCGCATAGACGCCCAGGTGGCAGCAAGCCAAAAAAGCCGCCGCAGACGGGAGCTGGAAGAGCGTTGGGTGCCCGAGGCCAAAGCCGCCATCGACCGCAGCCAAGCCCAGTGCGACAAACAGCTCAAAGAGCTGCAAGCCAAAAAGTCATCTGCCAACAACAACTTGGCCGGGGCGACGTATCTGGCCTCGCTGGCGAACGAGATGTCTGCCGTCACAACCCAGTGCGACACCAAGAACCGTGACCTAAACAAGACTTTGGACTCGTTGCGCAGCGAGTGCCAGTCGCTGGGTGGGTGCCCTTGACATGCTCACGCCCGAGCAGACCCGCGCGGCAGAACTCAACAAGCAGGCGACCGCCCTGAAGAAGGCTGGAGACATCAACGGTGCCGTGGCTGTCCTCCAGCAAATCAAGGATGATGCCGGGCCGCTATACCAGGAAACCCGGCTTGCCAAGTTCTTGCAGCAGGCTGGCCGGGTGGATGAGGCGTTGGCCGAGATTCAATGGCTGCTTGACCATAGTCACGTTTGGGCACAGACCATGTTTGGTCATCAGCCCGTTGCCGTGGTGCAGTGCCAAAGAGCAGTTTGGTGTGAGCACATCCATGCCGATGCAGCCTTGATCTGCAAGCGTGCCAAGCGGCCCAACCAACAAGCACACCACGAAGAATTGCAACAGCGCTACGGGGCGATTCGACAGCGATTGCGGCCATTGGCTGATGCCGACATGAAGGCCAAGAGAAAGGCTTTTGAGGCAGCCAAGACGCAGGGGCCAGGGGCTTTGAGCCGGTTTATCGCCAGTCAGGTACGCCACACATAAGTCCACGAGGGCTCGTAGCGAGCATGTATTAGCTACCCCTCATCGCGCCCGCGCGGAAAACTGCATGGCATCTCACAAAGATTGCCATGCCTAAACCACCCACTATCCCCACCCAACCGCCGCCCGGTGTTCCGGCTTCGGCGATGGAAGAGTGCAGCCACAACCACAACGGCGATCCGCTGCTGACCTACGGTAGCAAGCGCTGGATTTACGCAGACCAGCGCTGGCAGAGCGTGCCCATCCCCGCCGTGGCAAAGCGCCAGCATGGTTTCATCGCGACGACATCCCTCGTTCCATACGCCCTGCTCATCATGGCTGTGGTGGCGATAGTGGGTCTCACTATGGTCGAGACCGAGCATGAGCGCGAGCAGGCCCAGCAGCAGCAAAAGCACCTGCAAGACCAACTGGCCCAGCAGCAGCGGGCCACCCAAACACTGCAAGCCGCACAGCAGCGCGGCGATGACCTGACGCGCCAACTGGCCCAGGCCCAAGCCCAGATCACCCAACTCTCCGAAAGCCAACGCCATGCGATCACTCGCGTCACGGCTGGCCGCGCCTGTCTGGGCGCTGCTGCTGTCAGCCTGCTCAACCAACCCACCGACGTGCCCGCCCCAAGTGCTGACACCGCAGCCGCCAGCAGCGTTGCTGATGCGAGTGGCCCCGCTGCCACCGATGCCGATGTCATGGGCTGGGCCATTGCAGCCCGCGAGCAGTACGACACCTGCCGCGCCCGGCTTGATGCCTTGATCGACTGGCACGAGGGCAACCATGACCACTGATAACCGCGTGTGGCTGGCGGCGCTGGCGCTGTCGGCGGTTGGCTTTGTCGGCATCACGCTGGACGAGGGCTACACCAACAAAGCCATCCCCGACCCGGTTCTGGGCACCAAGGTGCCGACTATCGGCTTTGGCACGACCACCGGGGTCAAGATGGGCGACACCACCACGCCGCCGCAGGCGCTGGCACGGGCGCTGGTGGATGTGCAGGGCTACGAGCACGCCCTCAAAAGCTGCGTCACTGTGCCGTTGCACCAGTATGAGTACGACGCCTATGTCGATCTGGCCTACAACATCGGCCCCGGTGCGTTTTGCGGATCGACCCTGGTCAAGCGGCTCAACGCCAAGGACTACGCGGGGGCGTGCGATGCGATTTTGATGTGGCGGCGCGTGGGCGATGTGGACTGCTCAACGCCCGGCAACAAGGTGTGCGCCGGGCTGTGGCAGCGCAGGCAGCGGCTGCACCGCCAGTGCAATGGGGAGCCGACGTGAACATCGAACTGAACCTGAGCAATTTGCTGTTCATCGTGTTTGCCGTGGTCAGTGCGTTTTGGGCACTGCTCAAACTGCACGCAGCGCGGTTGCAGCGTGACTTGGACGACAGCATCAAGTACGCCAAGGCGGTAGAGGATTCGCTGGGCAAGCACATTGCCGATCACGCCAGCCGACTGGCCCAGTTGGAGTCGGATATTAAGCATGTGCCGACGGCGTTGATCTCGGACATCAAGGTCATGCAAGCGACGCAGGAGGCCACGCACCGCGAGTTGCACGGCATGCGCTTGTCGGTCAACCGGCTTGAAGATTTTTTGCTCAAGAAGTGAAGGGTAAACCCATGAGTTACGCCGATTTTCTGCGGGCTGACCTGCGGCTGGTGACGCTGCGCATCCTCACCGAACTGCCGTCCTACCGGGGCAACAGCTCGGTGTTGACCAACTTGCTGGACAAGTTGGGCCACAGCGCCACCCGCGACCAAGTCAAGACCGAGCTGCGCTGGCTGGCCGAGCAGGGATTGCTGACGCTGGACGAGGCAGGTCAAGTGCTGGTGGCGACGCTGACCGAGCGCGGCCAGGATGTGGCCGAGGGTCGGGCGCGGGTGGATGGTGTGCAACGGCCCAGGGCATGACGATGGGCCGCATATCAACAATTGACCGACTGCCACCAGAGGTGCATGAGCACTTAATGCGCCGCCTGCGCGAGCGTGGCCTGACGTTAGATGGGCTGATTGCCGACTTGCGCGCTACCTTCCCGCACTTGGCCGAGAAAGACGACGACGGCAAAGACAAGCTGCCAAGCCGCAGTGGGGTGCATCGCTTTCGGCAGGGCATCAACGCCATCGTGGCGCAAGAGCGCGAGATTGCCGTGGCTGCCGAGGCGCTGGTGGCCGAGCTGGGTGATGGCTTTGACAGCAAGAGCGGTGCCCTGTTAGCCCAAGCAGTGACGACCCTGGCCAACAAGCGCACGTTCCAGGCGTTAGAGGCCACAAATGAAGGTAAAGTGCTTGAAATCAGCGATGTGCTCGACTTGGCCCGCACGGCTAAGACGGTGAACGAGGCGCGCGGTTTGAGCCTTAAAGAGCGCCGCGCAGTGGCTGAGGATGCCCGACGCAAGCTGCTGGAAGAACAGCAGGCCAAGTTGGATGCAGTGAGCACTAAAAATGGCCTGTCTGCCGACACGGTGGACATGCTGCGCCGCGAGATTCTGGGGATTTCCGCGTGAAGTCCTCTGCACCGAAGTCAGCGCCTGCCGTACTACTGCCGTATCAGCAGCGCTGGGGAGCTGATCCTGCTCCTTTGAAGGTAATTGAGAAGTCGCGCCGTACCGGGATGACCTGGGGCGAGGCGGCGGATAACGTGTTGTCAGCGGCGGCTGCGCGCAACGCCGGTGGGCAGAACGTCTACTACATCGCCTACAACCAGGACATGACCATCGAGTACATCCAGGCGTGCGCGATGTGGGCGAAGGTGTTCAACCGGGCGGCCAGTGCGGTCGAAGAAGGTTTTTGGGACGGCGAGAGCGAAGAGGACAAGAACATCAAGACCTACACGATCCGCTTCCCCGAGTCGGGGTTTCGGATCGTGGCGCTGTCGTCGCGGCCTGCCAACTTGCGGGGGCGGCAAGGGATCATCGTGATCGACGAGGCGGCCTTCCACGATCAGCTTGACGAGCTGCTGAAGGCGGCGCTGGCGATGCTGATTTGGGGCGGAAAGGTGCGGGTCATCAGCACGCACAACGGTGTAGACAACCCTTTCAATGTGTTGGTGACCGACATCCGCTCGGGCAGGCGTGCTGGTTCGGTACACCGGGTGACGTTTCAGGATGCTGTGGTTGATGGGCTGTACCAGCGCGTGTGCCTGCGCCAAGGCATCGACTGGACGGCAGAGGGCGAAGCGGCCTGGATGGCGGGGGTGTATTCCTTCTACGGCGATGGGGCCAGCGAAGAGCTGGATTGCATCCCAGCCAACTCGGGCGGGACGTGGTTGAGCCGGGCGCTGATTGAGTCGCGCATGTCCGCCGATGTGCCGGTGCTGCACTGGGCATGCAAAGCCGGGTTTGAGGTGTTGCCCGACCACGTCCGCGCCGCCGACTGCAACGACTGGCTGACGGCGCAACTGGCCCCGCTGCTGTCGGCGCTGCCACAGGATGTGCTGAGCTTTGACGGTGAGGACTTTGCGCGCTCGGGCGACTTGAGCGTGCATGTACCGCTGCTTCAGCACCAAAACTTGGTGCGCCGGGTGCCGTTCACGCTGGAGCTGCGCAATGTGCCGTTCCGCCAGCAAGAGCAGGTGGCGTTCTACCTGCTGGACAGGCTGCCGCGCTTTTCTGGTGCGGCATTTGATGCCCGGGGCAACGGCCAGTATCTGGCCGAGGTAGCCATGCAACGCTACGGGACTAGCCGCATCCGGCAGGTGATGCTGTCGGAGGGCTGGTACCGCGACCACATGCCCCCGGCGAAGGCTGCGCTGGAGGATGGCACGCTGCTGGACTTACCCAAGGATGCGGATGTGCTGGCCGACCTGCGTGCAGTGCAGATGGTGGGCGGGGTACCGCGCATCCCAGAGAGCCGCAGCACGGGCGGCAAGGGGGATGACGCGGGCAAGCGCCACGGTGACACAGCGGTGGCGCTGGCGCTGGCCTATTACGCCAGCCGCGAGGTGGTTTCTGGCCCGGTGCGCGCCAGGACGCGCAAGCGCCGCCCGGTTTCGCGGGTGGGCGACATCAACGTGGTGGGGTTCTGAGATGACAGATATGCATGAGGTGCTGCAATGGCTGCAACGAGCGTGACGCCGTTTTCGGATCAGGTGGAGATCGCCACGCGCCAGCGGGCGGTGGGGTTCAGTTTTGATGGCTTGCTGCTGCCCAACCCCGACCCCATCCTGCGGTCGCAGGGCAAGAGCATCCAGGTCTATCGGGACATGCGCAGCTATGCTCCGGTGGGTGCGGGTATCCGGCGGCGCAAGGCGGCGGTGCGGGCGCTGGACTCGGGCCTTGAGCGTGGCACGGCCAGCAGCCGGGCGTTCAAGGCGGTTGAGAACTTGCTGGCGAAGTTGCCGATGGATGCGCTGGTGGGGCAAATGATGAATGCGCCCATGTTCGGCTACCAACCACTGGAGGTGATGTGGGAGCAGCGTGGCGGCCTGCTGTGGCCCGCCCGCGTGCAAGCCAAGCCTGCGGAGTGGTTTGCGTTTGACGGGGCCAACCGGCTGATGTTTGTCAGCCAGGGCAATCCGCTGGGCGAGCCGGTGCCGGAGCGCAAGTTTCTGCTGCCGCGCCAGGACGCGAGCTACGAGAACCCCTATGGCGAGGCTGACTTGGCTATGTGCTTTTGGCCCTGGGTGTTTGCACGCGGGGGGATCAAGTTCTGGCTGAACTTTGCCGAGAAGTACGGCAGTGTGTTTGGGGTGGGCAAGCTGCCTGCCAATGCGACCAATGAGGAGAAAGACCAGCTGCTTGACGACCTAGACGCGATGATTCAGAACGCGGTGGCGGTGATCCCAGACAACGGCAGCATCAGCTTGCTGGAGGCAGCGGGCAAGAGTGCCAGTGCTGATCTGTACGAGCGGCTGGTGATGCACTGCCGGGGTGAGATCAACATCGCGCTGCTAGGACAAAACCAGAGCACGGAGGCGTCGGCGAATCTGGCCAGCTCGACCTCGGGCCGGGAGGTGGCCCGCGAGCTGCGCGACGCGGATGCCAAGTTGGTGGCCGAGGCCATCAACCAATTGATCACATGGTTCTGCGAGCTGAACTTTGACGGTGACGCGCCGACCTGGAGCCTGTGGGATCAGGCTAGCCAGGACACGCTACAGGCCGCCCGCGACAAGAGCAACCATGACTCGGGGGCGCGATTTACCAACGCCTACTTCATGCGGGCCTATGGCTACCGGGAGGGGGATTTGGCACAGCCTGCGCCCGCTGTGGGGCCGGTGGCTGGGGTGGCGTTTGCCGAAAGTGTGCCAACAAAGGCACAAACACCGCCGGATGCGCTGGATGCCCTGATCGCACAGGAGCAGGCACAGTGGCAGCCGGTGATGGAGCCGCTGGTTAAGCCGATTCAGGCGTTGTTGTCGGACGCTGCCGCAAAGGGGTTGACGGCGCAGCAGGTGCTGGATTTGTTGCCGGGCTTGCTGCCCAAGCTGGATACCCAGCCGTTGGCTGATTCGTTGACGCGGGTGGCGTTTGCGGCCCGGTTGGGGGCGGCAGCGGGCATTGCAAACGAGTGAGGTGCTATGTCTTCAGCAAGTGATTTTGCGAGGTTAAGGCAGTTGCTGCCTGAGCAAGCGTTGGCGTGGCTGGTTGGTCGGGGGCAGTTGACAGCGACGTTCAATTGGCAGGATGTTTGGCAAGACGAGCATGGGCAGCAGTTCACGATCAGCCGGTTGACGCGGCTGGATTTGTTGCAGTTCATCTACGACACCATCGTGCAATCGGTGGAAGGTGATTTGAGCCGCACGGATTGGATGCGGGATGTGGAGCGGGCATTGACGGATGCGGGCTGGTGGGGGACGACTTCGATGACTGACCCGCAGACGGGCGATACGGCCGAAACGACGTTCAATGCATCACGGTTGCGCTTGATTTACGACACCAATACGCGCATGGCGTATTCGGCTGGGCAGTGGGAGCGCATTGACACCAATAAGCGTACACATCCCTATGTGCGCTACATCAGCAAGCACGATGAGCGGGTGCGGGCCAGCCATCTGGCTTGGGATGGGTTGGTGTTGCCGGTGGATGATGATTTCTGGAAGACACACTGGCCGCCCAATGGCTGGCGCTGCCGCTGTCGGGTGGTGAGTTTGTCGAAGCGGGAGTATGACCGGGGCTATTGGGAGGATCGGCCTGGGGCGGAGACGGATGTGAATGCACCCATTGTTCGGCACGCATTCAATACGGTTGCGCCTGCGGTGGTGACGACGGAGTACGTTAACCCACGCACGGGCGAAGTACAGGCTGTTCCGGTAGGGATTGATCCGGGATTTGGCTACAACGCGGGACAAGCACGGCGGGCAGCACTGGATCGACTGCAACAAGACCGCGTTAACCGGGCGTCTGGCGGCTTAGGGCGGGCGGCGCAAGATGATGGGTTCACGCCATGATTGAGATTTTGGCAAGCATGCAGGGCCAGGAGGTGTGGCGCGCCGACTTGGACAAGTTGTACCGCGAGCTGGGGGACTTGACCGAGGTGATGAACAACCTGGGTATGGAGCTGGAGAATAGGATCAGTGGCCGGTTTGAGACGCGGACTGATCCGGCGGGTAAGGCATGGGCACCGTGGGCGCAATCAACGATTGAGAGCTACCCGGATGGCGGCAACCACAGGTTGCTTGACCGATTTGGCGATATGCTGGGTAGTCTTTCGCATCAAGCCGATGCGTCGTCGGTGCGGGTTGGATTTGGGCAGCCTTACGCCACGTATCACGAGTGGGGCACAGATAAGATGCCTCGGCGCGGTCTGCTGTTTGACGATCCCGATGCTGGGACGTTGGGCCAAGGGGATGATGAGGCGATCAGCGACATCCTTCAGGGGTGGATTGACGGCCTGTTTTAGTGTTTCGTGTGGTGCAACTTATTTTCAGTAGCCCATCCCACATCGTCCCGCCTAGTCCCTAAAAATCCCGATTTATCGCGCCTCTCCTCTTTGATTTATCTCACACCCCTTCATTCAGCGTCAGCGCGTCGGGGTCGGGCAGACGGCGTTGGCGCAACTCGGCGGCGCTGAGCTGGCTCAGCCCCGTCACGCGGCGCAGTGCGGCCAGTTGGGTGGCGCTGTTAAGTTCGGCTTCGGTGAGCTGCGCTTGGGCTTGCGCCAGTTGCGCGGCGGCTTCGGCGGCGGCATCGCGGGTGCCGTCACCCAGCGTCAAACGGCGCGTTTCTTGGGCCGATGCCTGCGCCACAGTGGGCAACACCTGCGCGTAAATTTGCTGCTGGGCTTGGGCGGTTAGCGCGTCCAGCCAAGCGTGACTGGTGCGCAGCCACAGATCCGCTTGGGTTGAAACCAGTTTGGCCTCGCCTTGTGCAGCTTGTAATTGACCGATTTGCAGCCCCGCCCAGTCACGCGGACGCAGCAAGCCTTGGCGAATCGACAGTTGCGTGCTGCGGGAGCGGCCATCAAAGTCATTGCTCAAGCCCTGCGCGTTGTGTGTGGTTTGGTTCAGGTGCTGGGTGGTGTTTTGCAGCGTGACTTGCGGCAGCAGGCGGGCGCGGGCCAAGGCGATGTTTTCATGGGCCGCGTCGCGGTTGGCGTTGGCCGAGGCCAGCGTGGGGTCGGCGGCGAGCGCGGCTTGCAAGGCGGTGTCCAAATCAACCGCGTGCGCGGGGTGCAGCGCCAGCGCCGCCAGCAAAGCCAGCGCGGTCAGGGGAGGGCGTGGAGCGGCCATGCTCATTCCTCCTTCATCGAGGCGGCGATGCGCTTGGTCAGCGGGTGCAGCAAGTACGTCAGCAGCGAGCGCTCGCCGGTCTTGATCAGCACTTCAGCGGGCATGCCGGGTTGCAGTTGGTGGCTGCCCAAGTGCTTGAAGCCCTCGGGCGTGACCTCCACCCGCGCCAAGTAGTACGACACGGTTTGCGTGCCCGCGTTTTCTGTCACCACGTCGTGCGACAGCGACACCACCTTGGCATCGAGCACCAGTTGCGGCGAATGGGCAAAGCCAGAAAAGCGCACCTCGACCGAGTCGCCGCGCTTGACGCGGTCGATCACGAACGGCGGCACGCGGGCATCGACCACCAAGGTTTCGCCTTGGGGCACGATGTCCATCAGCCGCTGGCCGGGGCTGACCACGCCGCCGCTGGAACCGATGGCCAAGCCCACCACTTGGCCGTCAACCGGCGATTTGATCTGGGTGCGCCCCAGCTCTTCGGTGATGGCTTTGAGCTTTTCTTGACCCGCTTGCACCTCGCGGCGCACGTCGGCCAGTTGCGCGCCTTCTTCCTTGTGGTACTCCTGCTTGCGCTGGGCCATGCGCTGGCGCACTTCGGCCACCGAGCGGTGGGCGCGGTTTTGGTTGGCCTGCAAGTCGGCGATGCTGGCTTGCAAATCGGCCTGACTTTGCGTCAGTTGCAGCACTTGGTTGCGCGGCGCGTAGCCTTGTTGGGCCAGCTCGCGGATGTTGTTGAGCTGCTCGGTTTGGGCGCGCGCCTGCGCTTGGCGGCTGGTCATCACATTGCTGATGCCCGCAATTTGCGCTTCCAGCCCGGCGATGTTTTCTGAGGCGGCGCTCATCTCTGCCGTCAGCGCCGAGCGGCGGGCGTTGAAGAGCTGAATTTGCGTGGCCATGTGCTGCTTGACCAAAGGGTCTTGCGCCAGCGCCAGCAAATCGGGGTGAAAGTCGATGCTGGGGCGCTCTTGCTCTTCCGCCAGCAGGCGGCTTTCGGCGGCGCGCTGGGCCATGTAGTTTTGCCGCACCGATTCAAAGTTGGCGCGCGCCAAGCCGTCGTCCAGCACGATCAGGGTGTCGCCCGCTTTCACGGCTTGGCCTTCTTTGACTGGCACTTGCTTGATCACGCCGCCGGTCATGTGCTGGATGGTTTTGCGTTTGGTTTCAATCGACACCATCGCCGGGGCCGACACGCCTTCGTCCAGTGGAGCCCAAGCCGACCAAGCCACAAAGCCGCCAAAACCCACCAGCAGCACCCAAATGCCCAGCCGCACGGGGCGGCGGGTGTCGGTGGCGGCACGCAGGTCTTGCACGTCAGTCGGATTGCCGGGGGTGGCGGCCAGCTTGCCGCTGGCAGGGCGCAATGGGGTGGACATGGGAGTCAATTCCTTGTGGGGGCCAGCGGCCCAAATTGGGCGATGCGCCCGGCTTGCAGCACCAGCACCCGGTCAGCGACCGACAGCAGGTTGCGTTGGTGTACCACCATGAACACGGTGCTGCCTTGGTCGCGCAGGGTGGCAATGGCGCGCAGCAGGGCGGCCAAACCGGCATCGTCGAGGTGGGCGTTGGGTTCGTCTAGCACCACCAGCTTGGGCGCGCCGTACAGCGCCCGCGCCAGCCCGACGCGCTGCTTTTGCCCGCCAGAAAACAGGTTGCCCGCTTCGCCCATTGGCGTGTCGTAGCCTTTGGGGAAACGCAAAATCATCTCGTGGATGCCGGTGGCGCGTGCGGCGGCAATCACTTGCGCCGAGTCCAGTTCGCCAAAGCGGCTGATGTTTTCAGCGAGGGTGCCATCAAACAGCTCCACGTCTTGCGGCAAGTAGCCGATTTGGGCTCCAAGCTGATCGCGCGGCCAGTCGCTCAGCGGGCGGCCATCGAGCAGCACTTGGCCTTGCGCTTGCGGCCAAATGCCCAGCAGGCAGCGCGCCAGCGTTGATTTGCCCGCGCCTGACGGCCCCACAATGCCCACCACTTCGCCCGCTTTGAACTCCACGTTCAAGCCGTGCAAGATGGGCTGCGTGCGCCCCGCCACGGTGGCCGTCAAATCGCGCAGCGTGAGTTGCCCGCGCAGCGCGGAGATGTTGTTGGCGCTGTGGGTGTCCGCCGCGTTCTCGTCAGGGTGGGCTTGCAGCAACGTTTCCAGCCGCCCGTAGGCGCTGCGGGCATCCACAAACTGCTTCCAGATGCTGACCAAGGTGCTGATCGGGCGCAGCGCGTTGGATGTCAGCGCGTTCGAGGCCACCATCGCGCCCATGCTGAGTTCCCCGCGCAGCACCAGCACCGCCCCAGCAGCCAGCACCAGCGATTGCTGGCTGTACTGCATGAACTTGGTCAGGGCCTGCACGCGGTGGGCGCGCTCTTGTGCGCTGCCTTGGGCGTGCAGTTGAGCCTCGTGCAGCGCCTGCCAGCGGCTGCGCAAGTGCGGCAACATGCCCATCGCATGGACGGTTTCGGCGTGGCGCAGCTTGCCGGTCAAGTAGCTGTCGGCGGCGACTTGGGTTTGCATTTGCCGCTCGTAGCCGGGCGCGGTCAGGCGGTTGCTCCACCACGCCAGCGCGCCTTGCAGCAGCGCAAAAGCCAGCGCCAACCAGCCCAGCGTGGGATGCATCAAGAACAGCACCGCCACGTAAATCGGCATCCACGGCAGATCAAAAAAGGCGAACACGCCCTGGCCGGTCAAAAACTGGCGCAAGCTGGTTAAGTCGCTGAACGACTGCACTGGGTTTTGGCTGGACTGGTTCAGGTGCGCGGCAAAGCTGGCATCGAAGACGCGTGAGTTCAGAAACTCGTCGAACTTCACGCCCACGCGCACCAGCAGTTGCGAACGCAGCCATTCGGCAAAACCCATCACCGCAAAAAACAGCACGGTGAACAGCGTCAGCGCCACCAGCGTGAAGCCGCTTTGGCTGGCCATGACCCGGTCGTAGACCTGCAACATGTACAGCGTCGGCGTGAGCACCAGCAAGTTGGTGAACAGGCTGAACACGCCGACCCACAGGCATTCGCGCCGAAACGTCCACAGCGCTCGGCCCAACTCGCTGCGGCGGAAGAAATCAGGCGCGTTCATGCAAGGGCTCCGGGTTTGGTGGCGGCTTTTTGCAGCGCGGCCAGCACTTCGTCACGCGGGCCGAAGGCGGCAACTTGGCCGTCACGCAACACCAAAAGCTTGTCCATTGCGGCCAGCAAGTTGGTGCGGTGGGTGTTGATCACCACGGTGGCTTTGCGCGCTTTCAGATGCAGCAGCGTGGCCATCAGGGCTTGCTCGCCAGCTTCGTCCAAGCTGGCGTTGGGTTCGTCGAGCACCAGCAGTTGCGGCTGGCCGTACAGCGCACGGGCCAAGCCCACGCGCTGGCGCTGACCGCCGGACAAAAACGCGCCTTCGTCGCCGATGCGGCTGTCGTAGCCTTGGGGCAGCGCCTCTATCACCGAG